>SMEN01000486.1_pt1 | contig 11117 bp, 8 predicted proteins | sample 2456271 | NCBI WGS metagenome assembly SMEN01 (sample SAMN10132593, study PRJNA489261) | soil metagenome | isolation source: day1 control-loamy sand soil ammended with raw manure from dairy cow... | place: USA | collected 2015-04-01 | reverse complement strand
GAAATGCTGTTTGCGCATTTCAACGACTACGAAGCCGAAGCCAAGCGCGTCATTGACGTGCCCCTGGCCCTGCCCGCTTACGAACAGACGCTGAAAGCCGCGCACACCTTCAATATGCTGGACGCCCGTGGCGCCATCAGTGTGACTGAGCGCGCTGCCTATATTGGCCGTATCCGTAATCTGTCCCGGGCCGTAGCGCAGGCTTACTACGAATCCCGCGAACGCCTAGGTTTCCCCATGCTGAGCAACACATCTTCGGAGGCCAAGTAATGAACGCCTCCACGACACAGCCTTTGCTGATTGAACTGTTCACCGAAGAACTGCCCCCAAAAGCTCTACAGCAACTGGGTCAGGCCTTTAGCGAAGGCCTGCAAAAAGTGTTGGGCGAACACGCCCTGCTGGCACCCAACTGCGAAGTGCGTGCCTATGCCACGCCACGCCGTCTGGCCGCCTGGTTCAGCGCTGCCTACCAGCAAGCGGAAGATCAGCCGTACACCGAAAAACTGATGCCTGCGCATATTGGTCTGGATGCCAATGGCGAAATCGCACCGGCACTGGCCAAGCGCCTGGCCGCCAAAGGTCTGGAAAACGTAAAGGCCAGCGATTTGCTGCGCGAATCTGATGGCAAACAGGACTACCTGTATGCCAGCGGCATCGCCACCGGTTCTCCCCTGAAAGACGGTCTGCAAGAGGCCCTGGACTGGGCGCTTACCCACCTGCCCATCCCTAAAGTGATGCGCTATCAATTGGCCGATGGCGTCAGCAGCGTACGTTTCGTGCGCCCTGCCCACGGTTTGATCGCCCTATGGGGTTCCGATGTGGTGCCCGTCAGCGCACTGGGTTTGCAAGCCGGTCGCCAGACTCACGGCCACCGTTTCATGTGTGACGCCCCCTTTGATATTCGCGATGCGGACAGTTGGGCCAGCCAGGTACAGGAACAAGGCCTGGTCATTCCATCTTTCGAAACTCGTCGCGAACAAATCCGCGCCGAACTGGAAGCGGAAGCCAAGCGTTTGAACGCCAGCCTGGGCATTGACCCCGAAGTGGAAGCCTTGCTGAACGAAGTGACGGCGCTGGTTGAATACCCGACTGTCTACGTCGGTCAGTTTGACGAGCAGTTCTTGCAAGTGCCGTCCGAGTGCCTGATTCTGACCATGCGTTTAAATCAAAAGTATTTCCCGCTGTTTGATCCCGCCACTCAACAACTGACCAATCGCTTCCTGATCGTCAGCAATATGAAGGTGGACGATCCCAGCAACATCATCGAAGGCAATGAACGCGTGGTGCGCCCTCGTTTGGCCGACGCCCAGTTCTTCTTCGAAACCGATCGCAAGCAAACCCTGGCCGAACGGGTTCCTACCCTGGCTGGCAGCGTCTACCACAACAAACTGGGTTCGCAGCTGGACCGTATTGACCGCCTGCAAGCAGTGGCTGGCCACATTGCCAAGCAATTGGGCGCGAATGAAGAGCACGCACGTCGTGCTGCCCTGTTGGCCAAGGCCGACCTGAACTCCAATATGGTGGGCGAATTCCCCGAGCTGCAAGGCGTGATGGGTGCTTACTACGCCCAGGCCGATGGCGAACCGGAAGACGTTGTTCTGGCCATCCGCGAGCAATACCGCCACCGTCTGGACCAGCCAGTTTCGGCTGCCAGCCTGACCCAAGCGATCCTGTTCCTGGCCGAACGTGCCGAGGTCCTGGTCGGTATCTGGGGCATTGGCCTGGCTCCGACAGGCGAGCGCGACCCCTATGCCTTGCGCCGTGCCGCTCTGGGCCTGATCAGCGCCTATGAACAGTTGCAAGCTGGTGCCCAGCTTAAGACCAACAGCCTGAATCTGGATACGCTGCTCAACACCACGGCGTCCTTCTTCAAAGAAGGCGTGCTGGCTGAAGATACCGTGCCTGCTGTGGAAGCCTTCATCTACGAGCGCTACCGCAACCAGCTGAGCAACGATTACGAACGCAGCGTGGTTGATGCGGTATTGGCTTTGCGTCCACCACTGGAACAGGTACACGCCCGTATTCAGGCCTGCGCCTCCTTTGCCCAACGCCCCGAAGCCGAAAGCCTGGCCGCCGCCAACAAGCGCGTCAGCAACCTGCTCAAAAAGGCAGAAGGCGATTTGGTTCCTTTGGACGCCAAGTTGCTGGTGGAACCCGCTGAGCGCGAACTGGCTGCCAAGATTGAAGAGCTGCAACCCGTGGCCCAGGCCCAGTTTGCAGCCGGCGAGTTTGACGCCTCCCTGGCAACACTGGCTCAGGCCCGTGCTGCGGTGGACAGCTTCTTCCAGGACGTGATGGTCATGGCCGAAGATCCTGCTGTTCGTGCCAACCGCCTGGCCTTGCTGGCCAAGCTACATGCACTGATGAACCAGGTGGCTGATCTTTCCAGGCTGGCACAGTAGTGAAACTTGCCATCATTGATCGGGACGGTGTCATCAACCATGACAGCGATGCCTTTATCAAAAGTCCGCAAGAGTGGGAGGCTATTCCAGGCAGTCTGGAGGCCTTGGCGCGCCTGACCGAAAACGGCTGGAAGGTGGTGGTTGCCACCAACCAGTCGGGCTTGGCACGGGGCTTGTTTTCCATGAACACCCTCAATGCCATCCACGCCAAGATGCGTCGTGAGCTGGCCTTGTTAGGTGGTTTCATCGACGCCATCTTTATTTGCCCCCATGGCCCTAAAGATGGCTGCACCTGCCGCAAACCGGCCGCCGGCATGTTTCACGACATTGGCCATCGCTATGAAGTGAACTTGCAAACCGTCCCTTCGGTGGGCGATTCCTTGCGCGACTTGCAAGCGGCCAGCGCAGCGGGTTGTGCGCCCTGGCTGGTGCAAACCGGCAAAGGCATGCGCACCTTGGAAAAAGGTGGTTTGCCTGAAGGCACGCGCGTTCAGGCTGATCTGGCGGCAGTTGTCGATCAATGGCTACACGGAAACTGATATGGGCATTATCCGCGCTTCACTCTATCAACTCTTTTTGTTGATCACCGTTATCCCCTACGCCTTTGTGTGTGTGCTGATCGCACCTTTGCCATTGGACCTGCGCTATCGTTTTACCGTGGGCTGGCCTCGTCTGGCGGTGTGGGGAGCAAAAAATATTTTGGGCATACGCTGGCAGACCAAAGGCTGGGAAAACCTGCCAGATGGCAAGGCCATCATCCTGTCCAAGCACCAGTCGGCCTGGGAAACGCTATTCTTTCCCGCCTATATGCCGCGTCAGGTCTGCTTTGTTTATAAACGGGAACTGCACAAAGTGCCGTTCTTTGGCTGGGGCCTGGCCTTGCTGCGCATGATCCCGATTGACCGTGCCAAAGGCCGCGATGCCTTTGAACAAGTCGTTAAAATCGGGCAACAGCGTATTAATGAGGGGCGCTGGCCTTTGCTCTTCCCCGAAGGGACCCGCACCGCTCCTGGTTCTACAGGGCGCTACAAATTGGGCGGAGCCTTGCTGGCCAGCCGCACTAACACCCCCGTTATTCCTGTCGCACATAATGCGGGCGAATGCTGGCGTCGTAATGCCTTTATCAAGACGCCGGGTCTGGTTACTATCTCTTTTGGTCCTCCCATTGATCCTACCGGGCTGACCCCTGAAGAACTGAACCAGCGCGTACAGACATGGATCGAAACCGAAATGCGCGTCTTGAACCCGGAACGCTATGACGGTCCCCCCACAACTGGCCCTGTTTCCTGACACGGCTTTTCCCCACCCGGCGCAGCGGCCCGCAAAGCTGCCCGCCGGTTCGGTCTTGCCACCTCAACGTGCATTGACGGTACGGCCAGACACGCTGCCTGAAGGCGTGCAGTGGCAGCAAATCGAGCTGGATGGTCACGCAATCGGCTACCAGCTCAAACGCTCCCGACGCCGCACCCTGGGCTTGACCATTAATGACAGCGGCCTGACGGTCGCCTTGCCTTCTTGGGTCAAGCTCAGTCAGGCCGAACAGGTACTGCACACAAAAAGCGCCTGGATTCTGCGCAAGCTGCGCGAGTATCAGCAACGCCGTGAACAGTTGGCCTTAAACACCTTAAGTTGGGTCGATGGCGATACCCTGCCCTTTATGGGCGTGCCCATCCGATTGAGCCTGAATCCGCAGATTCAGCAAGTGCACTTTGAAGGTCAGATACCCCAGCCGCAAAACGGCCAACGGCTGTATTTGCCTTTGCCTCTGGATGCGGAACCGCTACGTGTTCAGGAATTGACGCAATCCTGGCTACAAAAGCAGGCCAGACATTGGTTTGAACAACGCCTTCAACACTATCTGAATCTGTCTGGCCTGCATGCCAGCAAACTGCGCCTGGCGGCGCCAGCTAAACGATGGGGTTCCTGCAATAGTGACGGCACGATTATGCTGAACTGGCGCCTGATACACTTTCACCCATCCATTATTGATTACGTCGTTGCTCACGAGGTCGCGCATCTGCAAGAGATGAATCACGGCCCACGTTTCTGGACCTTGGTCGAATCGCTCTACCCTGATTTTGTTCAGGCGCGCAATCAGCTACGACAATATGATCCAGGCACCCTGCCCCTGCTTTAAGGCAGGCTGAACTCTAGGAGCTCTACCTTATGCGTATCCTGCACACTATGCTGCGTGTCGGCAATCTGGACCGTTCTTTGGCCTTTTATACCGAAGTGCTCGGAATGAAACTGCTGCGCCAGTCCGACTACCCGGACGGCCGTTTCACCCTGGCTTTTGTGGGCTATCAGGACGAGTCCGAAGCCGCCGTGCTGGAACTGACCCATAACTGGGACACCCCATCTTACGATCTGGGCGATGGCTATGGCCACATCGCCCTGGAAGTACCTGACGCCTACAAAGCCTGTGAGGACATCAAGGCTCGTGGCGGCAAGGTCGTCCGGGAAGCGGGCCCCATGAAGCACGGCACAACCGTGATCGCCTTTGTGGAAGATCCCGATGGCTACAAGATTGAACTGATCCAGGCCAAAGGGCGCGTGGACTAAGAAACACCCAACCGGCCACCAGGCCGGTTTTTCTTCAGCGCTCGCACACGCTTAAAGGTGGCCACTACCCATTTTGCGACTATTTGTGCCGCCGCCCTTACATACCGTAGCCGCTAAAACTAGGCCAGATTCTGCGACAATCTAGCCTGGCTTTTTGATTGTCTTGCCTGCTGCCAACACTATGCTCAATACTCTTTGGCTATTTTTCTTCTTGATCGCCGCCGTCTGCGGCTTTTACCAGTGGCTGGTGGGGGGAAATAGCGAAATTTTTGCGCAGATGGTGCGCAGCCTGTTTGATATGGCCGCCCTATCTGTACAGCTGATGCTGCTACTTTTCGGCACCCTGACGCTGTGGCTAGGCTTTTTGAAAATTGCCGAAAAGGCTGGCCTGATCGATACCTTGGCCCGTTGGCTGGGGCCCCTGTTCAGCCGCCTGATGCCCGGTGTGCCTGCGGGCCACCCCGCCTTGGGGCTGATCACCCTGAATTTCGCTGCCAATGGCCTGGGGCTGGATAATGCCGCTACGCCCATCGGCTTGCGCGCCATGAAGTCCTTGCAGTCGCTGAACCCGCACCCCGATACGGCTAGCAATGCTCAGATTCTGTTTTTGGTGCTGAATGCCTCATCGCTGACACTAATCCCCATCAGCATCTTCATGTACCGAGCCCAGCAAGGCGCCCCAGACCCTACGATGGTGTTTCTGCCCATCCTCTTGGCCACTACCGCTTCCTCCCTGGCAGGGCTGCTTAGCGTCGCTCTGGTACAGCGCCTGCGCCTGTTTGATCCTGTGCTGCTGCTGTGGTTCTCCGTCTTTGCACTGATCATGGGCTCTTTTATGGCCCTGCTGGGCACCTTGAGTGCAGCAGCCATTCAGTCGCTCTCTTCGCTTCTGGGCAACCTGACCTTGCTGTCCATCATCTGGCTGTTTCTGTTGCTGGGTTGGCGTCGCAAGATCCCGCTCTACGAAACCTTTGTGGAAGGCGCCAAAGAAGGCTTTGTAGTCGCTCGGGACCTGCTGCCCTATTTGGTCGCCATGCTGTGTGCCGTGGGCGTGCTGCGCAGCTCTGGCGCCTTGGACATCGTGCTGGATGTCATCCGTTGGCTAGTGAACTTGACCGGGCTGGATACCCGCTTTATCGACGCCTTGCCCACCGCCTTGGTCAAGCCATTCTCGGCCGGCGCGGCTCGCGCCTTGCTGATTGAAACCATGCAGCATCATGGCGTGGACAGTTTTCCCGCCTTGCTGGGTGCCACCGTGCAGGGCAGCACTGAAACCACCTTTTATGTTCTGGCGGTGTATTTTGGCGCGGTAGGAATACAACGTGCCCGACATGCCGTCTCCTGCGCCCTGATCGCAGATCTGGCGGGAGTCCTGGCCTCCATCGCGGTGTGCTACTGGTTCTTCGGATAAGAAAAAGGCCCCTTACGGGGCCTTTTTACGAGATCAAGGGGCTTTTATAACGCCCTTATCCATCAGATGATCCGACAAAGCAATATAGTCTGTCAACGACAGCTCCGCCGGACGGCTGGTAGGGGCAATTCCCAAACCATCCCAGTCAATGTGCGGCGTCCAATCGCCCAAACTACCCCGCAGCATCTTGCGCTTTTGCGAGAAAGAGCGCGCCACCACTTGGCTGAAGACTCGTGCATCACGCGCCTGAGGACGATCCGCTGGCAAAGGCACCATGCGCACCACGGCAGACACTACTCGCGGAGGAGGATTGAAGGCCTCGGGCGGCACTTCAAACAACTTGCTCATGCGATAGCGAGACTGCAACATCACCGACAAGCGGCTGTAATCAGACGAACCTGGCTTGGCAACCATGCGGTCAATGACTTCGCGCTGCAACATGAAATGCTGGTCGACCACCGCATCCGCATAATCAAGCAGATGAAACAGCAAGGGGCTGGAAATGTTGTACGGCAGGTTGCCAACCACACGCAGATCAGGGCCCAAAGCAGCAAAATCCACACGCAAGGCGTCTGCTTCAATAATCTCCAGCTTGCTGGGCGAATAATTATTGCGCAGTCTGGCCGCCAAATCGCGGTCAATTTCAATCACTCGCAAGCGATCCACCGCCTGCGTCAGCGGTCGGGTCAGGGCCGAGAGGCCCGGACCGATTTCCACCATATTATCGACAGGCCGAGGGCCAATCGCACGGATGATCTGGTCGATAATGGCCTGATCTTCCAGAAAGTTCTGTCCAAAGCGCTTGCGCGCCTGATGCTGGGCCATACCTATCCTTAGCGACGGCGTGTGCTGGACTCAGGGTCCAAACGGTTATCAATGTAGGCACGGCCACGCAGGCTGTTGAGCCAATCTTCAAAGGCGGGTTCCGCACGTTGCTGGAACAAAGCCTGACGGGCCTGCATGCGCTTGTACTCGCCTTCCATATTGCGAGTGCGACGCTCCACCACCTGGATCAAGTGCCAGCCAAACTGCGATTCCACCACAGCGGTGTCCTTACCGGGCTGCAGCTTGTCCATGGCTTGCTCGAAAGGCGGCACAGTCTCGCCGGGCGAGAGCCAACCCAGATCACCACCTTGGGGCGCACTGCTATCTTCCGAATAGCGCTTGGCCAGATCCTGGAAGGGCTCACCATTCTGCAAACGAACCTGCAATTGCTCAATGCGCTGACGAGCCTGCTCAGAAGTCATGACCTTGGAGAGCTTGACCAGAATATGGCGCGCATGAGTCTGGGTCACCATCATGGGGCCCGATTGAGCCGCATTGGCGCCGGCCACCTGTGAGGTATTGACCGGGCTACTGCCACCACGCTCCAGCACCTTCAGGATATGAAAGCCTTGGCCGCTGCGAATCAGATTCGATACTTGACCGGGGGCCAAATCATTCACCGCTTGGGCAAACAAATCAGGCCAATCGGACAAGGGACGCGTGCCAATCACACCGCCGCTCAAGGCTTCCTGACCGTCCGAGCTGGATGCTGCCAGACCGGCAAAGTCCGCGCCAGAACGAGCCTGGGCGAGCAGACCTTCTGCCTTGCTACGCAGACGAGCCTCTTCGCTGGAATTCGCGCCTTCTGGAACACGCACCAGAATCTGCGCCAGGCTAACTGGAGCATCCTGGCTTTGTGCCGCAGACTGCCCCAGATTACCCAAGCCGGCTCCACCTTGAGAGCGCAGGTAAATATCAATGTCGGCATCCGTAATGTTGATGCTGCTGTCAACCGCACGCATACGCAGTTGATCCAACAGGATCTCCTGCTTCAAGTTGGCGCGGTACTGTTCCCAGCTAATGCCGTTTTTCTCGATCTCCGCACGCAGCTGAGCTTCGCTCATGCCGTTGCGCGAAGAGATCATGCGCACACCCTCATCCACTTGCTGCGGCCCGACGGAAATCCCCATTGCGCGGGCTTCCTGCTGCTCCAGACGCTCATTGATCAAGCGCTGCAAAACTTGCTTGCGCAACACATCCTGATCAGGGGCAGGGATTTTCTGGTGCTTTAACTGGTCCAGCACCTGCGAGGCTTCCTGGTCGACCTGACGCAGCGTAATGACTTCGTCATTGACCACGGCAGCGATGCCATCCACAAACTGTGGTGCAGCGGCCTGTGCGGCCTTATTGGAAGCGGCGGGCTTGGACTGCGCCTGAGCCATTTGGGCCGTGCCCAGACCCATTACGGCCATCATGGCCAATGACAGGGTACGGTTTTTCAAGCTGAAACGCATATTATTCATACCTCTCATGAATCATTTTTTCCTGTACGGGGGCCGAGATGGGCTCATAGCCAATTACGCGGTCACGCAGCATTTTGATAGGGTCGTTGCCAATCCCGCCCAGGCCGGAGAGCTCCAGCTGGAAGAACATGGCCTTGTTGGTTTCTCTGGCCGACACAGCATAGCGTTGCATCACGACTCGCGCCGTCCAGCAGCAATCACCTTTGTACTCCAGCCCCATCACGGTCTGCGTACCACGGCTTTCCTGAATGGAGTAATCGTAACGCCCCACAGCATACAACTTGTTGCTCAAGGGCCACTGGCCGGTCATGGAGACATATTCTTTGCCCCGATGATCTTCCTCGATGGGCGTAAAGGTGGGATCCACAACCTGACGCGGATCACGTTCATAACGATAATTCACGCCCAAGGTTGCCAAACGCTTGGGACGCCAGCGCACACCAGCAGCGAGTCGGTTGCGACGCCGCTCATCGGGATTGAACTGCGCATCAAAATTCACCCCGAACGTATTGGTCAAGGCAGCACTGGCACCAACCAGATAGTCTGAACGGGTAGTAGTACGCGCTTGTTCATCGCCCAAAGTAACGGTTTGCTTATCAAAATACAAACGCTGGGCAGCCTGCAGAACCAGGCGTTCGTAGCCTGTATCCGCATCCAGCCAACGCGAGGTCAGACCCACTGTTACCTGGTTGGCGTTGGAAATTCGGTCCCAGCCACCCGAGAAAATATTCTCACTAAAAGCCTGGGCAAAGTTAAAGCTGGCCAGACTGGTGTCATACAAGGGAATTGTCGACTGATCCCGATAAGGCACATACAGATAATAGACGCGCGGTTCCAGAGTCTGAATGGACGAGTTGCCAAACAGCGTGGTGTCACGCTCGAAGGTCATCCCACTGTCCAAAGACAAAATGGGCAAGACCCGGCTTTGTGTTCGTGCCCGATCAGCATAATGAGCCATGCTTTTCTCGCCCACATACCAGTCAGTCTGGTATTGGCTCATGTGCAAACCAGCCTTGGGCGTGATATACCAACCCGGACGGATAACAGGGTACGCAATCGTTGTGTAAGACGAGAAACGCGTACCGTCAGGGGCCCGACGCGTATAACGCATTTCATCGAACTCGTTCAAATTCCCACTATAGAACGGCATACGAAAGCGAGTCGCGTAGTTATCGCTGACCACATCAAAGCCGCCCCAGTTATAACGGGAGGCACCCATATACCATTCAGGTAATTTGTCATACTGCGGTTGACGATAGCCTGTGCTGGAGTCCTGCAAGGTCTGATAGCGCGTCGCGCTGACATGAGAGCGAAAATACTTTGAGCCGTCCCAGCCCAGCTTTACGGTACTGGCCAGATCCTGGATAGTGGAATCATTCAGTCCAAAGCTGCTGAAATCACGGAAGTAATCATCATCAGAAGCACGACGGATATCCGCGTTCAGGTAAAAATCAGCCGGTAAGCTTTGGCGATACTGCCCCATGAACAGCCAGCGTTTGTAGCCAAGCTCTTTATCATCGGGCAAATAATTACCTGTCAGCTCACCCGAGAAGCTGTCTCCCAAGTAGCGGAACTCTCCACCCAGCATGGCACCGCGTTTGCTCATGAAACGAGGCGACAGGGTGGCGTCGAAGTTGGGCGCCAAATTCAGGTAATACGGAACGCTCAGATCCAGACCACCCCGCGTCGTCATGCCATAAGTAGGCAGCAAAAAGCCGGACTTGCGCTCTTTGCGCAGGGGAAAGGTCAAATAAGGGGAATACAAGAGCGGAACGCCCTTGAAGTACAACACGCCATTGCGCGCCACCCCTTCGTTTTCCTTGGAATACAGGTCCACCTTGGGCGACTGGATATACCAGGAAGGGTCCGGGCAAGGGCAACCCGAGTAATTCACATCGGACAGGCGCATATGGTTGGAGCTGAGAATATCAGCCTGTGTCGCAGTACCACTACCACCCGTAGCCCCCATCCAGAATTCGGGGTTCGTCATGCTGCCCGTATCGGCATCCAGGTTGTAATCAAATTCCTGGCTGCGCACCAAAGCGCCATCGCGCATGATCAGGCCATTGCCACGCACTTGCACCTGGCCGGTTTTTTCCTGATAGTCGATCCGGTCGCCTTTGACTACGGAGTCAATGCGCCGCACCTGCGCTCCGCCTTCCATACGCAAGGTGCCATCTTCCAGCGTTTTCATTTGGTCGCCTATCAAATAGACGGCCATATCTTCTTCCTGAAGCTTGCGCACTTGCAAACCGGGAGACGTCTTTAAAGACGGACGCACAGACGACTGAGCCTGGGCAACGCCCATGCCTGCCATCATCAACACGATATACCACGCCGCAACTCGCACTAAGTCTGCGCCTCCAGTTGTGTCCTGCATTTGCTCGTACCAGGTGAAAAACCCTGGCGACCCGGTATTATAGTTAAGCCTGCCGTTTAGCGGCACTGCTAAAC
>SMEN01000485.1_pt1 | contig 11163 bp, 10 predicted proteins | sample 2456271 | NCBI WGS metagenome assembly SMEN01 (sample SAMN10132593, study PRJNA489261) | soil metagenome | isolation source: day1 control-loamy sand soil ammended with raw manure from dairy cow... | place: USA | collected 2015-04-01 | reverse complement strand
CTTAATAATCACAATAATACTTTTAGCTGAATAAAATAAAATAAAAAGTAACGTGTTTTGTATAATATCCTTTATATTTAAAATATATTAATCAAAGCTAAGGCTTAGGACCCAAAAGATCAACTAATAGGCAAAATTAGTGCAAATATTCAAAAATACGCTGTTCAATTGTCCAAAATGCTTATCTTTTCATCAAACCACCACTGATTGTTAAGGGGTGTTTAAATATGCAAAATAAATTAAAACTGAGCAAATGCTCCAAAATAAATATAATTTCGATTATTCTAAAAATCGTATGACAATCAAATTAGGTATTTTTTAAATTTATATATGCTTCAAAAGACGTATTTTTACACCTTTTTTTAAAATAAAAAGTAAAAAAAATCTCCCTTGCGGGAGATTGGCAAAATGTACTACTAATTAAGTCGGAATCTTTACTGATCTCGTGAGTTCAATCATTTCTTCAAAAGACATGAACTCAGGCTGTTTGATCTCTAATTCACCATTAATATTGATAAACCACTCAAGTTCTGGTGACGTAAATTCCATTCCATGCTCTTTTCTGAGATTGTATAGACGTTTATTTTTACCTACGTCAGCAGCTACCGACCACATACGCGGGTTACTTGGAGCTTGTAGTTTGTAGTTAGGCTTATTACCTTTCATGCTGATAAAGCTTGCTTCAATGTTCTTATAGCTCGGATTCACGCCAACATAGTTTTCAGATTCAACTAAGATTGTTGGTTCGCAGATCAGGTTGATCAAACTAAAGATTGGACCGAATACCTGGGTTAAGGTTTCTTCTGTCCAGAATAGGTACTCGCTTGGGATATTCTTACGACGAGCATTAATCGTTCCGGCGTAACCAAACATAAAGCAGTCACGAAGCGATTTATCTTCTAAGGTGTTCGTATTAAACACTGCGTAAGGAGCAGGGTTCATAGTGTCATTTTCCTGGTCATAGATTTTGTCCATGTCCAATGAAATGATCAGTGAATCAGGTTTCTTGTTGCGATCAAACTCATTCATATAATTACGCTGAACAAGAGCACCTTTAACTTTACGACCCAAATATTTGAAATTAGGTGTTTCGATGTAGATACACCACTCTGGGAAGCGGTTAATGTGCTTAACACTCAGGATAGAACCCGCATTAAGATTGAATACGCGCTTATAAGAGTATGGGTCAATGCGATACACGCCTTGAGAGTAACGCCAGGTTGCAAGGCAGCTTAACTGAGCGAACATTGCATTGAACATGGTACGATCTAAGCGGTGATTCGTTAGAGCAGGGCTAAATGGTTCAAGAATACTCATCCACACTTCTGTTGGGATAAATACAGAATCGTGCCATTCAGGTTTAGCACACGCGAGCTTACGCTTGATATAAATGCTTTGAGTGCGTTGCCAGATAGTCTGATCTGTGTCGGTAGGTGGCATGCTTTTAAAAAGCACATCAATACTACGCATCTGTAAGACAGGATTGAAAACCTTACCGGCTTTTCCGGCTAATTCTAAATTAGCAACTACGCTGCCTAATTTTTCATAGTCCACATTAGTATTCATTTTTTAGTTCAATCCCATATCTAAACTTTAATTCAGATCAAAAAAAAGCTGTAAGGTTATTATAATACAATTAAGACCTTTAAGCTTTTTTCACCATAAAAACATTAACCGAAATAGACAACATTGTTCGCTAAAATTGTCACAGTAAAAATAACTCAAAATAATCGTTAATTTTAATAGGTTATTTTTTGATCAATGTGTATAAATTAATGTTTTACTTATAATTAATTTGCTATTTGGCTACATATCCCCCGACTTATCAACAGGCTTGGCAGGATAAGTCAATTCTTAAACTCTTGACTTTTTTCTCGCATAAAAGTGACCGGATTTCCGATCACCTTTAAGCTCACATCAGGCTTATGATTTCTTTGATTTGCGATAATCCCACGGCGCGACAGGGTGAGGGTCAGCCCATAAACCGCGTTTATTCGCTCGTGCATTGATTTCATCAACCAATAAAGTAGGGTCTTTCATATATTGACGATAAACCCAAGCATAGCCGTCTGTAATTTGTTTGTAGTTTACGCTATTGCGGAATTTTAGTGCCGGGGCTTTACCACCTTGCATCAAATACACTGTACCCAACACACGACCATAGCGATCTCGGCTATCTTCCACTACATACACGTATTGATTGTGAATGTAGCTGATATTCTGGCGAGACTTCTGACCAAAAGCCTGTGAACTTTCTGGTGCATCAATCTGGTTGAAACGAATACGTTGTTGTTGGTTGCGACCATCTAAAACCGTAATGGTGTCACCATCGGAAATACGGACAACCTTGCCTGAGAAATCTGCATGAGCTTGCATGCTGCAAGCGATTGTTAAACCAATTGTTATTGCTGATAGACGTTTCATTTATTGCTTTACCTTTTTAGAACAGGATAACTTCGCTGTTTGAACAAATTATAACCTTAAAACATGGCATAAGTCAATGTAATGGGTTAATTTGTTGTTTCTATTTGTGATTGAATATCCTGTTGAGCCATTTTCTGTAGTTGAGTGAATTTATCTTCACCCTGGCGAGCAACTCCTTTATCGTCCATTTCCTTCATTATGCTATCTACAAATGCTTTGGCTTGAGCGCGTTCTTCTTCTGATAATTCTGTATTTTCTACTTTTTGCTTATATTGGTTTAACCGCATATTGTATTCATTATAGGTGATACGATTTTTATCAAGTGCAATTTCGATATTGATATTTGCCTGACGCGCATTTAAACAGTCTTGGTTTTTATTTACTTGCTTATCAATATATTCATATTTAAGTTCGCCACCAATAGCATTAACTTCGGCTACTTTACGCTCTACCATTTCCATGCAGGCTTGAATTACATCATTGCGAACAAAGTCATTGTTCTGATACCACTCGACTGAACGTATTTTATCTGTAGTCTGGGTTTTGGCAATAATTTCGTTTAAACGAGCTTCTTGCTCAGATAATGTATTATTGCATGCAGTTAAGCCTAAAGCGGTAATTAAAGCAGCAGTAATAGGTAGTATTTTTTTCATCTTTGAGAATTTTCCGAACAGGTAAAATCGAGCAAAAATATAACACAAGTTCAGCAAGATCACTTAATAAGTTGTAATTGGTTTTGAAGCGGATAAAAATAAAATCATCCCCCATTTTTGATTTCTAATGTATTATCTACCCGATATGACCTGTCAGGCATAGTACGGAGATTAATTACACATGGGCGCGAACCTAAAATATTTAGTGATCGTAGAATCACCAAATAAATGCGAGAAGATTAAAGGCTACCTGGATTCTGAATATCCTGGTCAATATGAAGTGATGGCGAGTGCCGGTCATATTCGAGACTTGGGAAAGGGCGGGTTTGAAGATTTAGGCTACACGGTTCCAGACTTTAAAGGCATTTATGCTGTTTCTGAAAGCAAAAAGAACATTGCCATTAAACTCAAGAACACCGCTCAACGTGTAGATAAAGTTTTCCTCGCAACGGACTTAGACAGGGAAGGCGAAGGCATTTCCTGGCATTTAAAAGTCTTACTTGGTCTGAAAGACGCTGATTATGAACGTGTGACTTTCGGTGAGATCACCAAAAATGAAATTATCAAAGCCATTCAGAACCCGCGAAAAATTGACATGCACCTGGTCGCAGCCCAGGAAACCCGCCGACTACTAGATCGTTGTATTGGTTGGGGCTTGCATCAAGTAGTCCATGATGCAGTGCGTTTTACTTCTAGTGTAGGTCGAGTTCAGACACCGGCATTACGTCTGATCGTAGAAAAAGAAATTGATATCCGCGATTTCAAATCTACTGATTACTACGAGCTATTCAGTAATTTTGACAAAGGTTGGTCGGCTAAATGGGAGCCGAAAGCAGGGGAATCCCAAAACCATTCATGGTTTGCACCTGGTCAGGAATACATTACTGACAAAGCAATGGTTACAGAATTAAAAACCAAAATTACCGATCTGACATTCACTTCAATCAAAAACAAAAAATCACCCTCGGCTCCGGCTAAACCGTTTATCACATCAACTCTGCAAAAGGCAGCCTTTACCCAACTAGGCATGTACCCGGCAGATACCATGAAGTACGCGCAAAAGCTGTTTGAAGATGGTTATATCACCTACATGCGTACCGATTCGCCTAACCTCAGTGATGAAGCGATTGAGGAAATTAAAGCGTATGGTCGTAAAGAGGATATCGTAGTAGTGGGGCGTAAATGGCAAGCCGGAGCATCAGCTCAGGAAGCCCACGAAGCCATCCGTCCTACAAGTATTTTCAATACTCAAATCCAATTTTCTGACCCAAAAGAAAAGCAGCTTTACGATCTGATCTGGAACCGAACCCTGTGTTCTCAGCTTGAAGAAGCGATCTATGATGTGCGTGAAGTTCGCATGGAAAAAGAAGTCTTTGTAAAGATTAATGGTGAGCTTGAGCAGCGTGTGGCGCATTTTGTGGCTCGTGCCAGAAAACTGATTTCTAAAGGTTGGTTGCAATTCACTGAATCTCAGAAAATCGACTTGAGTGATGAAGAAAAGGATAAGGAAGAAAAGGACGAAGAAGCTGCTCTTTTCAATAACCCTATCCCGGATGATCTAAAAGAAGGTGATGTAATCAAACCTCTTGAAGTTCAAATGAAAGCTCGTCGCACTACAACACCTAAACGCTACAACCAAGCATCGTTAGTATCTGCTCTGGAAAAACTAGGGATTGGTCGTCCGTCTACTTATGCGAACATTCTAGCGAAGTTGTATGAGCGTGAATTTATTGGTGAGAAGAAGCAAAAAATCCATGCCAATCCAAACGGTATCAAGCTGATCGAGACGATTAAAGAACAGTTCAGTTTCGTGAATTACGACTATACCGCGAAGATGGAAAAAGCACTGGATACGATTGCGACTGGTAAAGCCAACTGGCTTGAAATCATGTCCGAAATCCATAAGCAGACTTTAGAGGTTGAACGCAAGATTTTTCAGCGTAATCTCCTGGCATCCATTCCACTCCATAAATGCCCAGAACCAAACTGTGACGGTCGCATGATGCCCCGACTATTTTCTGGCACAGACAGCAAAACTAAAAAACCATTTGAACGTGCTTACTGGCGTTGCGACAATAAAGGCTGTGGTCACAGTATGCCGGACAATAACGGTGAACCTGGTGCTCGTTGGCAAAAAACTCAAACCGCTCATACATGCCTAAAATGTGAAACACATAAGTTGATCTTAATTCAAGGTAAAGATGACGAAGGTAAAGACCGTTCTTACTATCGTTGTGCCGGCTCCTTAGAAAATTCAAAACCAAAATGTGGCGAATATTTCAACTATCTTCCAGAAACAGGCGAACCTGATTTTGAGAAATGGCGAAAAGATCACACGCACAAATGCCTAGAATGTGGGGGTTTTATTCGACCTCGTAGCGGTGAACGTGATGGTACTAAGTGGGCAGCTTATATGTGTGAGCACTATAAACGTGAAAAGAAACCGTGCAAATCATATTACCCAATGATTGAAGGCACTACGCAGCCTGACTATGAGGCATATAAGGCTAAGAAAGCTGCTGCACCAAAAGAAGAAATCGTTGATGGTCACACTGCAAGCTGTACCGGCTCACGCTGTTCTGGTGAATTGAAGCTTTACAAAATGTTCAGCAAGAAAAATAACAGTGATTATTTCATGTGGAAGTGCGGTAAGTGTAATCGTCGCTATTGGAACAATGAAGATAATACGGTCGGTAAGGAAATTGCTGATCGCAAGTAGAAGGACAGGGTGTTTGGATTCTTTTCTGAACACCCTTAATTTGTATATAATGCCTTGCGGTTCAGTTAGACCACTATGTTTTTAATAAATAATTAATTAAGTAGGCGAATTTATCCCTACTCAAGCGAGTAACGATGACAACAGATAATCAACCAAATAAAGCCCCGGTGAAAGCACAGGTGGCAAACACTAAAGCAGCACCCACTCAAGCACCAAAGCTACAACAACCAAAAGGACCAAGTAAGATTCCGGTCATTATTTTGGGTGTATCTACCGTATTCATTCTGCTTGTATTAATTTATGCAATGTTCCAGAACAGCAAAATTAAGAGCGAGCGAGATCAAATTCTTGCTGCATATAATGAAACACAGGTGGTTCCAAATCTTTGTCAGGAAGGCAATAGTTCAATCTGCTTATATGGCAAAACCACTGCTGTTGATGATTATTTAATGATTCTTTCACGCACATTACAGGTCAAGCCAAGCACCAGTTACGACATTATGCTTGAGGTGGTTCCAACCAAATTAGCCCCCCAAGAAGCTGCGGTGAATACTGATTGTCGTCCGAATAACCATCATCTTTATATCTGTCAGCGTATGGCGACTTCAAATCCTAAAAAGCTGATTGAAAGCCTATTAGGTTCGTATGACAACCTGAATCCAAACATCGAGTACAGCGTATCGCTGATCTTAACGCCACGCGCTACGTTGATTGCTGACGATTCACAACCACAAAATATGCAGATGGCTCCAAATGCTGCGGGTGCAGCTCCACAACCAATGCCACAACCGCAAGAAGGTCAGATGGTAGAAATCCAGGCTCCTGTAGAGGGTGAAGCTCCTGTAGAGGGCCAGGATGTAGAGGGTGAAGCTCCTGTAGAGGGCCAGGATGTTGTTCAGCAACCGGCAGAACAACCGGCGTAATAAGCCAAAGACGTAAAAAAGCCACCTGATCGGTCTGATCGGTGGCATTTTTTATATCTGGTGCTGCCCTTCATTTCACTATTGATACTGATTGTTAGTAATTGAAGAAATTGGGCTGATACCGCGATTTTGACAGAACAAAGTTGCCAAAGCTAAAACCAATGCCAAGAAACAGAACTGGAACAGGCAGACAATAGCGAGCTGCGCCATGCTGCCATACATAGCATTGTTCAACATTTGCAGAACTGCAAAGTAAATAAGCAATACCCCGGTGAAATAGGCTGTGTTCGCAAATAGACGCTGATGCCATCCCGCCCAGAACGCCAAGAAGAATCCATAAATACTAAAACTTTTAATAATTGCAGCAACTTCTAATACCTGACCCTTTGAAGCATCGGACCAATTACAAGCCACAATAACCAGTAAGATAAAAAGGGTGACTACATTGAATAGATGGTATCCAAATTCAGTTGCAATAACTTTCCACCCAGAAGCAACACTGCCGTCAGATAGGCGTGTACTAAGACCAATAATTTTATCCTTCTGCGTTTTTTCCGCAATTGCGTCCTGGACGCTTTCATTTTGATTTGATTGCATAGGTTGACTACTCTACGTTAAATTTTGGCAACTGTAATAATAAGTAATAAGTTGGCATTGTCATATTAGGACTAAAATTTATTTAAAACCATAGCAAAAGATCAAAAAAAACCCCCAAAAATTGAGGGCTTCTTAATAAGAGTTAAGACCGATTAAATACGGAACTCTTCTAAGATTGCAGAGACTTCAACACTGCGCTCTTTGGCAATATTATTCAACCAACGTGGCGGTTTACCACGACCAGTCCAAGTTTCTTTATCATTCGCCTTATTACGGTAGATCGGCTCTACACGGGTACGAGCCTTAGTTTTTTTCTTCTCTGCAATATATTCATCATATTTAGCACGGAGAGCTTCTAGGTTTTCAAAACCTGCTAATTGAGCTTGAGCTTCAAATGATTCATACAGGTCAACAACACCATCACGAACTTTATTTTGCAACTCAACATCAATTTGCTGATGGATATCTTTTAATTGATTTACTGATAAATTGCTTAAATCAATATCTTCTGCTGCGTTGCCTTTTAAATCAGACATGGGTAACTCCAATTATATCTTTAATATTTACTACAGATTTTTGGTACATTTAAAACCATTAGTTTATTTAATGCAATAAACAAACAACTTATTATTAAACTAAATTGCATTTCTAATAGCTTTTTTAAGCTCGCTAATACTAGGACGCTCGGCAAAACGAATAACTGGAATACCGGCACTATTTAAGAAAGTGTCTCGTTTAATATCGCGCTCTTTATGATACAAATGACTTCTATCATCTAATTCAAGTACGAGTACCGGGTTAAAATCCTTATCACACAGGCAATAGTCACAAGCTGCACGATTAAATTCATTTCTTCGGGCAATATTACGTGTCGTAATCATTGAGTTAAAACTTACCTGGCATAAAACAATTAAATCAGAAGGGCATGCTTTAACTAAATCGTAATACATGGGTCTTTCTTTTACTGTAAGAATTTTCTTTGCTTTAATATCAGCATGAAGTTTCTTACTGTTTTCAAAGCCAATACGCTGCTTTGGCTTAAACATTAACCAAAGTAAAGCAAGCCCCGATACGATTGAAACTGTCAAAAAAACTGAGCCAACCAGTGTCATAAACTGAACCTACAACCTCAAATCAATCTGATGGCAAGGCCATCATCGTTCCAATTCCCCTGATTATCGTACTCTTCTATGAGTTTGTCAGGACTATAGAGTTCAAATCCTGAAATCCTCAAATATTCAAGGGTTTCAGATACTAATTTCATTAGATCACTAAAATTAAAAGTCTGTCTATATTCAAACTTGTTGAGTGTACATTTTTCGACATTATAGATAAAAACATATCGGCTATTGGCTTTATCATTACTGAGTGAAAATAAAACCAAATTAGCGAATGTCCATATTGTATTCTGATTAGATGGGATTAATTCAAATTCGCTACCATTAAATGCAAAAATATCACGAACAATAACAGACGGTAATGTATCGTGAATTTTCTCCATAATTGTAATTATATCAATTGTCACTGGATTTAATGAATAATCAAAAGCCACTAAAGGCATATATTCAATATTGATTAACTCAGGAAAATCCAAACTTCGATTTATTTTTAATGGCATTGTAGATCGCTTCACAAATATTTCTAAGGTGAGTGGGTCAATCCATACATCAATATCTCTAAATGTATCTGAGCCAATAAAGCCATCTATAAAGCTATTATTGTATTTCAGAACAAAAGCATTATCGAAATCTATATATTCAATCCACTTATTATTTTTGAAATTGTTAAATATTTTGCTGTTATTTGCTGCCCAAATCTCAAAACCACTAAAACGCTGATTAGAACAAGCAACTACTATTCTATCTGCATCAACTCCCAGAAATTTTGAAAATGCGGTAATCAAGTCAGTAGGAGATAAGAAACTATTATAAACCTCCTGGATAATCGCAAAATCCTGTTCATCAAATTCTGGACGAATAAACTCAAAGATATTCTGAAATCCAGGTGACAGGAAATATAAATCATAATCTGACCGGGTGATCTTTGATTCATAATTATTCCAATGAATAGCCACTAAAGGTAATCCTTTACGGCTGCTCACAATATGGCTGATCTTTTCCTTAATTTTAGCTAGGAATATATGCAGTTCTTTACGTGCACTCTCTTCCTTATAAATTAGTGTTTTAGCTTCTTCAAAGTCAGGAGTGTTCGCAGTAATCAAAGTCTGCTTTTCATAACTCTGGTTTAATCGCGTCTGGATGTTTGATTCGATCTTCTTTAGCCAATCTACGCGCTTAATCAAATTAAACTGCGAATTAAAGTCAAATTGAGCTAAAGGAATACCCGCAGACAATTTTGCCTTTTGTAATTTTTCTTGAAATTGATAGAACTTCTTATCCTGTTCGATGCGTTCAATTTCATCAGAAGTTAGTATTTCTGAGAACATCAAATCAACCCTTAAATAGTGGTTATTAGCGTGTTAAATCCTGGCAATCACGTTATCAAAACTGCTGTTAAAAATATAGAGATAACCAACATATATATTACAATTTTCTACCTATAAAATTACCTTTTATATTGTTTTTATTTTTAGTGCTGAAACTGATATATTTACTTAGCTTTTAATAACTTGAGCTTTCAGCCAAGATTGGAAAATATCTATATGTTTAAACATACTTTTTTAGCATTAAGTTTAAGTAGTTTACTGGTGAGTGTAACTTTCGCAGAAAAGGCACAAGACAATATTCAACCTCAGATATCAAAAGAGAAAACTACTTCACAAAATACCCTGGCTAAAATGCCAGAAAAATACCCGACACCAGATGAAATTGACAAGTTAATGCGTATCCATTTTCCGAAGGAATGGGCGCAAAAGCAAGCTGCTCAAAATAAACCTGAAAAATCAAAATCTGATATTCAGGCTACTGTAAAAATCCCGATGAAAGCCCCGGAAAAAGTGGAGCCAAAAACTCCGGCGACTGCACCGGTACAATCACCCCCGATAAAAGATACAATTCGGGTTCGTCAGATTACTGCGGGTAAATCAGCTCAACAGAAATTAGGCGAACATAAAGCAACCGATGTGCAGAAAATGGGGGTCAACCTTAAATACAGCTACAATCCAAAGCTGTATACACTGCTGCCAGACAATGTGAAGGATATTGGTCTGATCGGGCGGGTAAATTACACCAGTGTTGGCTCACTGCGGATTTATCGAGACGTTTCAAGCAAGGCGTTTGCAGATGCTTATTTCCAAGATCATCAACGCCATAGTGAATTGTTCTCAGCTTATCTGGCACGAAAAATCACCTTGAATAATGGCGTGATCGGTGAAAAAGTCACACTGTACAAAGCATTTATTGATGAACTTGGCTACAAGTTTGCTGATACCCCGGTGCGTTCTGTGCGATCTGCTAAAGAAGCGAAAGAGAAGTACCTCTATATTTTGCTGCGCTTAACACCAAGCGACCGGATTCAATTCTGGAAATACATCAATACCATGCGTACTGATGACACGGTAAATCTGCCGGTTGGTCTAACCATTGCAGATATTCTGACTGCGGAAATCTAAAGCAGGGTGGTAACAAAAAGGTCGTGATTTACACGACCTTTTTTAGTTTCATCACTGGTGATGATTACTTATTGAATTGGGCTGCTTTCTGCAATTCCAATACGTTTGCTTCTGGGTTATAACTGCCATCGTCACCGCCCATTAAAGTGCGTAAATCTTCTGGCTCATAAGGACGATCTTCTTGCGTAACTACAGGTGTTTCCGCGACCGATGTTGTTGCCGAAGCAATTTCATCTTGCAGTTGTTGTGATTCAGCCAAAACCTTAGTCAGACTTA
>SMEN01001084.1_pt1 | contig 11209 bp, 9 predicted proteins | sample 2456271 | NCBI WGS metagenome assembly SMEN01 (sample SAMN10132593, study PRJNA489261) | soil metagenome | isolation source: day1 control-loamy sand soil ammended with raw manure from dairy cow... | place: USA | collected 2015-04-01 | reverse complement strand
GCACCATGTTGGTTTCGGCGTCAATCATGCGCAGGCCGATGCCATGCTTGATTTCTATCGCAACGTGCTGGCTTTGCCACAAGATCCGTCTCGCTGGAAAATCCCCGGCATTTACGGTTCGTGGTTCAACCTACCCAATGGCACCCAGCTGCACATTCTTGGTTGCGAAGGCGTTTCCCAGTACGCCAAAGGGCCGGATCAGGACCCGGTCTCAAACCACTTCGCCCTGGCCGTCGAGGACATCCTCGTCGCCGAACAGGAACTGGTGGAGAAAGGCATCAAGTACTTCACCCTCGACAATGTGGCCTCTCCCAACCTTAAGCAGTTGTTCCTGCGAGATCCCGCAGGAAACCTTATCGAGCTGCATCAGGCCACGGCTCGTAGCGCGGGTGTCGCGGCAGATGAGCAGCAAACAAGCCCCACCACCAATCGCTAAATGTATAGCTAGCAGGAGTGAGACATGTATTTCGATATGGAAGCTTTAAGCAGCGAGCAACGTAGCAAGCTGGTGCACTCTACGGTGATTCCCCGGCCCATCGCATGGGTGAGTTCGTGCAGTACTTCGGGTGCGGTCAACGTTGCGCCGTTTTCGTTTTTCAATGTGATGTCCGGGGATCCACCGTTGCTATGCCTTTGCATCGGTTCACGCGCGGGTGAACCCAAGGACACAGCACGTAACATCGTCGACCAAGGCGAATTTGTGGTCAATCTGGTCTCGGCAGACATGGCCGGCCGCATGACCATCACCTCTATAGATTTTGAGGCCGGGTTCAATGAAGCCCAAGAGGCCGGACTTGAAATGCTCCCGAGCCAGCAGGTGGCCGTGCCAAGAATCGGATCGAGCCCATGTTCAATGGAGTGCAAGGTGCGCCAGTTAATTGATATTGACGGCATACGGACCTTTGTACTCGCAGACATCGTCGGCGTACACCTATGCGACGAAGCAGTGACCGATGCCACAAGAATGTTCATCGATCCATTGCCCATGGCGTTGATCGGACGTCTTCATAATCCTGGCTGGTACTGCAAAGTATCAGCTGATTTCCAACTTACCACGCCCTCTCCCCAGCAATGGCAGGCCCTGAAAGATCAGGGACAGGCGCAGCAGTTGTTGAGCTGGCAAGCCCCAGCCCCGACACACTCCGGAGGCTGAGATGTTGAATGAAATTGAAGTGCGCCAAAGCGCGGAATACCTGGATAAGGCGGAGCGCTCCCGCGAGCAAATACGTCAGATCTCGCTGACCCATCCCGAGATGAGCATCACCGACGCGTATGCCATCCAGCATGCCTGGGTACAGATGAAGCTTGCCCGTGGTCAGCGAATCATCGGCCACAAAATCGGCCTCACCTCCAGGGCGATGCAAATGGCTTCACAGATTAATGAGCCAGATTACGGCGTGCTGCTCGATGACATGCTCTGGGGCGATGGTAGTGAAATCCAACGCGAGAAGTTAATCCTTCCCCGGGTGGAAGTGGAACTGGCTTTCATCCTTAACCGCCGCTTGGCTGGCGAGCAAGTAACACTGTTAGATGTGCTTGACGCTACCCAATATGTGATGCCTGCACTGGAGATCATTGATGCGCGATCCGAACAGCTCGACAGTGAAACTAAGCGACCACGTCGGGTAGTCGACACCATTGCCGACAATGCGGCGAATGCCGGAGTGATCCTCGGCGGGCGCCCAATGCGGGTTGATGATCTGGACTTACGCTGGGTGGGTGCACTGTTGATGCGTAATGGCGTGATCGAGGAGACGGGCCTGTCTGCGGGTGTTCTTAATCACCCCGCCAACGGTGTTGCATGGCTGTGCCACCGCCTGGCTGCATTCGACAGTGGACTCGAACCGGGGCACATCGTGCTCTCAGGCTCTTTCACTCGTCCAGTGCATGCCAACGCGGGCGACACCTTTCATGCTGACTTCGGACCACTGGGCAGCGTCGGCTGCCACTTCATCTGATCCTTCACTCTTCACGATTTAGCGATGCATAACTCCTTCAAACAAGCGCTTAGCAAGAACGATCCAGTCATAGGCCTATGGCTGGGACTAGCTAACGCCTACACCGCCGAATTACTCGGCGGTAGCGGATACGACTGGCTGGTTATCGACAACGAACATGCCCCCAACACCGTGCCCTCTACCCTGGCGCAACTGCAGGCACTAGCGGGTACACCGGCACACCCTGTTGTCCGTGCCGCTAGCGATGAAACCGTAGAAATCAAACGCTTACTTGATTTGGGAGCCCAGACCCTACTCATCCCCATGGTTGAAAGCGCCGAACAAGCCACGCGGATCATCTCTGCAACGCGCTACCCTCCGCTTGGGGTGCGCGGGGTCGGAGCAGCCCTGGCGCGAGCTTCACGCTGGCAACAAGTACCCGATTACCTAGCCCATGCTGATACCCAGATTTGTACGCTGGTGCAGGTTGAAAGCATGGCGGGTCTGTCGGCCTTGCCTGAAATTGCACGGGTCAGCGGCGTCGACGGTGTNNNCGGCTGACCTGGCGGCGTCAATGGGTCATTTGGGCAATCCTGGACACCCTCACGTGCAGCAAGCGATAGCCACCGCCATCGGCGAGATTCGTAGCGCGGGTAAGGCGGCGGGTATCCTTAGCGGCGACTTGGCTATGGCCCGCACGTACCTGCAACTGGGGGCCGTGTTTGTCGCAGTAGGGTCAGATGTCGGATTACTGACAAATGGCGCCCGGGCTCTGCGTGAGTCATTTCGCGATATTGCGTAGTTGTCTTGCTTCGGATGCTTGGGTCAAAGTAACTTAGGGAGGCGATTCGTACTTGCTTTGATTAGACGGATCGGGCGAAGGCCCGTGCGACATGCGCACTAGGCCATGCTCGCTGAACCAGACTGTAGTCGCGTTTGCTACATCGGACTCCTTGCCCCAACTGACTTTCCTTCGATAGAAAGAAGTGTCAACGTGATTCAGGAAGGGTCGCGAAAAACAAAAAAGCCCGCAATTATGCGGGCTTTTTTACTTTCTATGCTATCAGATGTCTGGCCGTGCCAGACGCGGGATCACTCCCACTCAATAGTCGCTGGTGGCTTGCTGCTTACGTCGTAAGTCACACGGTTGATGCCGCGAACTTCATTGATGATTCGGCCAGAGACACGCTTCAGTAGTGCGTAAGGCAATTCAGCCCAATCCGCTGTCATGAAGTCGCTTGTCTGCACGGCGCGCAGGGCTACGACATATTCGTAGGTACGGGCATCGCCCATGACGCCTACGCTCTTGACGGGCAGGAATACGGTGAAGGCCTGGGAAGTCAGGTCGTACCAGTTCTTGCCGCTGATGTCGTCCACGGTGGTGCGCAGTTCTTCGATGAAGATTGCATCCGCTTGGCGCAGCAAGTCTGCGTATTCGCGTTTGACTTCACCCAGGATACGCACACCCAAGCCTGGGCCTGGGAAGGGGTGGCGGTAGACCATGCTGGGAGGCAGGCCCAAGGCGACACCCAATTTGCGGACTTCGTCTTTGAACAATTCGCGCAAGGGTTCCAGCAATTTCAGGTTCAGCGTATCTGGCAGCCCGCCCACATTGTGGTGGGATTTGATGCCAGTGGCTTTACCGGATTTGGCGGCGGCGGATTCGATCACGTCTGGGTAGATCGTGCCTTGTGCCAACCAACGGGCATTGCTCAGTTTGGCAGCTTCTTCCTGGAAGATTTCCACGAATTCACGGCCAATGATTTTGCGCTTGGCTTCTGGATCGGTTACGCCGGCCAGCTTGCCCAGGAAACGGTCGGAAGCGTCGATATGGATGATCTTCAAACCCATATTGTCCGCGAAGGTGCTCATGACTTGCGTGGCTTCGTTCAAGCGCAGCAGGCCGTGGTCTACAAATACGCAGGTCAACTTGTCGCCGATCGCTTGATGAATCAGTGCAGCAGCAACGGAGGAGTCCACACCGCCAGACAGAGCCAGAATGACTTCTTCGTCGCCCACTTGTTCACGGATGTTGGCAATGGCCTCTTCCACGTAGTCGGGCATGTTCCAATCGCCCACGCAACCGCAGATCTCGCGCACGAAACGCTGAAACAAAGCAGCGCCTTGCAACGTATGGGTCACTTCAGGGTGGAACTGAACCGCATAGAAACCGCGCTCTTCGTCAGCCATACCGGCGATTGGGCAGGTAGGGGTGGACGCCATCAGCTTGAAGCCAGCAGGCAAAGCGGTGACTTTATCGCCATGGCTCATCCAGACTTTCAGCATGCCGTGGCCTTCTGCTGTCATGAAGTCCTGGATGCCTTCCAGCAATTTAGTGTGGCCATGGGCGCGTACTTCAGCGTAGCCGAATTCACGCTTGTCGGAGCCTTCGGTAACACCGCCCAACTGGCGGGCCATGGCTTGCATGCCATAGCAAATACCCAATACAGGCACGCCCATTTCAAAGGCGGCGGAGGGAACTTGCAACGCATCTTCGGCATATACCGAAGCGTGGCTGCCGGACAGAATGATCCCTTTCAGGCCTTCCTGGGAACGGATGAATTCATCGCTGACATCACCGGGGTGGATTTCGCAGTAAGTCGCAGTAAGCACCGGCTTCGCGTACGCGACGCGCAATAAGCTGGGTGACCTGGGAGCCGTAATCAAGAATCAGAATTCGCTGGTGCATGAAAGTATCGAGCCAATAATAAAGCGGTAAAAGATCTATTTTACGCTGTGTAGCGCCGCTTAGGGAGCCGCAGAAATACTCCAGGCTGAAATTGTCCTGCATCACTGGTATTCATGCGGCAAGGCAGCTACAGTACATGCAGCCATTTTGGGAGTTTCAGCATGTCTTCGAGTCGTACCCCGCATCAAAGCGAGCTCAATGAACACCATGAATCCCGACCTACCCAGGCCGGTCAACAGCAAGGCGGAAGCAGCTACATCCCTGCTTCCGGCTCTTCCGGTGATCGCTCGCACAGTTTTGCCTATGAATGTCAGGAGGACACGGATGAAGTGTCTGACAGTCTGACTTTTGTGTTGGTTCACGGCGCCTGGCACGGCGGCTGGTGCTGGTCCCGGCTAGCGGCACGATTGCGGGCCAAAGGGCATAAAGTCTATACACCGACACTCACCGGACTGGGTGAGCGCAGCCACTTGCTCAACTCCGATATCACGCTGAACACATTCGTGGATGATGTCGCTAATTTGATACGTTGGGAAGAGCTCTCCAATGTGGTGCTGGTAGGCCATAGTTTTGGGGGACTGGTCATCAGCGGTGTGGCAGATGTTCTGCCTCGTTGCATCCGACAACTGATTTACCTGGACGCATTTATCCTTCCCAGCGGAACCAGCACATTTGATACCCTGCCTGCCAAAATGGTGGAAAGCATGACAGCTTCAGCAGGTAAAAGCGCCGTTCCTGCCGTGCCCCCTCCTCCCTTAACGGTCTTGAGCCTGCATGCCGCTGAAGACCAGCATTTCGTCGGCAATCGGCTCACTCCTCAGCCGCTCAGTGTTTATCACTCCTCCTTGCGTCTGCAGAACCCCGTCATCGGCAATGCCCGGCCCTGCTCGTATATTTCTTGCACGCAGCCGACCTTCCGAGGTGTGGATACATCGCGCGAATGGGCACGCCAGCAAAAAGACTGGGAGTTCCGCGAGCTGGAAAGCGGTCACAGTGCTGCCATCACCCACCCGGATATGCTGAGCCGGTTGTTGCTGGAGCTGGCGGACTAATCGGCTGCGCGTTCTTTAGAGCGATAGAACTCTCTGGGAGTCACACCAAAATGCCGCCGGAATACGGCGGCATACGCACTTTGGCTAGCGTAACCGTGTTGCAAAGCGACATGCACAACGGGCTCTCCTGCAGCTAAACCTTCTAAAGAACCGAGTAGACGGGCGAACTGGCGCCATTGCCCAAAACTAATGCCCGTATGACGGCGAAATAGACGGTGAAATGTCTTCACGCTCATCGCCAACTGCTGTGCCCAGTCCTGTGCATCCCGACCATCATCCGGATAAGCTTCCAACTGTCTACACACCAATAACAGTCGTGCCTCTTCAGGCCAGGGTAGGTGGAACGGTAGAACCGGGAGCTCACGCAGCTCATCCAGCAAAAGGCGCATCAAGCGCCCCTCACGACTGTCCAGCGCATAGACCAACGGTATTCGGCTGGCCTCCAGAATCAGCTCCCGCAACAAGGGGCTGACATCCAGCACACAATTACGCGTTGGCAAGCCAGGGGCGGCATCAGCATCCACAAAAATGGTGCGCATTTTGACATGCCCCCGCATACGCACCGAATGAGCCCGACCTGGTTGCAGCCAGACACCGCGGCTGGGAGGAACTACCCACCGCCCTTCCTGCGCATCGATCACCAATACGCCTTGCACTGCATACAAAAACTGCGCGCGCACATGTTGGTGTTCCTGGATGACATGGCCATCCGGATAATCTGCCGCCAAACCACTGATGGGCATCTTAGCCAGTTCAACCGGCATATGAAGTAGAGGATCGACCACAAGCTGTCCCATTCGCGCTAAATAAAGTCAGTTTAGCGAAAGACAGGCATAGCAGTCTACGGCGAGCATACGTCTTCTTATTAACGGATCCTTTTTATGCGCAACTATGCTTATCCACTGGTGACCATGCTTTTATGGTCTGGCAACGTGATTGTTTCCAAAATGGCTCACGGCCTGATCGCCGCCCCCGCCATGAGCTTTTATAGAGTCGTGTTGGCACTGTCCATCATGAGCTTGTTCGCTGCCCGCCCCGTCTGGCGCAACTGGCACAAGATCCGCCCTCAACTACCCAAGTTGGCGTTTCTGGGCTTTTTAAGCATGGCCTTTTATCAATGCCTGTCTTACTGGGCGGCGGCCAGCACTAGCGCTACCAATATGGCAGTGATCACCGCTTTGACACCTTTACTGACCTTAATGACGGCGCGCCTGCTGCTTCCAGGCACTGGCGCACGCGGAATGCTGCCTGGGGCCATCCTGGCCTTGGTCGGAACAGTGTGGTTGATTAGCGGCGGCCAGCCTTGGCAGTTGCTATCTCAAGGAGTCCGCAGCGGTGACCTGCTGATGCTGACCGCGGCCTTGAGCTACGCCTTTTACAGCGTCTTTTTGAAAAAATGGCAGATTGATGTACCCGCATGGCAGTCTACCTATCTGCAAGCCTGGGGAGCCTTGATCACCTTGTTGCCCGTATTTTTCTGGCTGCCGCCTGAGCAGACACAGCTCAATGATCAGACTGTTCCACTTATTCTGTATGCGGGTATTTTGGCCTCCGTGCTCTTGCCCTATTGCTGGATTCAAGGCATCACACGCCTGGGGCCGGCCCAGTGCAGCCTGTTCCTGAACATCCTGCCCTTCATGACTGCCATGCTTGCCATCCCTTTGCTAGGTGAAAAGCTGGCCATCCACCACTTAACAGGCGGGCTGCTCACACTCGCAGGGGTGATTCTGGCTCAATGGCCTCCCCATCGTTGGCTGTTCAAGGCCAAAACCGCGACCGCTGAATGAAGAACAAGGAACTTTGCATCCTGGCCGATGGCATAGCTGATTTCGGGCCAAGCATATCGGCTGACACCCCTAATTCGCCATTCTGCCGATGAGGGATTGAACAATTGATATTCCGGTATTTGGGTGTTTCGATGTTTCGATGTTTCGATGTTTCGATGTTTCGATGTTTCGATGTTTCGATGTTTCGATGTTTCAGCATTACAAGAATAGGCGCATCACGCCGTATCTGAAGCAAACTGCCCCTTCACAAAAAGGGCGGCTTTTTACTGTTTCCTACTACTCGTGGGGTCGCTTCGCACCGAACTCAACTCAACTCAACTCAAACAGATCAAAGCAGTATTTCCTGAACAGAACCGTCATGACCTAGCCATGATGGTCAAGAGCGCTGGAGGGAGCAGGAGCAGAGGATGAGGACGGGGACGGGGAAGAGGAAGAGGAAGAGATTTTTCACCCGCCTCGCCCACGAAAAAACGGACACTTCCGAGGAGCCCTGTGGTGGATAGACACGAAAGGCTCTTCTTCCATCCTTACCTTCATAAGACACGAGGCCTTTCTCCAGCAAGATCTTCTGACCGAAAACAAACTGCCCGCAGCGGTTTGCATCAGAAAGACTGATCCCGACAGAATCTACCTTGTCTGCAAGATCCAGAGACGTAATTTCACTGTCCGGCGTCGTCCGCCTTCAGAGCGTCACGAACTACCCGAGCTTGGTCAGCGTAGTTTTTGCGTCCCGAAAGTCGATGGTATGGCTATCAAGGCAGAAGCAAAAAGCTCCGTACTCTGGGTTTTCGGCTTCGGGGTGTGGGGAATGTGGTAGCTGCATGCCTGCCGGGGCGTAGATGTCTTGGATTGCTGCGCTTAGCTGATCCAGAAAGAAGTTCAAGGAGATTGTTCTTGAAGCCATAAAAGTGCCATTACGCCCTAGCGAAATTGCGCAGGACGTACGCAGACAGTGCGCAAAATCCGCACTGGCTTAGCGGACGACACTTAAAAGCAAGCGCTCGGCAATGGCGGTTTAGGCCCGCCATTGCCAGGCTGACTCAGGCCTCGCTAGCTACCAGCACCGGCTGTTTGCGAGAATTCGCCGAGGCTTTTTCCACTTGCATGCAACGCTCCAAGAACAGGAACATGAAGTCATAGCTTTTGCACACGGCTTGACGCAACTCCACCTGCAGCTCCTTGCTCGGCTGGTTCCCGGCCAGCGTGCAGATGATTTCCAGGGCTTCCCACGGGTGCGCATCATCATACTGAGCGTGCATTTTCAGCCATTTCATTGCGCGCTTACGCTCTTCTTCCGGGAACGCCGCGGCGTACACGCCGGTGGAACACACCACCGCGGACCACTCGCCCGTGGCCCCTTCAATGGCATAGTTAGTGGCGGCAATGGCCACGATCAGTGAATCGGAAGAGCTGGTGTGCCAGCACCAGTGGCTCAGCGCGTGCAGTTCAGGCGGCACATTCTGCGCCTGCAGCTCCTCCAGACTGACTCCGTGGGCGCGCGCCCAATCCACCCAATAATCGGCATGGTTGAGTTCCACGCGAATATTGCGCATCAGCCAGCGGCGCGCCATGTCTTCTCCAGGATGGCGGGCAAATTTGGTCTTGGTCAGGTTCTGTGCCATGTACAAGGCAAACTGCTCAACCACCGGCCAACCACCAATCACGTAGTGACGCATCGTGGCAGCGCTGAGCTTATTGTCGCGCATGCGCTGGTACAGCTCATGCTCTACAACACGGCGCTTGCTCTCGCTACAGTCCTGGATAAGCTGCTGCGCCCAGGCAGGGTAACTGGAAGCTTCCATAAGCGGGCCGGTTCTGTGGAATGTATCGATCACTGTCTAGCTCCTTTTGATGTGATTAGGTACAGACCAGAAAGTGTTCTACCGGAATGTACCGGGTGCCTCAGACGGAAAAAGATCACGGCCACACAGGTCGACACAACAGGCTGTTAGGGGTAAGCAACGGCGGTCGTTCGATCAGGTAGCTCTGCGCGTAGTCTACTCGAATTTCAAGCAAGGCCTGCTCGATTAAGGTCTCTGCGAAACTAGGGGCGATTCACTCGCGAGTGAACTGCTGTTGCCGGAGCACCTCGCTCCACAATGCGGACTGCAGCCATTGAGCTATGCTTTTTACAGTGCTGTTTTGACGAAATAGCAAATTGATGTGCCCGCGAAGCAGTCAACCTATCTGCAAGCCTGGGGGGCCTTAGTCACTTTACTGCCCGTATTTTTTGGCTATCGCCTGAGCAGACACAGCTAAATGATCAAACTGTTCCACTTATTCTGTATGCGGGTATTTTGGCCTCCGTGCTGCTCAAACTTGCAGGGGTGATTCTGGCTCAGTGGCTCCCACGACATTGGCTCTTTAAAGCCAAACCCGCTACGGCTGAATGAAGAACAAGGCACTTTACATCCAGGCCGCCTTGTATAGATTGATCTCGGGCCGGGAGCTGCGGATGACAGAGATAAACTGCCAGTAAGAGGCGTTTTTCCTGAGACACAGGCCTTCAAAAAAATGAAGAGCACAAAAAAACCGCCACCCCTAAGGGTGGCGGTTTTTGGCATGCAAGAGACTGGCAGAAATCAGTCAGCGCGGTAGTTTGGCGCTTCCTTGGTAATCTGCACGTCGTGTACGTGGGACTCACGTACGCCGGCGGCGGTAATTTCCACGAACTCGGACTTGGCGTGCAATTCTTCAATCGACTTGCAACCGCAGTAGCCCATGGAAGCACGAATGCCACCTACCAGTTGGTAAATAATGGCGATAACGCTGCCCTTATAAGGCACACGGCCTTCAATACCTTCTGGAACCAGCTTGTCAGCGTTGTTCGATGGGTCTTGGAAATAGCGGTCGGCCGAACCGTCCACCATCGCGCCCAAGCTACCCATGCCGCGGTAGGACTTGTAGGAACGACCCTGGAACAAGACCACCTCGCCAGGGGATTCTTCCGTACCCGCAAACATACCGCCCATCATGCAAGCCGAAGCGCCAGCGGCCAGAGCCTTGGACACATCGCCCGAGAAGCGGATACCGCCGTCAGCGATCAGAGGTACGCCAGTACCTTCCAATGCCTTGGCCACATCAGCAATAGCAGTGATTTGAGGCACGCCTACACCCGCAACAATACGGGTAGTACAAATCGAACCTGGGCCGATACCAACCTTGACGCAATCCGCGCCGGCTTCAACCAGCGCAAGCGCGGCTTCTGCTGTTGCGATATTGCCGCCAATGACCTGAATGCGGGGGAAGTTCTTTTTAACCCAACGAACACGTTCGATAACGCCACGGGAATGACCGTGGGCAGTGTCCACCACCACCACGTCCACACCGGCTGCAGCCAGTTTTTCGACACGCTCTTCGGTACCGTCACCCACACCGACCGCAGCGCCTACGCGCAGCTGACCATGGCTGTCTTTGCTAGCCATGGGATGTTCAGTGTTTTTGACAATGTCTTTAACCGTTGCCAGACCACGCAGCTGGAACTGATCGTTCACGATCAGTACGCGTTCCAGACGATGGCGGTGCATCAGAGCCTGGGCTTCGTCCAGCGTGGCACCTTCATTCATGGTGATCAAACGCTCTTGGGGCGTCATCACATCACGCAGAGGCAGATCCAGGCGGTCTTCAAAACGCAGGTCGCGGTTGGTGACAATACCCACCAGCTTGCCGGCTTCAACCACAGGCAGACCGGAAATACCGTGCTGACGCTGCAAGTTGATGGCATCGCGCACTTTCATGGTGGGC
>SMEN01001703.1_pt1 | contig 11224 bp, 8 predicted proteins | sample 2456271 | NCBI WGS metagenome assembly SMEN01 (sample SAMN10132593, study PRJNA489261) | soil metagenome | isolation source: day1 control-loamy sand soil ammended with raw manure from dairy cow... | place: USA | collected 2015-04-01 | reverse complement strand
AGATCTGCCTTTGGAAGAAACCATTGCCAATATGTCTGCCATTCTGGCCGGTCTGGGCATGAAGATTGAAATCGCATCATGGCGCAACATCGTACCAAATGTATGGTCATTGCATATTCGTGATGCGCAGTCGCCAATGTGCTTTACCAATGGTAAAGGGTCAACCAAGGAAAGTGCGCTGGCTTCGGCACTGGGCGAGTTCATCGAGCGTCTGAACTGTAACTTCTTTTATAACGACCAGTTCTGGGGTGAAGACATTGCCAATGCAGAATTTGTACATTATCCAGATGAAAAATGGTTTAAGCCGGGTCCAAATGGCGAACTTCCACAGGAAGTCTTAGACGAATACACGCTTGAAATTTATGATCCTGAAGATGAACTTTTAGGTACTCATCTTTATGACACCAACTCGGGCAACACCGAACGCGGCATTTGTTCACTGCCATTTGTACGGCACTCTGATGGTGAAACTGTTTATTTCCCATCAAATCTGATTGAAAACCTTTACTTAAGTAACGGCATGAGTGCAGGGAATACCTTGCCTGAAGCTCAGGTGCAATGCCTGTCAGAAATCTTTGAACGTGCAGTCAAGCGTGAAATTATTGAAGGTGAACTGGCTTTACCGGATGTGCCTGAACAGGTGCTGGCAAAATATCCAAAAATCGTGGAAGGCATTAAAGGTTTAGAGGAACAGGGCTTCCCGGTGCTGGTCAAAGATGCTTCATTAGGCGGCCAATTCCCGGTAATGTGTGTGACCTTGATGAACCCGCGCACTGGCGGTGTGTTTGCCTCTTTTGGTGCGCATCCAAACTTTGAAGTGGCACTTGAACGCAGCCTGACTGAATTGTTGCAAGGTCGTAGCTTTGAAGGTCTGAATGACCTGCCAAAACCAACCTTTAGTTCAAATGCCGTGACTGAACCAAACAACTATGTCGAACACTTTATCGATTCGAGTGGTGTGGTGTCTTGGCGTTTCTTTAGTGCCAAAGCAGATCATGAATTCGTGGAATGGGATTTTACCAATAATGGCCAAAACTCCAATGCAGATGAAGCTGCAGCTTTATTCGGCATTCTGGAAGAGCTCGGTCATGAAGTCTATATGGCGGTTTATCAGCATCTCGGCGCAACAGCTTGTCGGATTCTGGTGCCAGGCTATTCTGAAATCTATCTGGTTGAAGATCTGATCTGGGACAATACCAACAAGGCTCTGGCATTCCGCGAAGATATCTTGAACCTGCATCGTCTTGATGAAGAACAGCTTGAAGCACTGGTAGAGCGTCTGGAAGAATGCGAACTGGATGATTATACCGAAATCAAAACCCTGATCGGGGTTGAATTCGATGAAAATACTGAATGGGGACAGCTCACTATTCTTGAGCTAAAACTCTTGATTTATATCGCTTTACAGCAATTTGAAGAAGCCAAGGATCTGGTTGAGCAGTTCTTGCAGTTCAATACCAATACCGTTGAACGTGGCCTGTTCTACCAATGCATGAATGTCGTGCTTGAAGTATTGCTCGATGATGATATGGAGCTGGAAGATTATGCACACAACTTCCGCCGTATGTTTGGTGATGAACGTATGGATGCGGTTATGGCTTCAGTTGAAGGCACGCTTCGTTTCCATGGCCTGACTGAAACCAGCATGAAGCTTGAAGGTCTGGATCGTCATTTACGCCTGATTGATAGCTATAAAAAACTGCATGCTGCGCGTGCCAAGTTTGTCGCAAAATAAATCAATTCCCTGAATGACTCAAATTTTAGTCGTTCAGGTCTGATTTTAAAATGGCTGATCCGGCTTCGGGTCAGCCATTTTTTCAGCACGACATAAACCAGATTATTTTCCTATCTCATTTCAATAGATAGAGTGATACAGGCTTATTTTGATTTACTTTAAAATTTATTAATCCCAGCTCTCGAGAGAACTGGGATTACCTAAAAAATTAAAGTGAAGAGTTAGTACGAACTGCTTCAAGATTGGGTAAGTGAATCAGAGAAATAGATATATTTTTTTAATTCACAAGAACTATCCAAATTACATATTTGGATAGTTTGGACCACCGCCACCTTCCGGTGTTACCCAGGTGATGTTCTGAGACGGATCTTTAATATCACAGGTCTTGCAGTGCACACAGTTGGCTGCATTGATCTGGAAACGCTTGGAACCGTCATTATTTTCCATGATTTCGTATACACCTGCCGGGCAGTAACGCTGTGCCGGCTCATCCCATTTCGGTAAGTTCACTTCCACCGGAATCGAAGCATCAGTCAGCTTTAAATGCGCAGGCTGGTTTTCTTCATGTACGGTATTGGATACAAATACTGAAGACAGACGGTCAAAGGTCAGCTTGCCATCCGGTTTAGGATAGTTCGGTTTAAACGTTTCAGCCGCCTGAGTTTTCAGTGCCGCATGGTCTTGTACCAGATCATGTAGGGTAAACGGTACTTTAAACACGTTCTGATCAATGAAGTTAAATGCACCACCGATCCATTGACCGAATTTATGCATTGCCGGGCCAAAGTTACGTGAGTTATATAACTCTTCTTTCAGCCAGCTTGCATCAAACTTGTCTTTATAGGCGGTCAGTTCTTTGACAAAGAAATCTTCGCCTTCAACTACACGCGCAACCGCCAGATCACCGCCTTTTTCCACACCAGCCGCAATCGCTTCAAATACCGCTTCGCCGCAGAGCATGCCGGACTTCATTGCCGTATGTGAACCTTTGATTTTGGCAAAGTTCAGGAAACCTGCATCATCACCAATTAAAGAGCCACCCGGGAAGGTAAATTTAGGCAGTGAGTTAAAGCCACCTTTGGTCACGGCACGTGCGCCATAAGAAATACGCTTGCCGCCTTCCAGATATTGTTTAATCAGAGGATGGGTTTTCCAGCGCTGCATTTCCATAAATGGATACATATGCGGATTGGTGTAGGACAGATCCACGATCATGCCCAAAGTCACCTGATTATTTTCAGCATGGTATAACCACCAGCCGCCACTCGAGCCGGTTTCATTGAGTGGCCAGCCGGCACCATGCATCACCAGACCCGCTTTGTGCTTGGCCGGATCAATTTCCCACAGTTCTTTGATCCCGATACCGTAATGCTGTGGATCTGCATCTTTGGCCAGGTTGAACTGTTCGATCAGACGTTTACCGAGGTGGCCACGACAACCTTCAGCAAAAATGGTGTATTTGGCATGCAGTTCATAACCCGGGGTAAAGTTATGCGTTGGTTCGCCATCTTTACCAATGCCCATGTCACCGGTCTGGATGCCTTTCACGGTACCGTCAGCATGATACAGAATGTCCGATGCGGCAAAGCCCGGAAAGATCGAGACTTCCAGTTCTTCCGCTTTCTGGCCTAACCAGCGCACCACATTGCCCAGCGAGATGACATAGTTGCCATCGTTATGCATGGTTTTTGGCACCATCCAGTGTGGGGCTTCTTGTGATTTTTCATCTGAAAGCAGGAAGAAAGTTTTATCTTCGGTCACCGGCACATTGAGCGGTGCGCCTTGATCTTTCCAGTCCGGGAATAATTCATTGATGGCACGTGGTTCAAGTACCGCACCTGACAGGATATGTGCACCGACTTCGGAGCCTTTTTCTACGACACAAACGGACAAATCATTTAAGTTGTTTTCAATTGCAAGTTGACGGATCTTGATCGCAGCAGATAGACCTGCAGGGCCTGCGCCGACGATGACGACGTCAAACTCCATCGATTCTCTTGTTATATCTTCCATAATATAAAATCCAGTTTCGCTATACGATATTTATAGCATTATCCAGATGGCTTATGAAGTCTAATTTTTGTTTTTTATAGGGATAGATTTTGAGAGTCTTGGATTGCTGTAGAATGAATAGAATTGAAAAGATCCGGTTCAATATTAGAAAACGGTTTAATTATTATTGGCTGCAACAAATAAAAAGAGCGACCTAAGCCGCCCGAATGAGAGGTTTTACTTACATATTATTCAGGTTCATGGCAATACTATTCACCATGTGAATCAGACGCGGGCCAATTTCATTTTCCAGTTTTTCCTGATTTAGCAAATAACTTGGTGCACCACAGTTAAAAGTTAAAATACCATGTTTGGCTGATAATCGCGAATGGCGCGTTCTAGATTTCGTTTAATTGTTGTCCATTGATCTTCATTTCTTTTTTTAATGGCATCAAATAAATATTCACGTTCTTTCACGTCCATCGCCGCCAGACATGCACGCCCCATGGCACTCGAATGAATTGGTAAAGTTGAACCCACTGAACGGCGCATGGTTAAAGTCGTATCTGTATGTACCACTTCCAGATAGATCATATTGAGACGGTCACGTGTTGCCATTGCCACTGGCGCCTGGGCATAACGTGACATTTCTTCCATAAATGGATAGGCCTGGGTTCGCGCAGAAATATTGCTTAAGGCAGAATAGCCCAGAGCCAGTACACCGACATCGAGTAAATATTTAGTCGTATTTGGAAGTTGTTTCAGATAGCCTAAAGATACCAGCGTACTGGTAATACGCGCCACGGTTGGCTTTGGTAAATTGGTCATTTGTGCAATTTCTTGATTGCCCAACAACTGATTGGTCGCAGAAAAGCATCTTAGAATCTCAAGGCCACGCGCAATAGACGCAATAAATTGGGGATTGTTTTCGCGATGAATATGCGAGATTGGATCTAAGCGAATTTCATCAAAATTAGGTATTTCACCTGTTTTATTTTTAGTCATGGTCTACATAAATAGAGAAGTAAATTAATGAATATCATAGCAACTTAGTTTCACGATACAAAATAAAACATTTAAATTGTAGATGAATTATATGAGTAACGACTAAATATTATTCTATCTCATGTCTAAATGCTGCTATACATAATAAATAACTGCAAAAAATAGTGGAGCTATTTTTAAAATAAAGCCTTTAAATAAACAATAAACTTTATCACTTTTTAAGCTTTCATCTCTGGTCAGCTCCTTATAGAAAGCAGCGTTAGTAAAGCGAAATTTAAAAAGCAATAATTTCGTATTGTGAAATATTATTCTATATTAAATCCATTTTAAAGCCAGATAAATTTCGTTTTTTTATAAAAAATAAATTTTTTGACGAATTTGCTTGCTGAATTTTTATTTTTATGGTTATTTATTTCGTAATACGAAACTAAAAATAAAACGGTAAAGGAATTTACCCAGACCATATACATGGAGATTCATATGATTCGCGATCCGGAAATGCTCGATCAACTTCTGTCTACGATTCGAGATTTTGTAAAAAATGAACTGGTTCCTCTCGAACATGAAGTAGAAGAGAACAATGCCATTCCTGAACATATTGTGGAACAGATGAAAGAGCTGGGTTTGTTTGGTCTGACGATTCCAGAAGAATACGGCGGTTTAGGCATTACCATGGAAGAGGAAATTCTGGTTGCGATGGAATTGGGCCGGACATCGGCTGCATTCCGTTCTCTAATCGGGACCAACAACGGTATTGGTTCAAGTGGCATCGTCATTGATGGTACAGAAGAGCAAAAACAGAAATATTTACCGCGTTATGCAACCGGCGAAATCATTGGTTCTTTCTGTTTGACTGAGCCAGATTCCGGTTCAGATGCTGCATCTTTAAAAACCAATGCGGTAAAAGATGGCGATTATTATGTTTTAAATGGCACCAAACGTTTTATTACCAATGCGCCACGTGCAACGACATTTACAGTCATGGCACGCACCAATCCAGAAATCAAAGGCGCCAGTGGCATTTCAGCATTTCTGGTAGAAGCGGGCACACCAGGCTTGAGCCTAGGCAAAATTGATAAAAAAATGGGTCAACATGGTTCTTATACCTGCGATGTTATTTTCGATAATTGCCGGGTGCATAAAGACCAGCTGATTGGTGGTGTTGAAGGCGTTGGTTTCAAGACGGCCATGCGCGTTCTGGACAAAGGCCGTTTACATATTGCCGGCTATAGCGTGGGTATGGCAGAGCGTATGCTGGAAGATGCCTTAAACTATGCGGTAGAACGCAAGCAGTTTGGTCAGGCTATTGCAAATTTTCAGCTGATTCAGGGCATGTTGGCTGACTCTAAAGCTGAAATTTATGCAGCCAAATGTATGGTACTGGATGCAGCCCGACTGCGTGATGCCGGTCAGAATGTGACGACGGAAGCCTCTTGCGCCAAAATGTTTGCCACTGAAATGTGTGGAGGCTATATCAGTGAATATTCAATTGAACGTTTTTACCGTGATGTGCGTTTGTTCCGTTTATATGAAGGAACGACACAAATCCAGCAAATTATTATTGCACGTGAAATGATTAAACAGGCCACAGCCTAAACATATATTTTTTAAAATAGGGAAATATAAAAATGACGACTAAAACTAGATTTGATTGGCAAGACCCGTTCCTGATTGAACAGCAGCTCAGTTCAGAGGAACGTATGATCCGTGATGCGGCAGCAGCATATTGTCAGGACAAGCTGATGCCACGCGTATTAGAACAGTTCCGTCATGAAAAAACCGATCCGGCCATTTTTCGTGAGATGGGCGAGCTTGGTTTACTGGGCCCCACTATTCCAGAACAGTATGGTGGTGCTGGTTTAAATTATGTCAGCTATGGTCTGATTGCACGCGAAGTTGAGCGTGTTGATTCAGGCTATCGTTCAATGGCCAGCGTACAAAGCTCTTTGGTAATGGTGCCGATTAACGAATTTGGTTCTGAAGAGCAAAAGCAGAAATACTTACCAAAACTAGCGACTGGTGAATATATTGGTTGCTTCGGCCTGACTGAACCGGATCATGGTTCTGATCCGGGCAGCATGATTACCCGTGCCAAAAAAGTGGATGGCGGTTACCGTCTCACCGGCGCAAAAATGTGGATTACCAACAGTCCGATCGCGGATGTATTTGTGGTCTGGGCCAAAGAAGTTTCTGCCGAAGGTAATGTCGGTGACATTCGCGGATTTATTCTGGAAAAAGGCTGGGAAGGGCTGTCTGCACCTGCGATCCATGGCAAAGTCGGTTTACGTGCCTCGATCACCGGTGAAATTGTGATGGATAACGTCTTTGTACCGGAAGAAAATGCATTTCCAGAAGTGCGTGGCTTGAAAGGTCCATTTACCTGCCTGAACAGTGCCCGTTACGGGATTGCCTGGGGTGCCATGGGCGCAGCAGAATTTTGCTGGCATACCGCACATCAATACACCATGGACCGTAAACAGTTTGGCCGTCCATTGGCAGCAAACCAGCTGATTCAGAAAAAACTGGCCGATATGCAAACTGAAATTGCCCTTGGTTTACAGGTAGCATTACGTTTTGGTCGCATGAAAGATGAAGGTATCGCGTCAGTTGAAGGGACTTCACTGATCAAGCGCAATAACTGTGGTAAGGCCCTGGATATTGCACGTCTAGCACGTGACATGATGGGCGGTAACGGGATTTCTGATGAATTTGGTGTAGCCCGTCATCTGGTTAATCTGGAAGTCGTGAATACCTATGAAGGTACTCATGATGTACATGCCCTGATTTTAGGACGTGCACAAACCGGCATCGCTGCATTTTGTAACTAAGTCTAGCTATAACATCTAGCCAGCACATGCTGGCTAGAGCGCCGACTATTTGTTGCCGTTTGTTTACAAATACCAGGTTTTCAATAAGATACCCAATTAAAAATCAAGTGGAAACATGCACATAAATTAAATACCCGATAGGCAGATGATAGGATTATCACCCTGGTTCACTATATCTTTCATATAAATAATTACGTGAAAGATAAAAGTTATAAAAGCACCGGAATGCTCAAAAATATTTTAAGGACGCCATGAATACGATCAGTGCGCAACACCCTCATTTGGAAAATGATAACCAACCCAAGAAAAAAGTCTGGATTCTGGCCTTTGTGTTCTCATTTTTGGCATTACTGGTCGATGGAGCAGATATTGCGTTATTGGCCTACAGTCTGACCAGTCTGAAACAGGAATTTTCATTAAGCAGTATGCAGGCAGGGGCGCTGGGCAGCTGGACATTGGCAGGTATGGCGATTGGTGGATTTTTTGGTGGCTGGGCCTGTGACCGGTTCGGGCGGGTTCGAGTCATCGTGATCGCCATTGCACTGTTTTCTTCATTGACTTTCTGGCTAGGATTTGCCGAAAGCTATGATCAGTTTAAGTGGCTGCGTTTTACTTCTGCGATTGGTCTAGGCGCCTTGTATATTGCCTGTAATACCCTGATGGCGGAATATGTGCCAACCAAGTATCGCTCGACAGTATTGGCCACACTGATGACCGGTTGGACCCTGGGCTCGGTCGTCGCCACTGTTTTGGCAGGCTGGTTATTGCCCGAATTTGGCTGGCGATATCTGTATTATATTGCGATTATTCCTATTGTACTTTCTGTCGCAATGTACTTTTTAGTGCCTGAACCCAAAGCCTGGTTAGATGCACGTCAAGCGCGCCTCGATGCCAAAGCCAGCGGGATTGTTCAGGAAAAACCTAAAAACACTTTTAAAATGGTTTTTGAAGATGCACTTAGCCGTCGCATGTTCATTCTCTGGTCATTCAGTACCGCATTTTTACAGTTTGGATATTACGGCGTCAGTAACTGGTTACCTGCCTATCTAGAGTCGGATCTGGGCATCAAGTTTAAAGAAATGACCATGTATATGATTGGTACTTTCCTGATCATGATGTGTACCAAAGTCATTGCCGGTTTTATTGCCGACCGTATTGGCCGTCGTGCAGTGTTCGCATTTGGCACCATGGGCACCGCAATTTTTATTCCGGTGATTGTGTTTGGTAATACCCCGGACAATATTCTCTGGCTGATGCTGTTTTTCGGATTTCTTTACGGTATTCCCTATGGCATTAATGCCACCTACATGACGGAAAGTTTCTCGACCAAAGTACGTGGAACTGCGGTTGGTGGTGCATATAACGTGGGCCGTTTAGGTGCTGTTTTTGCCCCACTGACGATTGGTTATTTTGCTCAGGGTGGATCTATTGGAACCGGTTTATTGATCATGGGAATTGCCTATTTTCTTTGTGGCTTGATTCCGGCTTTCTTTATTAAAGACCGCTTATTTGATCCGCAAAAAGCCGATTGATCTACCAATCAAAATATATAGAAAAGATGCTAGGAAGCAATATGATGAATAAAATCACGCAGGATATCGAAACAGTTCTCAAACAGATTCCTGATGGTGCACACATTATGACCAGTGGTTTCGGTCTGGCAGGCCAACCGGTGGAACTGATCGAAGCACTGATTGATCTGGGCCCGAAAGATTTAACCATTATCAATAATAATGCAGCCTCTGGAGATCGTGGACTTACCAATTTACTGTTATCGGGACTGGTCAAAAAAATGATCTGTTCCTTTCCACGCGCCAATAACTCTACTGTATTTGAAGACCTGTACAAGGCTGGAAAAATTGAACTGGAACTGGTTCCGCAGGGCAATCTGGCCTGCCGTATTCAGGCAGCAGGTGCCGGCTTAGGGGCAGTTTTCACGCCGACTGGCTTCGGCACCAAAATTGCAGAAGGCAAAGAAACGCGCCACATTAATGGCAAGGATTATGTGCTGGAATATCCGATTCATGCCGATTATGCCTTGATCTATGCCAATCAGGCAGACCGCTGGGGCAATTTGACCTACCGCAAGGCAGCGCGTAATTTTGGTCCGATCATGGCCAAAGCGGCGACAACCACTATCGCTCAGGTACATCAGATTGTGGAGCTGGGAGATCTTGATCCAGAGATTATCGTAACGCCGGGCATTTTTGTACAGCATGTGGTTCAGGTCGGAGATATCAAATAATGACTATTCAAAAACGTACTCGTGAACAGATTGTGGCAAAAGTCGCGCAAGATATTCCAAGCGGTTCTTTTGTCAATCTGGGCATCGGTTTACCGACCCGTGTGGCAGGTCATTTAAAACCGGAACAGAACGTGATCCTGCACTCTGAAAATGGTGTTTTGGGTTTTGCGGCCTTGAATGATCCTGAACAGGCAGATGATGACCTGATTAATGCCGGCAAGGAACTGGTGAGCATGCTGGAAGGCGGCAGTTTTATGAACTCTGCAGATTCCTTCGATATCATGCGCGGTGGGCATCTGGATATTTGCGTCATGGGGGCCTTTCAAGTGGCGATTAATGGTGATCTGGCCAACTGGCATACCGGTAATGCCGCTGCTGTACCTGCCGTAGGCGGCGCCATGGATCTGGCCGTCGGTGCCCGTTGTGTTTATGTCTGTATGGAACATGTCACCAAAAACGGTGCAGCCAAAATTGTTGAAGAGCTGACTTATCCGATTACCGGCAAGCACTGTGTAAACCGTATTTATACCGATTTGTGTGTGATTGAGCTCAAAGACCAGCAGGCCCGGGTCATTGAGATGGTGGAGGGGTTAAGCTTTGAGGAACTGCAACAGCAGACCGGATGTAAATTGCTGGATCATCGGCAGCAGTAGACAGCGCAGAGCTTCACCTTGTATAAATTACAGTATGCCTGTAACTTGTAAATCGTAGCTTAGGCTGCGATTTACGCATGTTTAAATGCTGAGTATTACATATAGATTTTGAATATCTGGAATAAGGCCGATCTTTACGCAATTTGAAGATATAAATACAAATTTTTGCTAGGGCGTGTCATCAATTAAGCCAAATGATTGTTGAAGCCAGGTAGATCGCTGATAAGAAGTTTTGAGCCAATTTATCATAGCGTGTGGCAATAGCACGATACTGCTTGAGCTTGGCAAAAAAGTTCTCGATCAGATGTCTTGCCTTGTAGAGATTTCGATCATAATCACGCTGATCAATAGAATTACTTTTCGCTGGCATCACAACTTGACCCTTCGCCTCTAAAATTGGATCAATGACTCGATCCCTGGAGTTGTAGGCTTTATCCATAAGCCAGGTCTGGCTCAACGATAAGTCCAGCAACACATCTGAACCGTTTAAGTCATGGACCTGCCCATCAGTGAGATAAAATCCTGTTGGGTTGCCTAAAGCATCAGTACGGGCATGAATTTTGGTGCTTAAGCCCCCTTTACTGCGTCCAATCGCCTGATTTTTTCCCCCCAGCGCTGTGTTGATGAGCACGTACAATGGTGGAGTCTAACATGGCATATTCATTATCACTGTCATGTGACAGTACTTCAAAGACTCTCTGCCACACACCTGTTTTAGCCCAACGACTAAAACGAGTATGCACGACTCTAAAATCACCAAAGCGTT
>SMEN01000611.1_pt1 | contig 11234 bp, 11 predicted proteins | sample 2456271 | NCBI WGS metagenome assembly SMEN01 (sample SAMN10132593, study PRJNA489261) | soil metagenome | isolation source: day1 control-loamy sand soil ammended with raw manure from dairy cow... | place: USA | collected 2015-04-01 | reverse complement strand
TTGAACCGCTCTTTCTCTGATTTCAGGGGTATATTTTAATTTTGTCATCGGGATAGTCTCTCAGAATATTGACTCTCCGACAAACCCGGTACGGTTCAATTAATTTTTTCGTCTATCCAGTAAATCTTAAAGAATCTATGACTAACTTCAATGCTGGAGATTGTTGACGTCGATGTGGATAATACAAATGATATCCTTGAAATTGAATACTGTATGGTTCAAGTACCTTGATCAAACGACCACTTAGCAGATCATCCTCAATCATGTCCTCAGGAATATAAGCAACCCCCAAACCTAAACGAACTGCATCCACACTATGATAAGACTCATTAAAGACCCATTGCCCATTTATTTTAATTTTGACTTCCAACCCCTCGTGTTCAAATTCCCAGGCATATATTCCTCCATGAGTCATTAATCTAAAGCCAATGCATGAATGATTGTATAAGTCTTGGGGAGTTTGCGGTCTACCATTTTTTTCAAAATATTCTGGTGTTGCAACGACAGCCATTTTAACATCTGGACCAATTCGAACAGCGATCATTCCCTCAGCGACTCGACTGCCAAAACGGACACCTGCATCAAAGCGTTCTGCCACGATATCCACCATACCGCTATTCGCTGTTAACTCAACATTGATGTCGGGATAAAGCTGGGTCAGCTTTTGTAATTTAGGTAATAAAATTTGACGGATTGCATGGCTACTGGCGTTAATTCTTACAGTTCCCGCAGGGCTGTCCCTCAATTTGGTAAGTAGTGAAAGCTCATTATCAATATGGTCAAAGCTGGAACTAATAGTTTGTCTTAACCGTTCTCCAGCTTCAGTGGGTGAAACGCTACGGGTAGTTCGTGTGAGCAAAAGCATCCCCAACCGTTCTTCAAGACCTCGGATCGTATGACTTAAAGCAGATTGAGAAACTCCCAATTTTCCTGCTGCCTTGGTAAAACTACCCTCCCGTGTCACCATCAGGAAAGCATAAAGATCGTTGTAATTTTCTTTTGTAATCACAATGCATGTATCCCTGTTTTAAATTGCGCTTGAATTCAGTATAGAACTTATTAATTAGTTTTGTTCATGACTCTATTCCATTTTAAGTCCTTAATCTTCTCTTTTTCCATTCTTATACTAGTAACGATATAAATTTAATGGATAAGTTGAAATGAAAAAAGTGATCGTGATCGGTGCAAATGGTGTTACAGCACAACAAGTCATTTCACGATTGATCAAACAACCGAATGTACAACTGAGTTTATTTGTTCGTCAGGCAAGTAAGCTCCATATCGTCCATGATGATAAACAGATCAACATATTTGAGGGAGATGCCATAAATATGGATGATCTTAGAGCTGCCATCCAGGGACAGGAAATTGTGATCAGCACGTTAGGAGGTATGGATTTGGATATCAAAACCGAAAATATCGTCAAGGTTATGCGGGAACTTAGAGTCAAACGTTTAATTGCGATCAGTGCGGGGGGTATTTATGATGAATTGTCTGAACCTTTTAACTCCTGGGATAAGCAGGTGGTTGGATATACTCGGCCAACTAATTTAAGAACCGCTGAAGTGATTGAACATTCTCCTCTGGAATATACCATTTTACGTCCTGTATGGCTTACGGACAAATCAAGTGAAGAATTCCAACTAACGAAAAAAGGGGAAGTTTTTAAGGGAACAGAAACCTCACGGGCGAGTCTCGGACGTTTTATCGCAAATATTGTAGAGAATCCACAACTGCATATCAGGGAAAATCTGGGAATTAGTCAACCTAATACAGAGGGAGATCGACCAGCAGCCTATCGTTAAATCAAATATCTGAATGGTAATAGTTCATTGATGAATTCTACTCATAACACTATGTTGATTTTGGGGCTTTATCTGTCTGCCGTAAAGTTTCCATAATGGTTTAAACATATTCATGAGAGAATTCAAGATGAGCCACGCCTATGGTGCGATTACAGCCACCTCACCTTTAGAAAAATTGACGATCCAACGTCGTGCTGTGGGCCAGCATGATATTAAAATTGATATTGCATATTGTGGTGTCTGTCATTCTGATATTCATCAGGTACGTTCCGAATGGGAGGGTACACAATATCCCTGTGTACCCGGTCATGAGATTGTGGGGCGAGTAAGCGAAATCGGAGAACATGTTTCCAAATTTAAAATAGGCGATTTGGTTGGTGTAGGCTGTATTGTTGATAGCTGCCGTCATTGTGCTGACTGTGAAGAGGGCTTGGAAAATTACTGTGACAACATGATCGGAACCTATAACTTTCCTACCCCAGATGCACCTGGATATACGCTGGGCGGCTATTCTCAGGACATCGTGGTTGATGAAAACTATGTGTTGAAGATCAAGCATAACGAACAGCAACTCGCTGAGGTTGCACCTTTACTATGTGCAGGAATTACGACCTATTCACCATTACGACACTGGAATGCTGGCCCAGGTAAAAAAGTGGGTATCGTAGGAATTGGTGGCTTGGGACATATGGGAATTAAGCTGGCTCATGCTATGGGGGCTTATGTTGTCGCTTTTACCACATCAGAATCGAAGAAGCAGGAAGCCTTATCTCTAGGAGCTGATGAAGTTGTCATCTCCAAAAACGCAAACGAGATGGCAACCCATCAAAGAAGTTTTGATTTAATCGTAAATACAGTTGCAGCTTCCCATAATCTAGATATTTATACTCAATTATTAAAGCGAGACGGTACGTTGACGCTGGTTGGTGCACCTGCATCTCCACATCAGTCACCTAATGTCATGAATCTCATCATGAAACGTCGATCTATTGCTGGATCAATGATTGGTAGTATTGTAGAAACTCAGGAAATGCTGGATTTCTGTGCCGAACATAATATTGTAGCGGATATTGAATTAATTGCTGCCAAGGAGATTAATACTGCTTATGAACGGATGTTGAAAGGTGATATCAAATATCGGTTTGTAATTGATAATCAAACCTTAACCGAGTGATTCAAAAACAATAGCAGGAATCAGCTTGTCTATAGTCGATAAGCTGATTTTTATTATTTAATCTTTATTAAAAGTGATCTCTACATTACCACTGCCCAATACTTTCTGTAATTCTTCAGGCTGCTCCAATTTACCAATCCGTGTATAGGAATATATTGAAGAGAAAGTTTTATAAAATACCACTAAAGTTTGATTACCATAAAGCATAAGGTCGCCATTATGAATAATGCCTGGACGCTTTTCATCTGTCGGTAAAGTACCTGATAACTGACCATGCTTTTCATTGCCATTCAGTTCTTCTAGATACAAAGTCAGTGGGAGTTGTGCAATCAAGGCTTGTGTCGTGACATTATCCTCAAGAATCACTTCAAAACGATGTCCGTTAACTGTCATCCACATACTTAGCTGTTCCTTTTTCGAGATGGGTTGTGCCAGGTTCTGCTGGATTGCAGTTCCAATTAGATCCTGATTCGTTGTAGCTAAATTTGTTGCTGCACCTTGCTCTTCACTACAGGCGTTTAATCCTGTCATGGCCGCTATGGCCATGACAGACATTACCCTCATTCGATTTTTTAGATTCATATTTAAGTTTCCTTAATTTTTTTGCTTCATGGTAAGACGTGAAGTTAAAATCGCAGAAATCACTAAAATAATGGCACTAACCCCAAAAGTCGCCTGATAACCACTATGGTCAAATAACATACCACCTAGCGTTGAGCCCAATGCGATTGCGAGCTGAACAACTGCCACCATTAAACCACCACCAGCTTCAGCATCATTAGGCAAGGTACGGGCTAACCAGCTCCACCATCCTACAGGAGCTGCCGTTCCCAAAAATCCCCATATACCCAGCAACACAGCGACCACTATTGGCCATGCCCCCAAAAAGATTAGGCTGATTGCAATGACCGCCATCATGATTGGGATCGTGATTAAGGTTGTATAAAACCCACGTTTCAGGAAAGCATTAATGACGCTGGTGCCAATAAAGCCCATCACTCCAATTCCAAGCAGAATCAGGGACAAGATCGAAATATTAACCTGAGTGATGGTTTCCAGAAATGGCCGGACATAGGTATAAAGTGAGAATTGTCCCATAAAGAACAAGCTAACTGCCAGCATGCCAATCATCACCACAGGATTACGTAATAATCCCACAATTGATGGGCGTTTTTCTGCTGGCTCAGATGTAACTTGCATAGATGGCAGGCTGATCCACTGCCAGATAAGTGCCAGTATTGCAACAGGAACCAAACTAAAAAATGCACCACGCCAGCCAATGATTGATCCCAGATAACTGCCTAAAGGCGCAGCAATAACCATAGCCAAGGCATTACCACTATTAAAGATCGCCAATGCACGAGGAACTTGTGCACTTGGCACTAAACGCATCGCCATCGCTGCCGACATTGACCAAAAGCCACCGATTACCATACCGATCAGTGCCCGACCAATCATGTAGATTGTATAGCTTTGTGCAAGTGCGACAATTGCACCTGACACCGCCATGATGGCAGTTAAAATTAATAATAAGGTTTTGCGGTTAATGCTTCCTGCCAAGCGAGAAATTGTCAAACTCGTCATGACTGCGAACGCTCCTGAAATGGCAATTCCTTGCCCCGCCATTCCCTCAGTAATTTTAAGATCTGCTGCAATTGGAGTAAGTAAACTGACGGGCATAAATTCAGAGGCAATCAATGCAAAAACGCATAAGGTCATTGCAAAAATACCACTCCAATACGCGGGTTGTTCAATATGATCTTGTTTTTCTAGAGGACTTGACATCATTATTCCCGATATAAAATTGAGACGTCAATTGTAAAAATAACCATACATGAGAATAAGGGTGTTATACAGAATAGAGTTATGTATATAATTCATGAATCAGTATTTAAAGCTATAGGATTAATAACTTCTAACACCTATTTATTTAAATAAAAAACTTACTCTTAAGCTATTAATACTTAAAAATTAAAAGACTTAGCTCACCCACTCATGAATATTACTCATAAGTCTATGCAGTTTTTTTAGACTAATCCTCTTTTATCAAATTAGATAAACTTTAAACCTGAAAGGTCCCTAGTATCCATAGTACCTTGGCGAATACCTCAGTTCTTGTAGTCTTTTATACGATTTCTAAATTACAAGTACTGTCCAATTCTTTTTCAGAAACACTAGAAGCTAAATTACGGCAAGACTATTGATGATGTGGCAATACAGAAAGCACTATTGATATTCATGTAAAAGTCACGGGCACTCCAATCCCTAAAGTAAGTTGATATGAAAATTTCTAGGAGAATCCTATGCAAAACCGATTGAAAAAAACCTTGAGTATGCTTGTACTTAGCATTGGAGCATTCAGTATGAATCAGAGTATATTCGCCGCCCCTGAGTTAAAATTAACAGATAAATGGGACAAAACATTTGCTCAAAGCAACAAAGTCGAGCATAAAAAAGTCACTTTTAAAAACCGTTATGGAATTACCTTAGCTGCCGATCTTTATCAGCCCAAAAATGCAAAAGGCAAACTTGCAGCTATTGTAGTAGGCGGACCTTTTGGTGCTGTCAAAGAACAGTCCTCTGGACTCTATGCTCAAACAATGGCAGAACGTGGTTTTGTTACTTTAGCCTTTGATCCATCTTATACGGGTGAAAGTGGAGGTGAACCACGAAATGTTGCTTCGCCAGATATCAATACTGAAGACTTTAGTGCTGCGGTTGATTTTATTGGTCTGCAACCTAATGTTGATCAAAATCGTATTGGGATGATTGGAATTTGTGGTTGGGGTGGTATGGCTTTAAATGCAACCGCAATCGATAAACGAGTAAAAGCAGTTGTTGCAAGTACGATGTATGATATGACACGTGTGATGTCTAAGGGATATAACGACAGTGTTACTCCAGAACAACGTGCTAAAAACCTTGAACAACTCAGTGCTCAACGTTGGATCGATGCGAAAAATGGACAGCCTGCCTATCAACCATCTTATAATGTATTAAAAGGTGGTGAAGCCCAATTCCAAGTGGATTATCATGATTACTATATGACTCCGCGTGGCTATCATCCTCGTGCAGTCAATTCAGGCAATGCGTGGACTGTCACCACTCCAATTTCTTTTATGAATATGCCAATTTTGACTTATATTAAAGAAATTTCACCACGTCCTATTCTTTTCGTTCATGGTGAAAAAGCACATTCACGCTATTTTAGTGAAACAGCTTATGCAGCAGCATCTCAGCCAAAAGAGCTCTTTATTGTTCCGAATGCCAACCACGTTGATCTATATGACCGTGTTGATTTGATCCCTTTCGATAAGTTAACTGACTTCTTTACTAAAAACTTGAAGTAAGGCCATCGTTTAGCCAAGTTGAATAGACTCAAGTCAGCTTGGCTTTTTTTATAGAAAGCCCAGGTTATTATCCAACCATGATGAGAAAAAAATATAAAGTTATCCTTATTTTGATTGTAGTAGGTATAGGCATACTATTTACCGCCTATATCACGTTACATCGTCCACAATTCGGAAAATTACCAGAACAGGTGCGCTTGGAACGAATCAAGCAATCTCCTCATTATATTCAGGATGAATTTGCTTATCCTGTTACAACTCCCATGCTAAGTGATGGAGAAAGTACCCTCAAAATCTTTTGGGATAATTTCTGGGCAAAGAAACAACAGACTGTACCCACACAAACTATTCCAACTGTTAAGACAAATTTATTGGCTTTGAATCCACAACAAGATGTAGTGATTTGGCTAGGGCATTCTGCTTATTATATTCAGTTGGCTGGAAAGCGTATTCTGATTGATCCGGTACTTAGTGACCATGCTGCACCTTTCTCATTTTTAGTGAAAGCATTTAAGGGAAGTACGCTATATAAAGCTAAAGATATTCCTGAGATTGACTATCTACTCATTTCCCACGATCACTATGACCATCTGGACTATGCGACCGTAACCCAGCTCAAGGATAAGGTTAAAAATGTCATCGTACCGCTTGGTATCGGTTCACATTTTGAATACTGGGGTTATCCTTTATCAAAAATCCATGAAAATGACTGGTTTGATACCCTGAGAACTGATACTGGGCTAAACATTCATATTTTACCTGCTCGCCATTATTCAGGACGGACTTTTACCCGTAATAAAACCTTATGGGCCAGCTATGCTCTAGAAACGCCAAACCACAAAATTTATTTCGGTGGTGACAGTGGCTACGGCCCACACTTTCAGCAGATTGCATCCAAGTTAGGTAGTTTTGACCTAGTGATGCTGGATAGCGGGCAATACGATCCTCGTTGGCCACTCATCCACATGAACCCAGAAGAGGCCGTGCAGGCAGCGGTCGATTTAAAGGCTAAAGCCATTATGCCAATGCATATTGGGCGGTTTTCTCTTTCACCACATGCCTGGGATGAACCTTTTCAACGTGCAGTTAAAGCCAGTGAGAAAGCGAAGTTGCCAATATATACACCTAAGATTGGGCAACCAATTTGGCTAGATGGTCAAAAAAATGAGTTTTCAGCGTGGTGGGAGAAATAAAGGATTATTCCACTACATTATTCCCAGTTTTCTAGCTGAGTGTTCTATTTTTGATATATCAGCGCAAAAAAGTGAATGCCTCAGCTAGAAATTTAAAAAAACCTAATATCTTTAGGTGACTAGCTATCTATCCATTAATTATGAAAAAGGTTCTTTAGCTATTTGAACAATACGTCATTTTTTTATTTCACGATTTTTTGCTTAGAAAGTTTTGCTGCAAGTTTTCTTAATGTTATTAAATTCTTTTCATAATGTTTATTTCGCCCCTTAAGTAAATTAGTCAATCGTTGCTGAAATAAGCACTCCTCAAGCAGATTCTTCTGCTTATTGGCAATTTTACGTGCTTCTAAATACAACCATAATGCATTATCCAAAGGATCTTTGCGTCTAACTCTTTCATCCTGAACAATCCACTTTTTCACATACAGCATTGCAGCCGACATATCCTGATCCATCAGATTTTTAAGCACATCTAGATCATAATTTTCTGATTTGTCTGTTTCGTACATCTTGTGATCTAAACGTATGACTTGCTCATTTCGCTCTTTAGCGTATTGCCATCCTAGTGGCAGGGGTTCGGGCGGTACAAAATCTTGTTGCTCTGTTAATCGTACTGTTCCACGCTCAATGACTTTGGCAATTAAAGTAACCTTAGTCTGAATAGCCACCAAAATTCTAGACATAAGGCAAACCCATTTTTAAGATGACTGATTCGAATACAAGATATCTTGCAAAAGTCACTTATCGTATTTTATAAGCTTTAATGTATCTTTAGAGTATACCCTAAAGTAACACTTTAAAAGTTCGTAAAAATATGTATCATTTAAATGATTTTTAATCATATGTAACATGTAACATTGATATTTAAGGTCTATAATTTACGAAATTATTTATTTTTATCCAATTGGGGCATGAAAGAGTGAAAGGTCAAAAAGTAGGCTATGTCCGGGTGAGTTCAGTCGAGCAAAATACTGGACGTCAACTTGAGGGAATTGAAGTCGACCGGATTTTTGTTGACCGAGCTTCGGGTAAAAATACCGACCGGCCGAAATTTCAGGAAATGTTGAACTATCTCCGGGAAGGGGACAGGGTTGTTGTACATTCCATGGATCGTTTTGCACGAAGCCTAAAAGATTTGGTTACCGAAGTAGATAAACTGGTTAAAGGAGGGATCGCCATCCAGTTTGTAAAAGAAAATATTACTTTTACGGCCCAATCCACCCCGATGGATAATTTGATGCTGCAACTGATGGGGGCTTTTGCACAGTTTGAACGTGAGATTATTCTGGAGCGACAAAAGGAAGGAATTAAACTCGCCTCTGCTCAAGGGAAGTATAAAGGCCGGGTACACAAATTGAAACCTGATCAGGCCGAAGCTTTACGACAAGCATGGAAGGAAGGGAAGTACCCTTCAAAAATGGCATTAGGCCAAGCATTTGGAATTAGTCGCCAGGCGGTATATCGGTATTTAAAAGCAGGTGAGTAACTCAATTTGAATTGGCGACTATATTTAGTTGAGATTATGAAAGCCTTAGAACGTGATAAATCAATAAAAAATCCTATTAGAAATTGAATGGGATTTTACAAAGTATTATGTTGCTGATTTTTAAAATATAAATAAAATGTATTTTATATAGGCTGCATTGGGTTAATTTTAGGACAGCTTAAATAGAAACTATTTTTCATAAAATATAGAAATAACTTAAAAGAAATTCCTAAAGTTATAACTCACAATAATTAAAACTATGCCTATGATTAAATTTAGCTTATGCTGCCAAAACACGGCAAAAACTTCAATGATGCGACCCGAGTACAGCACATCACACATATTTCAGCAGAGTCCTTGACAGGATGCTATACGTTCATCGAGTTATTAGTGAACAGCGGTGATGGTGAGATGCGTAGAATCCTCGTTCCTCTTGCTACCATTTTTAGAGAGGAATCCAACAATAATTCGGAGGTTGCAATAATGAAGGCACAACAGAATCAACGTAGCATGGTTTTATTCCAGAGCATATTTACGGCAGTAATGATATTAACCATGATAATTGTGTTATTCATTAGCCCTTTTACCATGGGAACACTACTGTCTTGTTTTGTTACAATATTATGCTTGATGTATGATTATATAAAATGCTATAAATATATAGCTATTAATCACATTGACTATGGGTTGATTTTTCAGTCTGAAGCTGCCAAAACACGGCAAAAACTTCAATGATGCGACCCGAGTACAGCACATCACACATATTTCAGCAGAGTCCTTGACAGGATGCTATACGTTCATCGAAAAATTAGTGAACAGCGGTGATGGTGAGATGCGTAGAATCACTTCGTACCTGTATGGGTAGCCTTGTAAACATACAGAGAAAGAGTAAATGACATTTTATGATTACGTTAAAGAAAACTTTATTAAATTTTTTTTTAAGTTATTCAATAAACAACGTCCTTATTTATTAAACACTAAATACTATCCAGAATATTTATCATTTAATGAATTCAATTTAAACAAAGAAAAAATCTTAGTTGAACTTTTAGATAATTTATCTAAAAAAAATTATTCTCCTCAATCTTTACATCCTATTTTAATGGAAAAACCAGATGGTTCGTTAAGATTAATATGCGTTCCATCAATACAAGATCGCATAATTCAAAAACTTATTTTAAAATATATAAAAGAAAAACATGAAAATAAATATATCTTAGCTACTAATTATGACTTTTCATCTAAAATTAGTGAAGCTGGTGCAATATCTGCACGAATACAAGCTTTAAAATTAAGAAATAAATACTCGTATGTTCTCAAAACTGACATCTCAGCATTCTTCGATAATTTAAATCGTCAGTTAATCAAAAAAAATATTGAAGAAAAACTAGATATACCTGAAATAAATTTTCTCTTAGAAAAAATTATAAAAGTTGATACCAGACTTAAAGAAACTGAATCAATCGGTGCTAAAGAAATAGATTTTTTAAAATCTAAAAGAGGAAAAGGCATTAGACAAGGTATGCCAATGTCATCATTCCTTGCATCCTTATATCTCTATGAATTTGATACTTTTATGAATCAAAAAAATATTCCTTATGTAAGATATGCAGATGATTTAGTTATATTTTGCTCATCTCGCCTAGAAGCTCTAAAATATTTAAATTTAGTAACTGAGGAATTAAAAAAAATTGATCTTGCAATCCCTCCTCTAGAAGACCAACTAAAAACTAAAATTGTTAAAAATCAGTCTATTGATTTTTTAGGTTTGGAATTCAGATCTAGCGGCAATAGATTTAAAGCTTATATACCTAATTCAATTTTTAAAACAATTAATAATAAATTAGATGTATATGATTCTTTAAATAAAAACCTTAAAAATAAAAAAGATTTTTCTGATGTAATTCAGGATATAAAATATATAACAAATGGATATAGTTCGGCATTTTCAGATGCTTGTAATATTAGTGAACTTCAGGAAGAGATTAATAATAAGAAAATAATGATCTTTTCAAAACTTTTAACATCTCTAGGTTTGGATATGGAACGTCTCAGTTCTCGTCAAAAGAAGTTTTTCTTTAGTCTATGATTTTTATATGAAATATGTCCCTAAAAATAATTGTAGTTAAACGGCTTTGTTGCACAAACCTATCTGTAAAGGCTTTTTCAGCGATATAATTTTCAAATGAAGAAGCCTACACACAAAATCTACCGCACAACCAATTG
>SMEN01000827.1_pt1 | contig 11243 bp, 10 predicted proteins | sample 2456271 | NCBI WGS metagenome assembly SMEN01 (sample SAMN10132593, study PRJNA489261) | soil metagenome | isolation source: day1 control-loamy sand soil ammended with raw manure from dairy cow... | place: USA | collected 2015-04-01 | reverse complement strand
GCTCGTTCAATCTAGTCAGTACAGTATCACTACTGCAACTTCTCTAGACTTTTTATCTCTACATATGCAAGCAGCCTGTCATTTTTCGCAGGCTACTACGCCTTTAAAGCGATAGCAGAAGTCATGTCCAAACCGCAGTTTTATGGTTATGCTGATAGCGCAAGCAATACATATGGAGAACACGTTTATGCCTACTACAGTACGTATGACCAATTTGTTTTTGCAGTTGGGTTTGGATGCAACGCCTGAAGGGGTTGCGCGTTTTATTAGCGAGCATCGTTTAGCGCCTGAAGTGAATGTGCTCGATGCTGATTTCTGGAACGATGGGCAGCGTCAGCTGTTAAAAGAGATGCTCTGCTCTGATGGCGAGTGGGCGTTGGTTGTCGATCAACTCAATGAAGCTCTGCGTGCGCCTGACAGCTAAACGCCCGTGTTGTTTTTTCTCAGGTTGAAACTGCTCAACTGTCTTGCATAAGCCCATTAGTAAGGCAGTTGTGTAAGGCTTAGTTCTCAGGTTTTAGGACAAGCTTGGTAGCTCTCTGCTGCCGAGTGCATGTGAGAGATCTCGCTAAAACCGCTGCACTCTTTAAAATGTAGTAGCGCATAAGGCTGACTCAATATTCCGGTAATGTCCTTGCTGCGGACGATCACTACTGTGCAATGCAGTTGCTCTTCCACTCTATAGCCCAGGCATTTCTCTCAGTAATTGATGCTTAACACATAGCGCTTTTAAGCTTGATTGCATCAGTTTTGGCTCCTTTTTTTTGCATATAATCCTTTTTGATATACCAATACTAAAGTAAGGTCGTTTTAGGCGTTCTTGGGCTTTTGTTAAAGGTTATAGCCGTTATTATCGAAGCATACCTTTGCCTGCGGTTGGCGCTGGCATTGAAGATAATGAGGCTGACCTTATGATTTATGCACAACCTGGTACTCAAAACTCTTTGCTGACGATCAAGCCACGCTACGGTAACTTTGTCGGTGGACAGTTTGTGCCGCCGGTAAACGGTGAGTACTTTAAAAACACCACGCCGGTAACCGGTGCTGATTGTGGCGAATTCCCGCGCTCTAACGCTGATGATATTAACTTAGCGCTTGATGCGGCGCATGCGGCAGCGGCTGCTTGGGGTAAAACCTCTGCACAAGAGCGCGCTTTGGTGCTCTTGAAAATTGCTGATTGCATTGAGCAGAACCTTGAGTTACTAGCGGTCGCTGAGACGTGGGATAACGGTAAAGCCATTCGCGAAACATTAAATGCTGATGTGCCTTTAGCGGCCGATCACTTTCGTTATTTTGCCGGCTGTATTCGCGCGCAAGAAGGTACTTCGGCAGAGATTGATGAGCACACTGCGGCTTATCACTTCCACGAACCCTTGGGTGTGGTCGGGCAGATTATCCCTTGGAATTTTCCATTGTTGATGGCTTCGTGGAAGCTGGCACCAGCGCTCGCCGCTGGTAACTGTGTGGTGCTTAAACCGGCTGAGCAAACGCCTTTGTCGATCACTGTGCTGATGGAGTTGATTGGTGATTTATTGCCGCCAGGCGTACTCAATATAGTGCATGGTTTTGGCCGTGAAGCGGGCGAGGCCTTAGCAACCAGTACGCGAATTGCCAAGATTGCCTTTACTGGCTCAACCCCAGTTGGTTCGCGGATTATGCATGCGGCGGCTGATAATATTATTCCAAGTACTGTCGAGCTTGGCGGTAAATCACCGAATATTTTCTTCGCTGACATTATGGATGCTGAGCCTAAATTCATCGAGAAAGCGGCAGAAGGTTTAGTGTTAGCGTTCTTTAACCAAGGTGAGGTCTGTACTTGCCCGTCGCGAGCCTTGATTCAAGAGTCTATTTACGAGCCTTTTATGGCTGAAGTGATGAAGAAGATTAAGCAGATTCGCCGTGGTAATCCTCTAGATACCGAAACCATGGTCGGGGCACAAGCGTCTGCTCAGCAGTTTGAGAAGATCATGTCCTATATGGATATTGCCAAGGCCGAAGGAGCCGAGCTTCTCGCTGGCGGTAAAGTTGAGATGCTCGAGGGTGATTTGGCGCAAGGCTATTACATCCAACCTACGCTGCTAAAAGGCCACAATAAAATGCGCGTGTTCCAAGAAGAAATTTTTGGTCCAGTAGTGGCTGTCACTACTTTTAAGGACGAAGCGGAAGCTTTAGAGATTGCCAATGACACCGAGTACGGTTTAGGCGCAGGTGTGTGGACGCGTGATATCAATCGTGCCTATCGCATGGGGCGGGGTATTAAAGCAGGTCGCGTTTGGACTAACTGCTACCACCTGTATCCTGCACACGCAGCTTTTGGCGGTTATAAAAAATCAGGTGTAGGACGTGAAACCCACAAAATGATTCTGGGGCATTATCAGCAAACGAAAAATTTGCTGATCAGTTATGACATTAACCCCTTAGGCTTTTTCTAAAAATATTATTATTTAACAGGCCTGCTGATTAGCTCAGCGGGCTTTTTTATTTTATAGTGTTGTTTTCTATTTTATAAAATTTGAAATATAAATGTTTTGTGCTGCAGATCACGATTCTATATTTATATTTGACAGTAAATATTTAAAGTCTATTTTGATATTCGTAACAAATAAAAACTTTGTAAATATATAAAGCACAAGGAAGGTGTTCTATGCGTAAATATATTATTAATTCTCTGATGGCTGCTGTTATCAGTGTTAGCAGTGTTGTGGCAATTGCCGCTGAAAGCAAAGCAGCACCGCCAGCGCAGCTTGTTGCAAGTATTGAGCAGTCAGCAGTGAATATAAACTCTGCTGACATGGAGACGCTTGCACGCGAGCTCAATGGTGTTGGCTCTGCTAAGGCACGCGCCATTGTTGAGTATCGAGAAGCCAACGGCGCTTTTGCTTCTATTGATGAGTTGCTGGAAGTAAAAGGTATTGGTATGGCTATTCTTGAAAAGAACCGCAATAAACTATCAGTTAAGTAATATTGAATTTTATTTATTAAGGATGATAAATAATAGGGAGTGGTAAATATTAATTAAAAATCATCAGGATGATGAAAAAAAGGATTTATTTAATTAATAGATTTGGCGTGTTGCATCACAAGGAGTGGTGCCTTAAAGCAAGGATGCTTAACATAGAAGTTGGCATGTGAAATATCACATGGTCAAATTTATGGATAAGAGAAGAAGGGATGACATGACGTGAAGACGTGTCATCCCTTCGTTATTTTTAATAAGCATACAGTTTTAAGGATAAATACAGGTTCCAACTTACTAGCACTGAAAAAGAGACCAAGAGCACAGGTAGGATCACATGCCAATGTCGCTTGGATAATGCCGGAATGGGCTGTTTAATTTGTGTTATTGCAAGGCTTGCAGAGCAAATTAAACTGGCCAGCAGCGCGCCGGCCAAGATATCGGTAGGCCAGTGTGCGGTTAAGTAAACTCTAGATAAGGCAATACTGGCGGCAGGGATGAAGGCTGCTAATAACCAAATAATTCGCCAGCGCTGCGGCTGTTGACGACTCGCCAGCACGCCAAGTACTAGAAAAAAAGCAAACCCAGAGGCGCTGTGACCGCTTGGAAAGCTAAAGCTTTGCAGTGGTTCCAGCAGGATTGAGGGCCGAGCTCTTTCAAAATAATGCTTGAGTAGGTAATTACTCACGGCAGTGGTGATGAGTGTGGTGCTGGTGAGAAACAGGGCTTGGAATTGTTTAAACAACAATAGTAGAACGCAGAGGATAAAGCTCACGGTGATTTGCGTTGAAAAGTCGCCGAGGCGGGTTATTAAAACCATGGTTTGATCAAGCCAAACAGTGCGGATCAGTTGGCTAAGGTCATGCAAGTACAGGTCAAATACTAATAAAGATGACCAGTTCAGCATTAAAACAACGAGGGTTAAACCCGATACTACAGCGCTTACGACACTGGCTGTACGCCAGCCTCGTAAGCAGGCCAAAACACTGACTAGCACACAGCCAGCGATGCCACAGGCGACCCATGCTGTTTGCTGCCAAAAAAGTTCTGGTGGATGCAGCTCAAGAGCGGCCCCGACCATCCAGCCAGGCAACAGATAAGCGACTGCCCATCCTGCTGCTGCAAATAGACTCACGACCACGAAGCGAGTCAGCGGCATCGCCAGCATGCCTGCGACCAGAGGCAATACAGGACGTAGCGGCCCAATAAAACGGCCAACTAACAAGCTTAAAACACCATAACGTGCAAAATGCAGTTCAGCGTTAATCAGCCACTGCGGATGATTACGAATGATGGGTAGCTGTGGCACTTTATGCTGTAAACGACGGCCGAGGGCATACGATAAAATATCGCCAGACAAGCCTCCGAGCCAAGCTAGCAGCAGGACGCTGGATAAATCTAGAGCGCCATTGCCCGCCAGCACTGCAAGAGCAAAGAGTAAGACCACACCGGGTAACAGAATACCGACTAAGGCCAGGCACTCTAATAATGCCACAAGAAAAATAGCTGCCCCGAGCCAGTAGCTGCTGCTAGCCGACCAGTGTAAAAGTGTTTGTAAAAAGTCATTCATTGAAAGTCGCTTAGTCATTAAAAAAGTAAAATAGCCGCCGATGCAAACCATGCCGATTCAGCACACAGTTGCTCACGTTAATAGCGATTGGCGTTACTCAGCCATGCGGCATTATATCGTGGTGCAGCTTACACATTTTGAATTTAAGCTTGGCTCACACGCTTTACCCGTGCCGCATGCTGGGGCATGTTAAAGTGTTAGTCCATGTCAGGCATGAGTTTTCTATGTTAATTCCTTTTGAACAGATTGAAGCCGATACATTAACGCGCTTAATCGAAGATTTTGTGACCCGCGATGGCACTGATAATGGCGATGAGACGCCACTGCACACACGTATTGAGCGTGTGCGTCATGCGCTTGATAAAAAACAGGCGGTAATTGTCTTTGATGTGGAAAGTCAGCAGTGCCAGCTGTGTTTAAAGCGCGATGTGCCCAAAGAATGGTTGGCTGATTTAGAGATGTTGAGCGCGCAAGACTCTGCAGAATAAGGAATATAGAGGTCTGTAAATATTGTTTTGAACTTGTAGAGAGCTCATGCAGTCATATTTTGTGACGAATACATAATGACCATGGAGATAATTTATGATGAGTAAAAAGTACCTGACAGCTTTATTTGCCGCTGCATCTTTTTTAGCATTAGCGGGTTGTGCATCACCAACAGTGATTACCTTAAAAGATGGTACTCAGATACAAACCACAGATAAGCCAGGTTTTGATGAGGACAGTGGCTTCTACGAGTTTGAGCAAATTGATGGTAAGCCAGTTCGCATCAATAAAGATGATGTTCATACCATTAAGAAAATGTAAAACAACAGAGCAAGCATGCTGCGTATATCCAGCATGCTTGCTCTCGTTTAATCTCTAGTTTGTATCTCGATCCAGTCCGCAGCAACTTCTCGCCCGACCTCGCAACATAAAATTTAATCTCTTGCTACGAAACTACTTGGCTTTAACCGCCTTAATCCAAACGGGATCCAGCGCCTGCTGATCGCTGTCAATTCCGAGTTCTTGCATGCTCTGTTTATGAGCATCCGCTTCGTAGACGATCTGACTGATTTCGCTGGTATTACCATCGAGTTGATGCATTTGGATCAGACCTAAATGATAAAAACGTAACAGCTTCATCGCGGCAGGATTGCGCGCGGCAACACCGTCAGTGACATTGTGCATGACGTTGGTGATGCTCATTAAGCTACGTTTGAGCTGCCAGCCATAGACGTTAGCCGCCATCCAAGGTTGTTTGCTAAATACCAAGCGCACCAATGCGGCGGTAATCACAACGCCAGCGGCAACGCCTGCTACATTTAAGCGGAAATTATCACCGCCGGCTTCGCCAAAAAACATCACCAGTAAGCTGGAAATTAACATCGCCAGCGCAACAAACATCGCAATGATAATCCAGGTCGCCTTGCGGGTTTGCTGACGATATTCTTCAGGTTTAATGTCAGCCAGCTTAAATAAAATAGCGTCATTTTTTGCACTGACTGCAGATGGAGGCGTTTGCTTGGACATAAGAAAAATAAGGCTCAGAAAGGTAAACGTTGCGTCATCATACAGTAGCAGCCTGTCATCCTACAGTCACAACCGCTACGGCGATGGGCTAATCACGCGCTGCTGATCTGTTAAGGGTTTAGCAAATACAACGTCACATAGGCTAAGACAATATAGCGGCTGGTTTTGGCGATGCTCACCAATAAGGTAAAGCGCCAAAAAGGCTCGCGCAAAACACCGGCAATTAAAGTCAATGGATCACCCACAATGGGCAACCAACTCAGTAATAAACTCCAGCGACCGTAGCGCTGATACCAGTGCTGTGCGCGTTCAAGTTGTGCGGGCGTGACTGGAAACCAGCGGCGTGTTTGCCAGCGCTGCAATTGCGTGCCCAGCCACCAGTTAATTTGCGAGCCGATTATATTGCCCAGCGAGGCCACCAGCACCAATGAGTACACCGCGCTGGGTTTAAAGGTCAGTAGTGCCACCAGCGCTGCTTCTGATTGCATTGGCAGTAAAGTCGCGGCGATACAGGCCGATAAGGCCAGTCCGAGATAACTGATCCAGCTCAGCATGGGTCAGCGTCTGATTTCGGGTTGATTAAAAGAACAGGTTTGAAAACACTCACTGGCTAAATAGCTCCAACTGCACGGCATCTTGTTGTTGATCCAGTAGGCGTACGCCAACCCCTAGTAAACGCACCGGTTTGTTACCGCGCATAAAAGCTGCTGATAACAGCAAGCGGTAACTGTCCAGTTCAAGAGGCGCCCCGGATTGCTCAATGGTGGTCTGGGTAAAGTCGTGAAATTTCACTTTCACAAAGGGCTTCTCTGGGCGGTAACTGTCATCCAAACGCTGTTGGCGGCGAGTTAAATCTTCGAGCAGGCTAGGGAGTTGCTCCAGGCAAGCGGCTAAATCCGGAAGATCCTTATCAAAGGTGTGTTCGACACTGACGCTTTGCCTGCGGCTGAAGGGCTGCACTGGGCGATCATCAATGCCGCGCGCCAATGACCATAAGCGTTCACCAAAGCAGCCAAAAGCCTTGGCAAGGCCGAGTGGACTGTGTTCACGCAGTTGCGCGCAATCATTGATTCCCATCGCGGCCAGTTTTGCCGCCGTGACTTTGCCGACGCCATGGAGTTTTTTGACCGGCAGGCTTAATACGAAGTCATCCACCTGATCTGGCGTGATCACAAACAAACCATCGGGTTTGCGCCAGTCTGAAGCAATCTTTGCTAAGAACTTATTCGGTGCAACACCAGCCGACACCACCAAGCGCAATTCTTGCCAAACACGGCTGCGAATCTCTTTGGCAATTAAGGTGGCGCTACCTGAGCATAAGGTGCAGTCAGTTACATCCAAAAAGGCTTCATCTAAAGATAACGGTTCAATGCAGTCGGTGTAGTCGTGCAAGATGCTGTGGATCTGCCGTGATGCCGTTTTATAAGCATCCATACGCGGTTTAATGATGACCAAGTCAGGGCAGAGTTTAAGTGCGCGCGCAGACGGCATGGCGGAATGCACACCCCAAGAGCGTGCTTCATAGTTGCAAGTCGCAATCACACCGCGTCGATCGGCCGAGCCACCCACGGCCACAGCACGGCCTTGTAGGCGCGGATCATCGCGCATTTCAATGGCTGCATAAAAACAATCAGCATCAATGTGAATTATTTTTCGCGAACTCAAAACCTCTGTAACCCCTATGCGCCGTGCCTATAGAGACGCTAGCTTAGCACTAGAGGGCTCTAAGTCGGGGATGGAGCAGTCTGGTAGCTCGTCGGGCTCATAACCCGAAGGTCGTAGGTTCAAATCCTGCTCCCGCAACCAGATTCATCAATAAAGCCTCAAGCATTCAACTGTTTGGGGCTTTTTTGTATCTAGCTTTCCTGTGACCCTTGCCCTATCAGTCTTGTTACGTGTTTTTGCACCTATCCTATAAAAATGTTTTGCTGATGCGGCTGGTTACGGCTCGACTACAGGTTGAGGCCCTTGCCTCACTATCACGGAAAACAACATGACGAATAAAGTTACTGCAAACAACCTCGCTGCCTATTGCTGGTCGATCGCGGATTTATTACGCGGCGACTTCAAACAAAGCCAATATGGCCGCATTATTTTGCCCTTCACTTTATTGCGTCGTTTAGAAGGCGTGCTGGAAGACAGCAAAGAGCAAGTGCTGGCTAAATATGCAGAGATTCAGTCGATGAATCTGCCAGAAGAAGCTCAAGAAAAGCTGCTGCTGCGCGCCACCCAGCTCAATGGCCAAAGCTTAAGTTTTTATAACGTCTCAAAAATGGATTTATCCAAGCTGGGCCAAGACGATATTAAGTCCAACCTCGAAAGCTATATCCAAGGCTTTTCAAAAGATGCGCGCGAGATTTTTGAGTACTTTAACTTTGCCGAATTTCTAGGCCAACTCAATGACGCTGACTTACTCTTTAAAGTCGTACAGCGCGTGCGCCAAACTGATCTGAGCCCCAAGGCCGTGTCCAACCATGACATGGGCTTGGTGTTTGAAGAGCTGATCCGCCGCTTTGCTGAAGGCTCCAATGAAACTGCCGGGGAGCACTTTACTCCGCGCGATATCGTGCGTCTCACCACCGCTTTGGTGTTTATGGAAGACGACGATGCCTTAACTAAGCCAGGCATTATCCGCACCATCTATGACCCGACGGCAGGTACCGGCGGCTTTCTCTCGTCCGGCATGGAATACGTGCACGAACTGAACCCGCAAGCGGTGATGCGCGCCTATGGTCAAGAGCTGAATCCGGAAAGTTACGCCATTTGTAAAGCCGACATGCTGATCAAAGGCCAGGATGTATCCAATATCAAACTGGGCAACACCTTATCCAACGACCAGCTCTACGCCGATAAATTCGACTACATGCTGTCCAATCCGCCGTTTGGTGTGGATTGGAAAAAGATTGAATCCAGCATTAAAGACGAACATACCCTCAAAGGTTTTGATGGTCGTTTTGGCCCCGGCTTGCCACGCGTCTCCGATGGTTCGTTATTGTTCTTAATGCACCTGATCAGCAAGCTGCGTGATAACCAAGCGGGTGATGCGCAGGGAGCGACCGGCGGTCGTATTGGCATTATTCTCAACGGCTCGCCACTCTTTACCGGCGGCGCGGGCTCGGGTGAATCTGAGATTCGCCGCTATCTATTAGAAGCCGACTTGGTGGAAGCCATTATTGGCCTGCCCACCGATATGTTCTACAACACCGGCATCGCCACCTATGTTTGGGTGCTGTCGAATAAAAAGCGCGACGAACGCAAAGGCAAAGTGCAGCTGATCAATGGCGTCAATCTGTACAGCAAAATGCGCAAATCCCTCGGCAGCAAACGCAATGAGATGAGCGAGTCCGATATCGCCACCATCATTCGCAGCTTTGGTGCCTTTACCGAAGAAGAAGCGCGCGATTTAGATAAGCCTGCTGATGTTAAAAGCAATCGTGGCCGCCAGTCAGCTAACCCCAAAGCTGAAACCGCGAAAACCTTTGCCAGCAAGATTTTCGACAACCATGAATTTGGTTACCGCCGCATCAGCATTGAGCGCCCATTGCGCGAAAGCTACCAGTTCAGTGATGAGCGCATTGCCGAACTGCGTTTTGATGACAAACAACTGAATGCCCCGATGAAGTGGGTGTATGCCAGCTACGGGCAGAACTGGAGCGACAGCACTGATTGTGCAAACTATGGCGTTTTTAATGACGATCAAATCGTTGAGATTCGCGTGCATTGCAAAGCCAATTTTAGCGAGCTCAAAGAAGCGAAAATCAAAGAACTACTCGATAGCAAAACTTGGCTTGAGCAAAAACTGATTATGTTCAAAGCTCAGCAACTGCAAGCGGTGATTGGCAGCGAGCAGCACGATGATATGAATCGCTACGATGCTGCGGTAAAAGCTGCGATCAAGGCGCAGAGCCTCAAGCTCGATACGAAAGAGCTGAAGCAAATCACCGCCGCCGTCAGCTGGAAAAACCCAGCGGCCGAGAAAGTGATTAAGAAAGTCCACAAAGTTTCACCTAATCCAATCTATGGCCTGTTTGATGTCAACGGCAAAACCATTGAATACCAAACCGACAGCGAGCTGCGCGATAACGAAAACGTCGCGCTAGATCCAAGCCAAAGCGTTGATGCCCTCAACGAAGCCTACTTTATAAAAGAAGTGCAGCCGCATGTGCCGGATGCCTGGATCGATGCCAGCAAGAAAGATGCAAAAGACGAGCAGGTGGGGATTGTCGGTTACGAGATTCCCTTTAATCGCCATTTCTACGAGTACCAGCCGCCAAGAGATTTAGCTGAGATTGATGCGGATTTAGATGCGGTGTCGGGAGGTGCACTCCTGATGGTCTTTTTACGCGATTGCTGCGTTGTGGCTGTGCTTATGTTCAGGACGAACGGTATGCCGCGTTTGCAGGGATGCAAAAGAGTTGCCGCTCAGTCACATACAGCTTGTATGCTCCTTCGCTGCGCGCAGGCACGCCTTGCTCTCACGCAAAAATCCTCAACAGAAGAATTAGTTCATGAGTAAGTATCAGGCGTATCCGGAGTATAAGGACACAGGAATAGATTGGTTGCCTAAGGTGCCTACTTGTTGGCAGGTATTGCCTGTGAAGCTCGTTTTAATGAACAAAGTTAAGGATGGACCGCATGAAACACCAGTATTTATAGAGGAAGGCGTTCCTTTTTTATCGGTAGATGGAATCCAAGACGGTAAATTAGTTTTCGAAGGCTGTCGCTATATTTCACAAGAAGATCATGAGCGTTATTCAAAAAAATGCTTGCCTAAATATGGAGATATTCTATTAGGTAAAGCTGCATCTGTTGGCAAGGTTGCTTTTGTTGATACAGAGCAAGAGTTTAATGTTTGGTCACCATTGGCAGTGTTAACTCCTAAAACCGTTAAATTCGGCAGGTTTCTTTATTACAGTTTGCAGTCAACGTGGTTACAAGCTCAATGTGATGTCAGCAGCAACTCGAATACACAAAAAAACTTGAGTATGGGAGTTATTGATAATCTATTGTTTCCAATACCAATAGATGACGTAGCTGAAGAAATCAGTAACTTCCTCGACCACGAAACCGCCAAAATCGACACCCTGATCGATAAGCAACAACAGCTTATCCGACTGCTAAAAGAAAAACGCCAAGCCGTCATTAGCCATGCCGTCACCAAAGGCCTAAACCCTAACGCCCCGATGCGTGATTCAGGCGTTGAGT
>SMEN01000483.1_pt1 | contig 11264 bp, 9 predicted proteins | sample 2456271 | NCBI WGS metagenome assembly SMEN01 (sample SAMN10132593, study PRJNA489261) | soil metagenome | isolation source: day1 control-loamy sand soil ammended with raw manure from dairy cow... | place: USA | collected 2015-04-01 | reverse complement strand
GTAAAATGCTCGGCTTTCATCTTTGATCTTATTTTTAGATCTCCTATCATCTGCCAGCCGAGAATTGCTAGCCATGTCTACTGCTTATACCATGCAGACAGCGCCTAAAGCGTTGTTTGATTACGACAAATATTGGGCGTCTTGTTTTGATCCTGCGCCATTTTTGCCGATGTCACGCGAGGAAATGGATCAACTCGGCTGGGACAGCTGTGATTTTATTTTGGTCTGTGGCGATGCCTATATTGATCACCCGTCTTTCTGTTCCGGCATTATTGGCCGTACCTTAGAAGCCCAAGGTTTCCGTGTTGGTATTATTGCCCAGCCGGACTGGACCAATGTGGATGCGTTCCGCGTTCTGGGTAAACCGAATATTGCCTGGGGTGTTACTGCGGGCAATATGGATTCGATGATCAACCGCTATACCGCAGACCGTAAAATCCGCTCGGATGATGCCTATTCACCAGATAATCAGCCGAATAAACGTCCAGATCGTGCTGCGACGGTATATTGCCAGCGTGTGCGTGAAGCTTATCCAGATGTGCCGGTATTACTCGGTGGTATTGAAGCATCATTACGTCGTATTGCGCATTATGATTACTGGTCAGATAAAGTCCGTCGTTCTGTGTTGATGGATTCGAAAGCAGATTTATTGATGTATGGGAATGGTGAACGTTCAATCACTGAAATCATGCATCGTCTGGCGCGTGGCGAAAAAATTCACGAGATTACCGATGTTCGCGGTACTGCGTTTATCGTCAACAAACATAACCGTGCCTCTAAAGCCAAATTTGTCGAAATTGCCTCGAATGATGTGGATACAGTTGGTCGTGTCGATCCGATCATTAATCCTTATGTGATGACGGAAGATCTGGAAGGCTGTGAAATTGAAAAGGACAAAGACAGTCTGACTCAATATCAAGGTTTCCAAAAAGAACCTGTGGCCAATCCGATTGTGCGAGCAGGCGATGATTTAGACCCTGATACTCAAATCGTGCAGCTGCAACCGGCATCAAAAGCGATTAAACATAAATTGCCGCCGCGCGAACTGGCGGTAATCCGTTTGCCTGCCTTTGAAGAAGTGGCTGCCGATCCAGTGTTATATGCGCATGCTAACCGGATTCTGCATCTGGAAACCAATCCGGGCAATGCACGTGCCATGGTGCAAAAGCATGGTGAACGTGATGTCTGGCTCAATGCACCGCCAATTCCATTGACCACAGAAGAAATGGACTATGTGTTCGACCTGCCTTATGCACGTCTGCCGCATCCAGCTTATGGCAATGCCCGTTTCCCGGCCTTTGACATGATCAAGTTCTCGGTCAACATCATGCGTGGCTGTTTTGGTGGCTGTACTTTCTGTTCAATTACGGAGCATGAAGGCCGTATTATCCAGAACCGCTCTGAAGAATCGATTTTACGTGAAGTCGAAAAAATCCGTGATACCGCACCGGGCTTTACCGGCATTATCTCTGACTTAGGTGGCCCAACAGCCAACATGTACCGTCTGGCCTGTAAAGATCCTGAGATTGAGAAAAATTGCCGTAAACCATCCTGTGTATTCCCGGGGGTGTGTCAGAACCTGCATACCGATCATGCACCACTGACCCAGTTGTACCGTAAGGCGCGTTCTTTACCAGGCATCAAGAAGATTTTGATTGGTTCTGGTCTACGTTATGACCTTGCAGTGCTGAATCCTGAATATGTCAAAGAACTGGTAACCCATCACGTCGGTGGTTATCTGAAAATTGCCCCGGAACATACCGAGAAAGGTCCATTGTCGAAGATGATGAAACCGGGAATCGGAACCTATGACCGTTTCAAACAGATGTTTGAACGTTATAGTAAGGAAGCAGGCAAGGAACAGTATCTGATTCCTTATTTCATCGCGGCGCATCCGGGTACTACCGATTACGACATGATGAACCTGGCAATCTGGCTGAAGAAAAACGGATTCCGTGCCGATCAGGTACAGAATTTTTATCCTTCGCCAATGGCAACAGCAACCACTATGTATCACACCGGTAAAAACCCGCTGGCCAAGGTGGCACGTTATACCGAAACTGTCGATATTGTAAAAGGTGAGAAGCGTCGTCGTCTGCACAAAGCTTTCTTGCGTTACCATGATCCAAACAACTGGCCGCTTTTGCGTGAAGCCCTGAAAGAAATGGGTCGTCAGGATTTGATTGGTAATTCCAAACAGCATTTGATTCCGACTTATCAGCCATCTGGTAGTACCGAAGGCCAGTATCAATCGGCGCGCAAGAAAAACTCTACAGTGGCTGGAGATTCGCAAAAGCGTAACGGTGAGCAGGGCAATCGTAACAAGGCTGCACAAGCTCAATCACGTCCGTCCAATACCAAGACGCGCCCGGAACGTGGTCAGATTCTGAGCCAGCACACCGGTTTACCACCGCGTGAAACAGGCGATGCCAAAAAACCGTTCGGCGGGCCGAAACCTAAATCCAAGTCCAAATCACGTGCATAATTAAGTTAATAAAAAAGACACTTCGGTGTCTTTTTTTAGCACTTAGGTAAAGTAAGGTAGCCTGAGCTTGCAAGCTAAAACTGTAAAAGAATATATTATTTATATCAATAAATTTTAAAAAGTGATATAAAAATAACACTTTGTCGGAATTGTCCTACAGTTTAGCAGATTTGTATTGCGATCAATTCTATAGGTGTTTTAGAGTGCATTATCAGTACTTTAAATCCACTTTCATTGGCATTTATCAAGATGTCATTTTAGGTAACACGGCGTCTGGTTTTGATACGGGTTGTATGGGTATTTAAGCAGATTGGTTGTTAGATCTATTCAGAATAAAGCGTGGGTTTATACTGCACAACAATAAAACAAAAATGATTATAAGAATGCAAGGATTTAGGCATGACCACCTATATTATGATTGGGAGTTTCCTGCTCTTTTGTGTCGTGCTCATGGCATGGAAAAAGCTCGGAAATAATTCCAAACCACAAGACAGCGCGTTAAAACAGCGTGCGATTTTCAACCTGAATGAGCAATTGACCTTCACTCGGCTGAGAGAAGTATTACCGGAACATATCATTTTGGCACATGTTTCCTATGATGCCCTCATGACCACCAAATTTAACCGGACGCGGCATAAGTACCGTAACCTGACTGCAGATTTTGTGATTCTGGATCAGCAACACCAGATTTTGGCAATTGTGGCGGTGGATGATCCTTTAATCTTGAAGCGTCCCCAGCAGACCGGTTTTCAGGATGCCTTATTGAGCATGGCCGGTTATCGGGTGATTCGTTACGATGATGTGCCGGAATATTATCAGTTACGAGAAGACTTTCTGCAGGAGCAAGCGCACATCAAGAAAGCCGCTAAAGATAGCGTCAGCAATGATCTGAAAAAATATTATTTATATTCAGATCTAGAGCGTAATAAAATCAAAGCCGTAGGTTAAAAAAAGCATGCCATGAGCATGCTTTTTTGTGCATATCATGTCGAGTGCATTATTGTGGTTTGACGGCCACCACTGTCAGCTCGACCAGAACCCGTGGATCATAGAGTTTGGCTTCCACACAGGTGCGAGGCAGGGCTTCAATATCAGCCACCCAGGCATCCCAGACTTCATTGAAGGCTGTATAATCTTTTTCAATATCTTTCAAATAGATGGTCACTGACATGATGTGACTTTTGTCAGTACCGGCATCGGCCAGAAACTGGTCAATAATATCTAGAGTCTGTTGGGTTTGCCCTTTGATATCCAGTTCGACATCTGTGGCCAGTTGCCCGGCAAGATGGACCAGATTGCCAGCAATGGCAATTTCCGAAAAGCGTTTGGAGATATGTAAACGTTCAACTGTCATATTGTTGATCCTGCATTGGGGGCATCAGGGCTGCGACCAATGCAGTCAGCAGGCAACCTACTGCCAGATAGATGGCGACATAATGCCATGAACTGTCTGCTCAAAGCATCAGTGCTGCTGTAATAAATCCGGTTAAACCGCCAGCAACGATACTGACCACCTGATCGCCTGCTCCGGCAGTGGTGTAGTGAATTTGCTATTAAACAACGCAGTGAAAATCGCTGGATGGGCACTGATCAGCATATCATGCGCCAGCTTGGCTAGTAAAATTGCGTCAATAATGATCGCTTCGAATCCGCATCATCATGGTGAAGTGGGCTACTGCCAGAAGGCATCTTAAGGCCCAGTTAGTCACTACTCATGCTCATAATGTCTATCAGGACCATATTCAGACCACTATTTTTGTAGCCAGGCGGGTGAGCACCCTGGGCAAAGATCATTTTGGCCAAGGCATGGAACAGGAAACTGGGTTTAAAGGTGGCCAGCATAGCCATATTTTTAGTGAATACTACAGTAAAACTGATCTTTAAAAAATTAAAGCCGCAACAATGCCCTAAAGCAGAATATTAGATCAATTGACAAGAGGAATGATACAGCTGGATAGCGCAGTTTATGCGCGCATTATTCTTGAATAACAGGGACTTAAGAAAGGTATGCAGGAAGGAATTCCATGAGTGACATCAGAGTTGCCCTGTAATATTCGGATTGGATCGTCACGCCAATTACAGGACAGCATGCTGAAAGTAAAGGTGATTTTCAGCATCTCAGCACATACATGGATAATGCATTGCGCAGATAGAGTACTCTAAAAAACCAAAATTTAAAAATAAAGTTGTCTTATTTTTTTAACCAGTGTCTAAAACTTGAACAAAAGCAGTTTAAAGCAGCAATAACTGGGTTTCTGTTTGTGGTGCGCTGAGTTGATACACGCCGACACCGATCAAGCGGAATTGCATCTGTGGCGCTATATGCAGATCGCCGAGAAGCAAGTCCAAAGCCTGTGCCAATTGCTCTGGGCTACGTAAAGCCTGCTTAAAGCTTTTACTGTGTTGTATCACCTGAAAATTCTTGAGCTTTAACTTGACGCTTACCCCACGCGCTGACAGCTGTTTTTTCTGCAAGCTTTGCCATAACTGTGCGAGCAGGGGCTGCCAGTAGGGGCGGCATTGTGCCAAGTAAAGGTCATCATCAAAGGTGGTTTCTTTGGAAATCTGCTGGCGTTCCCGTTCAGCTTCCACCGGGCGATCATCAATGCCCTGTGCATATAAAAACAGTCGCCGTCCATATTTGCCAAAATGCTGAATCAGGACAGCTTCCTCAATTTGCTGCAAATCGCCTAAGGTTTCCAGATTCAGACTTCTCAGTTTTTCCTGGGTGACTTTACCGACACCGGGAATTTTTTTCAGCGCAAGATCCTGAATGAAACTGTGTACCTGCGAAGGCTTGATCACACAGATACCATTCGGTTTGTGCCAGTCCGAGGCAATTTTGGCCAGAAATTTATTTGGTGCTACGCCGGCAGAAGCGGTTAGTCCAGTCGCTTGAACAATATCTTCACGAATCCGCATGGCCACTTCGGTAGCACTCGGAATCTGTCGCAGATTTTCAGTCACGTCCAGAAAGGCTTCATCGAGAGATAAGGGCTCAATCAGGGCGGTGTATTGCTGGAAAATTTGATGGATCTGTGCCGATACCTGACGGTATTTGGCAAAGTCTGGCTCAATCACGATGACTTGGGGACAGAGTTTACGTGCCTGTCCCATCGACATGGCAGAGCGCAGGCCGTACTCCCGTGCCGGATAGGAGGCAGCCGCAACCACTGCCCGTGGATGATGCGAGGCAATCACCACAGGCAGGTGTCTGAGTTCTGGACGTTCACGCAACTCGACCGAGGCGTAAAACGCATCCATATCGATATGAATAATTTTGCGCATAGCCGCTATCTTAAGGGGCTTTAATCTGCTTGGGAAGAGACTGTTTCGCTGAGTAAATAGGGCTGTGGTCCGCGAAGGATGATGACTTTGCTGCCCTGTGCCTCGGCAGCCTGAATCAGAAGCCGCAAACTTTTTGGCGTGTCATCGGCAATGCGAGGCAAGAATTGTAGCGGCTGGCTTAAAGGCTGAAAAAAATCATCCCAATGTATCGGGATGACCACTTTCGGCTTGAGCATGTGCAGGGTTTCAGCCAGATACTGCTGCTGATAGGCAGGCGATTGTCTGGAGAGCTGGGCAATGCCTAAAAACAAAGTATCGACCTGCAGGTTTTTAAATTGACCCGGGATAAAACCGGTACTGGCCTTGACCAGAATTTTATGTCCTGCATGCTCAATCAGGTAATCGAAACTGCCACCTTCCTTAAAGTCGGAAAATTTGGCCGGCAGAGTTAAAGGCTGCAGCAGCTCTTCGCCTAAATCATCATTTACCGCTGTGGGCGGGGTATGTTGCGAGGGAATTGCCGTGATCTGAAAGTGACCCCATTGCTGTACATGTCCCGGCTTGACCGGTTGTAGCTGCTGTGGATTTACTTTGGGATTTGCCCGGGCGATATTCAGGCTAGTGGCGGAACCGACGACTGCTGTACCGGGAAGCATTTCCAGCAAGGCCGGCAGATCCAGAACATGGTCATAATGCGAGTGACTGACCAGAATGGCTTTGCTTCGGCTCAATTCATGCGCTTGAAGCAATTGTTCTAAGAGCGCTCTATCACTTTGAACCGGCTGGCTGATCACTTGCCACAACGACGGCCGGCTAAAGAAACCATCGATCAGGATTTGATCCTGACCATCATCCAGCAACAGGGTAGAAACCCCGAAAAATTTAACGTTTAGCCCAGAGCGAAAGGAACTGCTTGGTGCCTGCCAGGCTTGAAAGTCGCTGAGCTTGCCCGAAGTTTGCAGTAGATAAGTCAATACAGCGGTGATAAGCAGAATAACAATCACCAGACCGAGAAAAATACCTTTTATCCATTTCAAGATGTTTATTTCCTTATTGTTCTACTTTTATAAACAGTGTGTTTTCAGACCATCCATTTTATTTGTTCTGATGAGTAGATGGCGGTACTGCAATTGCATTCATTTTCAGAAAATCCAGCCATTGCTGTTCCGAGCCATAAAATACATTCAAATCTACAGGTGTGCTAATTCCGGAAATTTTACCCCGACTGGTATATTGCCAGAACAGCCATTGTGGCTGGTCTTTCAAATCAGGCGGACCCTTGTACTCACGTACCCAAAGAGGAACTTCAGAGAAATTTCCTGCTAGTACAATATTATAAAATGCTTTAGAAATATAGAATATCGGCTGTTTGCCATAATGCGTTTGCAGGGCATCGTGCATGATCTGGATTTCGTTTAGAAGCTGCTCTTTGGAATAGGTATTGATGCACTTGCTGTCATATTCCAGATCAATCACCGGTGGTAAAGCATCTGCTTTATTGGGTACGGTGTCGATAAAGTTCTGTGCCTGAATGCTGCCATCGCGGCAGAGCCGGTAGAAATGATAGGCACCGACCAGAAAGCCACGTTCCCGGGCCTGGAGCCAGTTTTGCTGAAAGCGGGTATCTTTAAAGTCACCGCCCTCAGTGGCTTTCAGATAAACAAAACGGTATTTTTCCGGCGAAATCTGCTGCCATTGAATTTCTTTTTGATGATGTGATACATCAAAACCCTGCACTGGATAATTGGCGGCATCCGCGGAAGGTGCCTTTATCAGGTATAGATAGACCACCGCGCTAGTGATCACCAGGATCAGAATGCCCACTCCAATCAACAGCAGCTTTTTGCAACGGTGTGGCGCCTGATTTGTTTGCATTTCAGTCCTTCGCTGGATTCATGGGGCCTAAAGAGCATATCAGCCTGACGTTAATATATTGCATCAGACGGGGGTGTTTTTAGGAATATGCCAGAAAATATAGGCCGCAATAATATTGATACAGCCTAAACAGATTAATGCCACATGAAAAGCAGTCACCAGATGCTCAGCGCCATAATAGGCACTCAGCATATTGACCAGTGTGCCTGCCAGCGCGACTCCGATACTCATTGACAGCATCATGATCATTGACAGGAAGCTGTTGCCGCTACTGGCATCCTGCTGGCTTAAGTCCTTTAAAGTCAGGGTATTCATTGATACAAATTGCAGTGAATTCAAAATTCCGAAGATAAAGAAGTGTATTGCGCGAAGCCAGATCGGGGTGTCCGCCGTGGTCAGGGCAAAGCTGGCAATACACAATCCGACCAATAAGGTATTGACCAGCAGAACCCGGCGATAACCAAAACGCTGAATAATGTTGCGAATAATCGGTTTTGAGGCCAGCGAGCCGAGTACCGTCGGAATCATCAGTAAACCGGTAATAAAGGGTTCAAAACCAAATGCGACTTGCAGCATTAAAGGCAAAAGAAAGGGAATCGAGTTGCCACCGAGACGGGCAAAGAAATTGCCCAAAATCCCAATCGCATAAATCTTGTTTTTAAATAGCTGGCTGCGAAACAGGGCATTGTTATGGGTATGCGAATGATAGGCATAAATCAGGGTGGCCAAGAGTCCGGCCAGAATCAGGCTCAGACTCCACCATAGCGGGTTTTGCGGACTGGCAAAATTTTCAATTCCCAGACAGAGTCCTACCATGGCCACGACCAGCAAGATAAAACCCCAGTAATCAAAGCGGGCCACCAGCGGTTCCGTGACATTGGGCATGGCTTTAAAGGTAATCAGTGCACCGAGCAAGCCAATCGGCAGGTTGATCAGAAAAATCCAGTGCCAGGACAGATATTCCACCATCCAGCCGCCTAAGGTCGGTCCAATCAGCGGGCCAATCAGGCCGGCCAGACTCATCAGGCTCATGGCGGCCAGAAACTGGGTGCGTGGAATGATTTTGAGCATCGCCAGCCGGCCCACCGGGAGCAGTAATGCACCACCAATCCCTTGAAAGATCCGGTAAACTAGCAGTTCGTTCAGACTATTTGACCAGGCACAGCCTAAAGAGGCCAAAGAGAAAATAATAATCGCAGCAAAATAGGTATTTCTGACACCGAAACGGTCTGCCAGCCAGCCACTTAAGGGAATACAGGCTGCCACAGACAACACATAGGCCACCACGACACTGTGCATGCGCAACGGATCTGCCTGTAGATTATGTGCAATCGCGGGCAGGGCTGTATTAATAATGGTGGTATCCAGACCTTGCATAAAAAAGCCAATCGATACCAGTAAGACCAGCAGTCGGAACTCGGGATCTAAGGCTTGATGGGTAGGCGTGGCATTCATAATTCTGGAAAACTGAAAATTTTGAATAGTTTAAAGGAATCAGCCGGGTCTGTCGTATACAAAGCGTGTTCACTTGTATAAGGTGCTTTGTCAAAGAACTGCAACCCAGCTGTCATGGGGCTGCAATACATTGCTTATAGATTGATCGGCAATTCTTCATGATAGATCAACAAAAAATGCAATTAAAATTGAAGTCATTGATCGTGGCGATGCTGGCTGTGGGGATGGTGGCATGTGGCAGTGATAATGAAAATACAGCAGCTGCTCCAGTGCTTGAGGCCACACCCGATTCAATCGAGTTAAGCAAGTTGGCAGCTTACGAGTCCGGGGTATTTGGGCAAAGTGCAGCAGAAATTCCGGCCTTTGATGCTGCCAGTCAGCGTCTATTTGTAGTAAATGCCAAAGAAGGCGTACTGGATGTGCTGGATTTAAGTCAGCCTGAGCAGCCGAAAAAAATAACCTCGATCAAGGTCGATGACATTGCAGCAGATGCTGAAGTCAACAGTGTCGCCGTACACAATGGCATTGTCGCCATTGCGATTCAGGCTGCTGTGAAAACCGACCCGGGTTATGTGGCCTTATATCAGGCCAAAGACCTGAGCAAACTGGCACATGTGCAGGTGGGTGCCTTGCCGGATATGCTGACTTTTACTCCGGATGGGCAAACTTTGCTGGTGGCCAATGAAGGCGAACCTGCTGATGATTATCAGGCCGATCCGGAAGGTTCAGTGTCGGTGATCAGTCTGGCCAATTTAAAAGCCCCGATCCTTCGTACAGCAGACTTCAAGGCTTTCAATGGTCAGGAAGCAGCGTTGCGTGCGCAGGGCGTGCGTATTTTCGGACCAAAGGCAAGTGCCGCCCAGGATTTTGAACCTGAATACATCACGGTGTCTAAAGATGGCACCACTGCCTGGGTCGCTTTACAGGAAAATAATGCCCTGGCCAAAATTGATATCACCTCTGCCAAGGTCGTCGCGGTTTATCCGCTCGGTTTTAAAGATCATGGCCTGACCGGTCAGGGTATGGATATCAGTGATGCAGATGGGCTCGATGCTCAAGGCAAAATCAATATTCAACCTTGGGCCAATGTTCGCGGTCTATATATGCCAGATGCCATTGCCAGCTTCGAGGTCGCGGGTAAAACTTATATTGTTTCTGCCAATGAAGGCGATGCCCGGGCTTGGGGTGAAAACAATCCTGCCTATTTTTCTGGCGATGCCAGTAAAGGCTTTGTTGAAGAATGGCGGGTCAAACATCTCGTGCATGGCAAAGGTTTTGAGCGCCGTCTGGGAGATGATCTGCCGGCACATTTAGCTCTGTTGGCCAAAGGTGCAGAACTCAATCCAAGTCATTTCGCTTATTGCGGTGCTATAGCCGGAGATGCCAAAAACTGTCGTGAAGATCATTTGCTTGGCCGTTTAAATATTAGCTGGACCGAAGGCTATCAAAAAAATGCCGATGGTACTGCCAAGCTGAATGAGCGCGGCAATCTGGTCTATGATCATTTATATAGCTTCGGGACACGCTCGGTCAGTATCTGGGTGGAAAATGCGCAGCAGACCGGTGTAGAGCTGGTCTGGGATTCAGGTGATCAGTTTGAGCAGTATATTGCACAGCATCATCCGGAGATCTTTAACTTTAACCATGAAGAAGCCGGGCTGGACAATCGCAGTGATAATAAGGGGCCGGAACCTGAAGGGGTGACCTTAGGGCAGATTGGAGAAAAAACCTTTGCCTTTATTGGTCTGGAGCGTGTTGGTGGCATCATAGTCTATGATGTGACGACCCCTGCATCACCAAGCTTTGTGCAATATATCAATTCACGTGATTTCAAGGCGACCACCGAGCAGATTGAGCTGGGGCAGGCCGGTGATTTAGGGCCGGAAGGTCTGGTCTTTATTCCGGCCAAAGACTCTCCAAACCAGAAACCCCTGTTGGTGGTCGGTCATGAAGTCAGTGGCAGTACCACGATTTATCAGGTAAATTTAAAATAAGCCCAAAGCTTTTAAATTCAGAGCACTGCGGTGCTCTTTTTTGTCAGCTGGTCGCATATATGACAGTCTTGTCATGAAAATGAAATAAAACCGTCATAATCTTGGGCCAACTTTTCAGCAATGCTGAAATCTCCTCGCGTATAGGTTTGTTTTTATGACAATCGAGA
>SMEN01000482.1_pt1 | contig 11273 bp, 11 predicted proteins | sample 2456271 | NCBI WGS metagenome assembly SMEN01 (sample SAMN10132593, study PRJNA489261) | soil metagenome | isolation source: day1 control-loamy sand soil ammended with raw manure from dairy cow... | place: USA | collected 2015-04-01 | reverse complement strand
CCGTGCTCATGCAGCGCATGCGCGACGAAGGCGATTTTTCCCTTTTTCAGCCGGTGTTTTTCTCGACTAGCAATGCTGGCGGCGCAGCTCCTTCGTGGGCTGACGGTGCTGGCCCATTGCAGGATGCTCACGATATTGACGCTTTGAAAAAGCTGCCGATTATTGTGACCGCCCAAGGCGGGGATTACACAAGCCAGGTCTACCCTAAGCTGCGTTCTGCCGGCTGGAATGGTTTGTGGATTGATGCGGCCAGCACGCTGCGCATGGATGAAAACTCCGTGATCGTGCTGGACCCCATCAACCGTTCGGTTATTGATGCTGCACTGGCCAAAGGTGGCAAGCAGTTCATTGGTGGCAACTGTACCGTCAGCTGCATGCTGATGGGGCTGGGTGGTCTGTTCAACCAGAATCTGGTTGAGTGGATGACCAGCATGACCTACCAGGCAGCGTCGGGTGGTGGCGCGCAGCACATGCGCGAATTGCTGACTCAGTTCGGCCTGATCAATCAGTCCGTCTCCAGCTTGCTGGAAGATCCTGCTTCGGCCATTTTGGATATCGACCGTGGTGTGTTGCAGACACAGAACGATCCTAATCTGCCACAGAAAAACTTTGGCGTTCCTCTGGGCGGCAGCCTGATTCCCTGGATTGACTCCGATCTGGGCAACGGCATGACTCGCGAAGAGTGGAAAGCCGGTGTGGAAACCAACAAGATTCTGGGCCGTGGTGCACAGGACAAGCACATTCCTATCGACGGTTTGTGCGTGCGTATCGGTGCCATGCGCTGCCACAGCCAGGCATTGACCATCAAGCTGACGCGTGATGTTCCTCTGGACGAGATCACCGACATCCTGGCGCAAGGTTCCAAGTGGGCCAAAGTCATCCCCAATGTGCGTCAGGCAACGGTTGAGCAGCTCACCCCTGTGGCTGTGACTGGCACCCTGGATATTCCAGTAGGCCGTCTGCGCAAATTGAATATGGGTCCCGAGTACCTGAGCGCCTTTACCGTAGGCGACCAGTTGCTGTGGGGTGCCGCCGAACCGCTGCGCCGTATGCTGCGTATCGCATTGGGCGAGCTCTAATCATGGCTGGCCGCCTGCATCCTGCACGTACACTGGGTTCGGCCCTGCTGTTGGCAGGGATGCTGGCGGCTGAGCCGGTTTCCGCCTTGGAAATCGGTCATAGTCGTTTTGTCTCATCTCCCAATCAGGTTTTTAAGCTGGATGTCGGTATTCGGCAGATCAGCGCGGAAGAAAATCTGTCTTTGAAGGTGACACCGGCTCCCTTGTCGGCCTGGCAGCAGGCTGGCTTGACGCCTCCGGTGGATCTGGCTTCACTAAAAGCCGTGATTGACCGGGACGAAAAGGGTCAGGTGCGGCGCATTCGACTCTCGTCCGAGCAAATGTTCTCGGGCTCGGTGGCCGATGTGCTGTTGCAAATTCAAAGTGATAGCGGGCAATTTCTGCATCAGGTCAGCGTGCTGGCTCCAGCCCCGGTGGCCGTGAAGGCAGTGGCTCAAGCAGCAGTCGGACATCAGGCACCCGTTTCAGTACAGGTATCCAGTGCATCGGCAGACCCTGCTGCGGTGCAAAGCACTCAGGCGCTGCGCGTGCAGTCTGGCGATACCTTGCATGCCTTGGCACGCCGCCATGCGCCGGACGGTGTCAGTGCCTATCAATGGATGATGGCGGTTCAAAAGCAGAACCCCGATGCCTTCATCGCTCAGAACATGCATCGCCTGAAAGCGGGTAAGACCTTGCAGATCCCTGATGCGGCGGCGATGTTGTCGCTGGATGATGCGCAGGCTCGTCGCTTCTACATGGATCAAGCACAAGCCTTGCGCTCAGGAGCGCAGGCTGGGCAGGACCAGAGCGATGCTTCTCAGGGCGTGGCACAAACCGCTTCCAGCGAGCCGGGTGCCCAGGCCCAGGGGCAAGACCGTTTGCTCTTGTCGGCGGGCGGCGCCCAAGCCAATGATGCCAAACAGCAATTGCAGCACGAGTTGCGCGATACCGGCGAGCGCGTCTCGCAGTTAGAAGATAATGTCAGCACGCTAAGCCGTGCTCTACAGTCCCAAGGCGAAGCCGCCAAGGATTTGATTATGGATTCGGCCGGTGGCTTGGGTCTGAGCGATTCCGGCGGCGACGCAGCGGCAAGTCTCACACAATCTGGCGCCCCGGGCGCCACCTCTTCTGCCGCTACGGCAGGAGCGATTACCGTCCCTGCCGAGCCCGGATCGGGCAAGGTGGCCGGTGCAGTTAACAAGGCAAAAAAGACCGTGTCCTGGATTCAAGAACATATGTTGGCCGTGATGGCCGTAGTACTGGCCCTGATCGTCATTCTGGTGACTTGGGTGTTGCGGCGCGCCAATAGCGAAAATCGCAATGGCGATGATTCCCCCGCGCCAGTCAGCGAAGCAATGGTCAGGGAAAAACTAGAAAAAATTAATCTGGATCTGGATCAGCCGCCTTCGGACGAGCCTCCTGTACGTCAATAAGGCAAAGCCACCATGAGACGTATCGCACTGGGTGTCTGCTATGAGGGGACATCCTGGCTAGGCTGGCAAAGTCAGGCCGGTGGCAACACCGTTCAAGATGTTCTGGAGCAGGCACTGGGTCGTTTTACGGCCCAATCTGTTTCCACCATCTGCGCCGGTCGTACTGACACTGGCGTTCATGCCTTAAATCAGGTGGTTCACCTGGATACCACGGCCGAGCGCAGTCTGGAGTCCTGGGTACGCGGGCTCAATGCCTTGCTGCCTGACTCCATTGCCGTGCAGTGGGCGCATGAAGTACCCGATGATTTTCACGCACGCTTTTCCGCGCAAGGGCGGCATTACGTGTATCTGTTGCGTCAGCATCGAGTGCGCTCCCCTTTGTTGCAGGGACGAGTGGCCTGGGTGTTTCGACCTTTGGATCTGAGCCTCATGCAAGAGGCTGCCCAGCATTTGGTGGGTGAACATGATTTCAGCGCTTTTCGATCATCACAGTGCCAGGCGGCCAGCCCGGTGCGAACCATGTCGCAGATTCATATTGAGCAGCAGGGCGATTTCTTCCTGTTCCGCTTCAGTGCCAATGCCTTTTTGCATCACATGATCCGCAATCTCATGGGCATGCTGATTTATATCGGGCAGGGTCGTCAGCCCGCATCCTGGGTGCAGCATTTATTGGCTCAGCGGGATCGGCGTTTGTCGGCTCCCACCTTTGATGCCAGTGGCCTGTATTTAGCCGGCGTGGATTATCCCGATCAGTTCGGCATCCCACGTACCGATCCCTATCAACTGCTCTATGAATTAAGTGGTTTGCAGTTTGGTGAAACAGCCCGCTAAATAATCCTGGTTTTTGCCCTTTGCTAAAGGGTTTATCCCCGGTATCGGGGCACGTTTCATATGCTTCAATCGTATAAAATGTGAAGCCATTTTCTTTTGTTAAATTCTTATCTGTATAAGGCCGACAACCTTCAGGGGTTAGCCACAAGCGAATCCTGAGGGCGACCATATCCTGAGCAAGGCCATGAAATTCTTCTTACGATTGTCTAGTTTTATCGACCGTCTCAACACGGTAGTGGGTAAGTCTGTGACGTGGCTGACCCTGATCGTAGTGCTAGTCAGCGCAATCAACGCCGTAGTGCGTAAAGTGTTTGGCGTCAGCTCTAACTACTGGCTTGAATTGCAGTGGTATTTGTTTGGTGCGATCTTCTTGCTGGCCGCTGGCTATACCTTCTTTGTCAATGAGCACGTACGGGTGGATGCCCTGGCGGAACGTTTCCCGCCCCGCTTGCAGGTCTGGATCGACGTTATCGGCGTGATCTTTTTCCTTTTGCCTGCCACGCTGCTTATTTTCTGGCTCTCCATTCCCTTCTTTGAACAGTCCTATGTGCTCAACGAGCAATCCTCCAATACCGGGGGGATGATACGTTGGCCGGTCAAGTTATTGATTCCAGTCGGATTTGGCTTATTGGCCCTGGCCGGTATTTCTCATTTGATCAAATGCATAGGCTTTTTGCGTGGTGCCTGCCCCAATCCTTTAATGGCGTCTGGCGGCATGAGCGCGGAAGAACAACTTGCCCAGGAAATCCGTGAGATGGCCCAGGCAAATGAAGCAACAATCACTGTTTCTAAGGGCCAGTAACAATGGAATTCCTGGTTGATAATCTGGCCCCGATCATGTTCATTAACCTGATCGTGTTTTTGCTATTGGGTTTCCCGGTCACATTTACCTTGTCGGCTATCGGTGTTCTTTATGGACTGGTAGCGATTGAACTGGGCATGATGCAGCCCGCTTTGTTTCAGGCTTTGCCGCAGCGGGTCTTTGGCATTGTCGAAAACGACACCTTGTTGGCAGTCCCTTTCTTTACCTTGATGGGACTCATCCTAGAGCGCTCAGGGATGGCGGAGGACTTGCTGGAGACCATCGGTCAATTGTTCGGCCCCTTGCGGGGTGGCCTGGCCATTGCCGTGGTGCTGGTGGGCGCCATGCTGGCAGCCACTACCGGTGTGGTGTCGGCTTCCGTTATTTCCATGGGCCTGATCTCCTTGCCCATCATGCTGCGCTACGGTTATGACCGGCGACTGGCAACCGGGGTCATTGCGGCCTCAGGCACCTTGTCGCAGATTATCCCGCCGTCCATCGTGTTGATCATTTTGGCTGACCAGTTGGGCCGCTCGATTGGCGATATGTACCGTGGTGCCATGCTGCCTGGTTTGCTGCTGACTGCGGTGTACATCTTGTACATCGTTGTGATGTCTTACATCAAACCCAAATCGGCTCCTGCCTTGCCTCCCGAAGCCCGCATCTATGTGGAAGATAACGGCAGTCGTGGTTTGACTTCTCTGGTCATCTTGACGCTGGTGGCCTCCGCGGTGGCGTACTTTGGTTCGCAGCATTACTTTGCGACGCACCCCAATATCCCGATGGACGAGCACATTGTGGTCTTGCTCCTGTTGTGGGGGATGACAGCCTGGCTGATCGCTTTGGTCAACAAGCTGGCCAAGCTGAAAATGCTGTCCAAGATTGCCGAGCGCGTGGTGTTCGTGATGGTGCCGCCGCTGTTCCTGATCTTCCTGGTGCTGGGTACGATCTTTATCGGTGTGGCTACACCAACTGAAGGTGGTGCCATGGGTGCGGTCGGTGCCATCATCATGGCCGTATCGCGTCGTCGCCTGACCTGGAAGCTGCTGCGTCAGGCCATGGAATCCACAACACGCCTGTCTTGCTTTGTGGTCTTCATTCTGGTGGGTTCGACGGTCTTTAGTCTGAGCTTCCGTGGCATCAATGGCGATTTGTGGGTCGAGCACCTGCTGATCGACATGCCCGGCGGGGAGTGGGGCTTTTTGATCATCGTCAGTATCCTGACCTTCCTGTTGGCCTTCTTCCTGGATTTCTTTGAACTGGCCTTTATTATTGTGCCGCTGCTCGGACCTATTGCCGACAAGATGGGGATTGACCTGATCTGGTTCGGTGTCTTGCTGGCGGTGAATATGCAGACCTCGTTCATGCATCCGCCTTTTGGTTTCGCGCTGTTCTTCCTGCGCTCAGTGGCACCCAAAGAGGATTACACCGATAAGGTGACCGGCGAGCGCATCAAACGCGTGGCAACCACCGATATTTATTGGGGGTCGGTGCCCTTTATCATCATTCAGTTGTTGATGGTGGCAACTGTGCTGGTGTTCCCAGGTTTGGTCACGCATTACAAACATGGCGAGGTGCTGCTGGAAGATTCTCAAATCCAGTTTGGCACCGAATCGACCTACGGCTCGGACAGCTATGGTTTTGGTACGGATGACGCCGCCAGCGGCTTCCAGTAAGCTTGGAAAAATGATGAACACGGGGGCATCTTGCCCCCGTTTTTTTTATTCAAGGATATGAGATGTTCAGCCGTACCCGAGTCAAGATTTGTGGTTTTACCCAAGCGCAGGACATTGATGCCGCGGTGCAGCTAGGCGCAGACGCGGTGGGCTTTGTGTTTTATCCCAAAAGTGCCCGTATGCTGAGTACGGAACAGGCAGTCGCCTTGCGTGCCCGTGTCCCGGCATTTGTACAGGCGGTTAGCTTGTTTGTGAATGCTGCGGATAGCTTTGTGCATGAAATCCTGACGCAGGTTCAGCCGGATCTCTTGCAGTTTCATGGTGAAGAAAGCCCGGAGCAGTGCCGACAGTATGCGCATCCCTACATCAAGGCCTTTCGGGTTGGTGCGCCTGGCCTGGATACGGTAGACGGGCTGCTGGAGCATTGTCTGCAATATGGTGATGCCAGAGGTTGGTTGATGGATGGTTACCATGACGCCTATGGCGGCACAGGCACGGCCTTTGACCCGGAGCTGATTCAGGGCTTGCAGGTGCGTTTAGAGGGCAAGGAGAGCTTGCCGCCGTTGATCCTGGCCGGAGGCATGCGCATCAGCAATGTCGCTGAACGTGTTGCTTTACATCGTCCTTACGCGATTGATGTCAGCAGCGGAGTGGAGGTACAGCCGGGCATTAAATGCCATACGAAAATGGGCCAGTTCATGCAGGTGCTCAGCGACGCATCACGGCGCTAGGGAATCTTTCAGCCATTGTGCTGTCCATTCTTCTTGGCCCGACCCGCTCATGGCGGGTTTCTTTTTATTTGGTCTTGTCAGGATTTATGTTTATGCAAAGCATACAGCTCGGTCCCTTCACGTTTGCCACGTCTTTGTTTGCCTTTATGGTCGCGGCATTTCTGGGGCTGTTTCTGGCCGCCTGGCTGGATAGACGCAAGCAAACTCGCGCAGAATCCGTATTATGGCGTGCCATTTTGCTGGCTGTGCTGGTCGGGCGCTTGGGCTTTTTGATTCAACAGTGGGACTTTTATCAGAACGAACCCCTAAGCTGGCTGGATCTGCGTGATGGTGGCTTGATGATTCCCGCCGCGGTGGTGACGGGGTGGCTGTATGTTTTGTGGCGAGTACTGCGTGACAAAGCCATGTTGCCTGCGGTATCAGGGGGATTGGCAGTCGGGGTGGCCGCTTTTTCGCTCATTATGGTCGCTACCGGCCGAGGAGGGGTAGAGCCCAGCATGCCCCTGCCCGAGATTGATCTGATTCCCTTGCAGGCCCAATACAGTGCGCCGGAAAATCTGGATCAGTACAAGGGCAAGGTAACGGTGGTGAACCTGTGGGCCACCTGGTGCCCTCCGTGCCGCCGTGAAATGCCGGCCTTCAAGCAAGTGCAGTCCAGCCGTTCCGATGTGAATATCGTGTTTGCGAACCAGGGCGAAGAGCTGGCCGACATCCAGAAATACCTGAGTGATGAAAATCTGGAGCTGGGCAATATGTGGCGTGACCCGCAGATGAAGCTGGGTCAGGCTGTGCGCAGCCGAGGTTTGCCAACCACCTTGTTCCTGGACGAGCAAGGCCGCCTGATTGATGTACGCGCTGGAGAACTATCCGCAGCGACTTTAAATGACAAAATCAACAAAATTAAATAATTTTATTACTGGCTTTTATGGGTTTTTAATAATTCATGGTATTTAAAAATAAGTATTTGTTCTTTATTTTTATTTAAATAAAGTAAAGCTGCTAATTAGGCTATAGCTCGTTCTTCGATTGTTTAATTCAATGGCTTAATCTGCCTGTTTACGGATTAGGAAGACAGAGGCACTGCTACTATGTGCCTGGGTTTTTCTTCTGTTCACAAGGATTTAGCCATGAATTTGACGGAGAAGGGAACGAAAACAGCCAAGCTGTCTGCTCCTGACAGAATTATCTATGCAGATAATCACCTGATACACGGGCCGGATGATATTACGGCGTATATGAAAGGGGTGTGTTATGACGCTGCTGCATATATGCGCTACTTGTATAATGCGAAAATCAGCTTTGATCAATTGAACGCTATATCAGCCCAAAACTGGTTGCCTTTGTTTAATTTTGCTAAAGGCAGGAGATGGGATGGCCAGACTTCATTGCCGGGCGGCAAGGCCATTGGGTTTTGCCGGGTCAGTGGCATGCAGTTCTTTCATGCTGGGATTGCTGTGGGTGGCACCGAGATTCGGGCTATCAATGGCGGTTTATTGGGGGCGGGCTGGCTGCTTCCGGTGGATTTGCGCAAAGTACTGAAGCAAAAAAATCCTGATGGCTCGTTCAAGTACGACGGCACCGATATTTTTGTCTACATATCGGACCTATAAATAAAGAAACCGGCTTATTGCCGGTTTTTTTATGTTCTGCTGCAAGGGATTGCATGGCCCGGTTTTGACCGGGCCATTGTGCTATTTGCTGATCAAGCTTTTTGCAGGCTGACTGCCTCGTCCGTGATTTCAGGACGCTGGGCATATTTATTGGCAATGAAGGCGCAAGCCATCAACTGAATCTGGTGGAAGATCATGATGGGTAGCAAGGCCGGGCCAATAGCAGCGCCGGTAAACAAGACCTGTGCCATAGGCACACCGGTCGCCAGGCTCTTTTTGGAACCGCCAAACACAATAGTGATTTCGTCTTCTTTATTGAAACCCAGCTTGCGTGCCATCCAGGTGGTCAGGAACAGAATGATGGCCAAGAGCACCAGGCACACCACGGTCAAAATCGCCAGAGACTTAGGTGGAACGGCTTGCCACAGGCCCCCGATCACGGAAGCACTGAAGGCCGTGTAGACCACCAGCAGAATCGAGGACTGGTCCACGCTACGCAGCCATTTGCGGTTGCGGTCCATCCATTTGCCGATCAGGGGGCGCATCAGGTGGCCGACCACAAAGGGTAGCAACAATTGCAGACTGATCTTCTTGATCGCTTCCAGGGTGGAGGTGGCCGAGCTGCCATCAGCATCCAGCAGCAGCTTGAGCAGTACCGGTGTGAGCACAATACCGATCAGGCTGGAGGCAGACGCGCTGCAAATGGCGGCGGGTACGTTTCCTCGGGCGATAGAGGTAAAGGCAATGGCCGACTGCACGGTGCCGGGCAGGGCGCACATATACAGAATGCCAATAAACAAAGGCATGCCCAGCAAGGGCAGCAGCAGCGGCTTGGAAATCAAGCCCAGCAAAGGGAACATCACGAAGGTGCAGCCAAAAACCAGCAAGTGCAAACGCCAGTGTGTGGCCCCGGCAATAATGGCTTCGCGGGACAGCTTGGCACCGTGCATGAAAAATAGCAGAGCAATGGCCAAACCTGTGATCACTTCAAAGATCACCGCGCCTTGGCCGTAGGCGGGAAAAAAGGTCGCCAGTGCCACTACGCTGATCAGGATCAGGGTGAAGTTGTCAAAAAGCAGTCGCAGTTGTGAGTACATGGGCTTAGGTGAAGGCTTAAAAGGCTTGCGTAATGAAAGGCACCACTTTACCGTAGACTTTTTTGGGTGTTTATCGTTAAACGGATATGGATTATCGACCAACGGACATTATGGTGCCTGCTGAGCCTGTTCCAAAGAGTTTGCATCAATTGCGCTATCTGCCACGGCCCTTGTATGGGCAGGAGCGCACCTTGCCCAATCAGGCCATTTCCCGCCCGCATAGGCATCCTTGGGTGCAGTTTTCCTATGCCCTGACCGGTGTGATTGAAGTGCGCACGGCCAGCGGGCGCTTCATGGCTCCTCCACAGCAGGCTGTGTGGGTGCCTGCCGGCATAGAACACGGTGTACGTAGCTCGCCGGACGCCCAGATTCGCAGTCTTTATATTGATGTCAGTGCCTTGCCCGAGGCCCCGCAAAGTTGCCGGGTCGTGGTGGTGGACCGCTTGTTGCGCGAGCTGATCCGGGAGTTCAGCCTCTTGCCGGTTCTTTACGAGCGTGAAGGCGCACAAGGGCGCTTGGTTCACGTCCTGCTGGATCGCCTTTTGGCTGCGCCAGAAAGCGGCTTGATCCTGCCTTGGCCGTCCGATCCCCGCTTATTGCAGGTGTGCGAGCAATTGCAGGCGCAGCCGGCAGGGGATTGGAGCTTGCAGGATCTGGCGCAGGAGCAAGGTTTATCAGAAAAAACCTTGAGCCGTTTATTTCGTCAACAAACTGGCCTGACTTTCAGGGTCTGGCGTCAGCGCTTGCGCATCATGAGTGCCTTGCCATTGCTGGAGCGACAAGAGCGTGTGACTGATGTTGCACTAGCCTGTGGTTATGAAAGCATGTCGGCCTTCGTGGCAGCCTTCCGGGACCTGATTGGTCAAACGCCGGGAGAGTTTTGTCGCCGCCCTTTGGGTCCGCTGGACGAGTAAGTCTGCACAAAATTGCAGAGCAGACGGTGGGCATCCGGGGTGTCTTGGATGGGGTCCGCCAAGCTATGCGGATCGATTCCTTGGCTCTTCCAGTGCTCGGCTTTGCGCAAGACACAGTAGCGCAGCAAGCCTGCAAAAAACTCAGGGTGAAACTGCACAGACCATTGCGCAGGGCCATAACGCAGGATTTGATGCGGGTCGTGCGCGGAGCTGCCCAGGATTTGTACATGCTCCGGCACTTTCAGCACACTTTGTTGATGGGTCAGCAAGGCAGGAAATTGCGAGGGCAAGTTGGCCAACAGCTCATGCTCGTGGGCTTGTTGCGCCAAGTGAATCGGCAGATAGCCCACTTCGCTGCCTTGGGGGTGGTAATCCACCTGTCCGCCCAAGGCATGAGCCATCAATTGATGGCCATAGCAAATGCCTAATAACGGCGTTTGTGCCTGATATCGTTCACGAATCCAGGCCGCCAAATTTTCGCTCCAGTCCAGCCTGTCGGTGACCATGCTCCAGGAGCCGCTGATGACGACCGGCTCGGGACAATCGGGTGGGGGCAAAGCCTCATCCTGGTGAACGCGCCAGGTATGGATGTTGACATCCAATGGCTGTAAAGCGCGTTTGAACCAGGCGTTCTGATTGCCAAAACGCTGCTCTACATCCGGAGGTGGAGGGCCGGCTTGCAGAAAGTGCACATCCGTCATGCTTGTCCTCGAATCAAACTCCACGTTGCCATGCCCAGCCCCAGCATCAGCAAGGAGCCGACAACGTGAATGGCAATGCCGCCTATCGCCCATAGATAACGCTGCTGCATCATCAGGGTCATGATTTCGGCCGAGAAGGTGGAAAACGTCGTCAGTCCGCCCAGAAAGCCCGTCATGATGAACAGGCGCCAGCCTTCGTGGCCCAGGCCCAAGCCGCTGAAATAGGCCATCGCAATGCCCATCAAGTAGCCGCCAATCAAGTTGGCCAGCAAGGTACCGGGGGGCAGGGTGGGGAACAGGACATTTAAAGCTTGGCTTAAGAACCATCGCGCCAGGGCGCCCAGGGCACCACCGGCAGCGATATACAAGATGGCTACGGGCATGAGCGGCCTTCAGGTAGGGGGCTAACTGTCAGCG
>SMEN01000479.1_pt1 | contig 11299 bp, 9 predicted proteins | sample 2456271 | NCBI WGS metagenome assembly SMEN01 (sample SAMN10132593, study PRJNA489261) | soil metagenome | isolation source: day1 control-loamy sand soil ammended with raw manure from dairy cow... | place: USA | collected 2015-04-01 | reverse complement strand
GATCCCAGGATCGTGGTTTTGTGGACATCGCAACCCCGGAGATTTTTCAATTCATCCAGTGCCCGGCGCGCATTGTCGGAGGTCGCCGCGGAGACCGACAGCGCGATGAGCACCTCATCGGTGTGCAGGCGGGGATTGCGGGAGCCGAGGTGTTCGGTCTTGAGGGTCTGGATCGGTTCGATGGATTCCGGGGAGAGCAGATCCACCGACGGGTCGATGCCGGCGAGTTCCTTGAGGGCGTTGAGCAGCATTGCTGCGGAGCAGCCCAGGAGGGCGGAGGTCTTGCCGGTGACGATCCGGCCGTCGTCAAGCAGGATGGCCGAGGCCGGCGCACCGGTCTCGCTCTCGAGCTCGAGGGCGCGCGCCACCACGGTGCGGTCCTCCACCGAGCAGCCGGCCTTGCTCATGACGATGGCGATCCGCGAGGAGACGGTGTCGTCGAGTTCGTCGCGGCGCTCGTCGACAAGCGCCTTGAAGTAACGGCGCACGATCTCCTGGCGGGCGGCCTCGCGGCACACCTCGTCGTCGATGATGGCGCTGCCGACCAGGTTCACGCCCATGTCGGTGGGGGACTGGTAGGGGGAGGAGCCACTGAGCATCTCCAGCATGGTCTTCAGCAGCGGGAAGACCTCGACATCGCGGTTGTAGCTGGTGGCCTTCTCGCCGTAGGCGGTGAGGTGGAAGGGGTCGATGACATTGATGTCGTCGAGGTCCGCGGTGGCGGCCTCATAGGCAAGGTTGACCGGGTGCTCGAGCGGCAGGTCCCAGATGGGGAAGGTCTCGAACTTGGCATAGCCTGAGGAGATACCACGCTGGTGATCGCCGTAGATCTGGCTGAGGCAGGTCGCGAGCTTGCCGGAACCCGGGCCCGGCGCGGTGACCACCACGAGGTTGCGGGTGGTCTCCACGTACTCGTTGCGGCCGAAGCCCTCCTCGCTGACGATCCGGCGGGCATCGGTGGGGTAGCCGGGGATCACGCGGTGGCGGGCGACCTTGATGCCCAGACGTTCCAGGCGCTGGATGAACTGCATGGCCTGGTAGTTGTCATCCTCCAACTGGGTGAGCACGACATGTTCGGTGAGGAACCCGGCCTCGCGGAAGATATCGATCAGACGCAGGACATCATCCTCGTAGGAGATGTCGAGGTCCGCGCGGGTCTTGTTGCGCTGCAGGTCCTTGCCGTTGATGGTTACCAGGATCTCCAGCTCATCCTTGAGCTGCTCCAGCATGGCGATCTTGTTATCCGGGGTGAAACCGGGCAGCACCCTGGAGGCGTGCAGGTCATCGAAGAGCTTGCCGCCCATCTCCAGGTACAGCTTGCCACCGATCTGCTCGCGCCTCTCGTTGATGTGCTGCGACTGCATCCTGACGTAGAGGTCACGGTCGAATCCGGTGCGCATTGCGTCTACTCCCCAGTTGGATCTGCTTGTTATCTTGACGCCTCGACTCTACCCCTGAGCCCCTCAACACGGACATCCGCGCACGGGGTGCGCTCGGGACGCGCTCAGGGAGCGTGACGACGACGAAACGCCGACCCCCTGGGGCGGGGATCGGCGTTGCCGGCGTTACGGGATGCGGTTACCGCGTGATGTCACCGGAACCGTCATCGAGGTGTGCACGCATGAACCACTGGAACTTCTCCAGTTCAGCGGCCTGGGCGATGTAGATGTCCTCGGTGACGGGGTCAACGTCGCCGGCCTGGGCGAGGGATTCGCGCAGACGCTCAAGCACCTGGACGTAGACCTTGTCCAGTGCGGCGAGGTGGTCCAGGGTGGTGCCGCGGTTCTTCTCGTATTCGAGGGGGGTGCGGTTGTCCACGTGGCCGGCCGGGGTGCCGATCGGCTCACCGCCGAGGGTGGAGATGCGCTCTGCGACCTCATCGGCGTAACCGCGGACGAGGTCGACCTGGGGGTCGATCATCTCGTGGACGGCGATGAAGTTAGGGCCGACAACGTTCCAGTGGACGTGCTTGAGGATGAGGTGGAGATCGTTGTAATCGGTGAGACGCTCCTGCAGTCCATCAATAAGCTGCTTGGCGTCGGTGTCATTGATTCCTGGGACTGTGTAGTTACTCATGACACCCATTATACTAAGAATTTATCAATTGTCACTGAATCTTAGCCTAAACTAATTAATCACAGGTGAAGCTGGATTCACTGGGACAGTATCCACCATCCGCATGTCCCCTCGTTCCCCTCATTTTCGCGGGGGCATCGGCACTGGATAGGGTGGAATCCATGCCTGAAGGACATGTTATCCACCGTCTCGCCGGGGAGCTCACCCAGAGGTTCGGGAACTCCGGCCGGGGGCCTGCGCTCGACATTACCTCCCCCCAGGGACGCTTCGCCAGGGAAGCGGCGATCGTGGACCAGAGCCGGCTGCTGCGCGCCGATGCCCACGGCAAGCATCTGTTCATTGACTTCGACGTGGATCACCCCGAGCACATCATCTACATCCACCTGGGTCTGATCGGCACCCTCCAGTTCGAACCGGTGGAGGAGACCCGCGGGCAGATCCGTCTGCACATCTCCGACGGTACGGTGGCCGCCAACCTGCGTGGCCCCCAGTGGTGTCGCCTCATCACCGATGAGGAACGCGATATCGCGATCGGCAAGCTCGGCGCCGACCCGATCCGTGACGATGCCGACCCGGAGCCCATCCGGTGCAAGGTGCAGCGCTCGGGCCGCAGCATCGGCTCCCTGCTCATGGATCAGAAACTCTTCGCCGGGGTGGGCAACATCTACCGCGCCGAGACCCTCTTCCGCCTGGGCATCTCACCGTTCACACCCGGACGCGAGATCACCGACGCGCAGTTCACCTCCATCTGGGCCGACCTGGTGGGCCTGATGAAGGAGGGGGTGACCGCCGGACGCATCGACACCGTGCGCCACGAACACACCCCGGAGGCCATGGGCCGCGCGCCCCGCAAGGACGACCACGGCGGCGAGGTCTACACCTACCGCCGCACCGGCCAGCCGTGCTACCTGTGTGGCACCCCGATCCGGGATCAGGTGATGGAGGGCCGCAACCTCTTCTGGTGCCCGGAGTGCCAGCGGTAGGTGGCACCTGCTTATCGACGCCCAACCCCCGCCCCACCATTGCCCCACATGGTTTTCCATGCCATGATGGCGGTCACAGTTAGTTGGTGAGTTCTTTAGGGAGGATGGAGACACGATGCGTGCGTATCAGTTGCTTCAGCAATTACGTCGGCACGTACCGTCCTGCCTCCCTGTGCGCCGGGAGTTGTTGTAAAAACCCCAGCGCCCCACGCCCCACCCCGAGGCCCCCGCAGGTACGTGCCAGATCAGCACCCACCCGCGGGGGCCTTTGTCTATCATGTTCCACCGAGAAAGGACCAGTGTCACCCATGACCACCGATGTCATCTCCTTCGCCTCCGTCCTGGAGGAGGCCGCACTCAACCAGGCGAAGGCCACCGCCACCATGCCGTTCATCTACCCGCATGTCGCCCTCATGCCCGATGCCCACTACGGGCTGGGGTCCTCGGTGGGCACCGTCTTCGGCACGAAGGGGGCGATCATCCCCGCGGCGGTCGGTGTGGACATCGGCTGCGGCATGATCGGCGTGCGCACCCAGTTCACCGCCTCCGATCTGGAGGGCCGCGATCTGACCCGGCTGCGGGATTCCCTCGAACGCGCCATCCCACTGTCCCCGGGTAATTACAACAAGGGCGCACTGGAGGATTCCGCCCTGGTGAAGATCGGGGAGCTGGAGGCACTCGCGGAGAAAAACGATGTGGACCTGTCCCACTCCCCGAAGTGGAAACAGCAGCTCGGGTCCCTCGGCGGAGGCAACCACTTCATCGAACTGTGCCTGGATGAGGAGGACCGCGTCTGGATGTTCCTCCACTCCGGATCCCGCGGGGTGGGCAACAAGATCGCCCAGAAACACATCCGCATCGCCCGCGACGCCTGCGCCGGGGAGGACCTGCCCGACCGGGATCTGGCCTACCTCACCGAGGGCACCCGGGAGTTCAACGACTACCTGCGTGAACTGGAGTGGGCGCAGCGCTTCGCCTTCCTCAACCGCGAGGAGATGATGGACCGCTTCGCCGAGCAGCTGGGCCGGTTCGTGGGCACACCCGTCCGCGAGATCGAACGCATCAACTGCCACCACAACTACACGGTCGAGGAGGAGCACTACGGGGAGACCGTCTGGCTGACCCGCAAGGGCGCGGTGCTTGCCGACGAGGGCACCATGGCACTGATCCCCGGCTCCATGGGCACCGCCTCCTACGTGGTGGAGGGCAAGGGCAATAGGGAGGCCCTGCGCTCAGCTCCCCACGGTGCGGGCCGGCGCATGTCACGCACCCAGGCCAAGAAGACCTTCACCGCGAAGGATCTGGACAACCGGATGTCCGGCATCGTCTACCGCCCGGGCAAGGAGTGGATCGATGAGATCCCGGATGCCTACAAGGACATCGACCAGGTGATGGCCGATGCCACCGATCTGGTGAGCATCCGGCATAAACTGCGCCAGATCGTCAACGTCAAGGGCACCTAGGATCAGCGCACGGTGTGCAGCCGCACCCCGTTGTCGGTGCACCACTTCTGCAGGTCGGGGTTGACGGTGTCGGTGACGATGTCGTCGACACGCTCCAGACCCACGAGGTGGCAGAACCCCACCTGGCCCACCTTGCGGCCCTCGAGGGGGATGACCACGCGCCGGGCGGTCTCGATGGCGGCCCGCTTGATATCCGCCTCGGAGACATCGGTGACGTAACCGCCATCGGCGGTGACACCAACGACGCTGATGAAGGCGGTGTCGACAGTGAACTGGCGCAGTCCCATCATGGTGATCGGCCCGGTGACACATTGACCCAGCGGCCGGTACTGGCCACCGAGAAGGGTGTGCCGGATGCGGGGTTTCTCCGCGAGGATGGGGATCACCGGAATGGAGTGGGTGAGGATGTTGGCGGGCTGGTCCATGAGCTCGGCCATCCTGACGATGGTGGACCCGGAGTCGAAGAACGCCGAGGAATCATCCTCGATCATGTCCAGGCAATAGCGGGCGATCCCGTCCTTCGTCGCCTGCGGGGCGGCCGGCTGTGGTGTTGCCGGGGCGACGGGCTGGCCACCCACCTCAGACACCGCGCCCTCCACGGCGATGGCACCGCCGTGGGTGCGCTTCAACACCCCCTCCTTCTCCAGGATGGTGAGGTCCTTGCGCAGCGTGGGTTCGGACACCCCGAGAGGGTCCACCAGATCCACGACGCGGATGCTGCCACGCTCCTGCACGACCTTGGCGATGCGTGCGCGTCGTTCCTCCGCGGAGTCGGGTTTGGCTCCGTTCGCTGGCTGGGTGTTCATTCCTCAGACATTACCCAACCGCCTGCCCGCAGTCTCCGCGACCAACCCTGCCCCACCAGCGCAGGCCCATGATGAGGGGATCAACAGACCTCTAGAGCTTTCGAATGTGATCCGAAATCGAAACACCATACTTTCGAAACCGCTGGTGCCATTCGAGCCTTCGGTTTCGATATCGAAACACCTTCCGAAGCGCAATCGAAAGCGTCGATATGGTGACTTTCGGAAAGCACAGCTTCGTAATTACATTTGCGTAGTTCGAAAGCGAAGGAAGGGATGGAGGTATATGCACAGAAGGGGTTCCGATCGTCCATTCATGCAGCTTAAGACGTTTTCTCAGGCGAAGACGCGGGGTAGGTAACCGCAGGCTGTGCGGTTCACTGTTCGAAAGAACCGCCGTTCCTTTCTGCACTTTCGAAACGAAAGGGTCAGATCCGCAGGTTTCGAAAGCTTCGTTCGCCCTTTCGTTTACTCAAGCCCAACACTTTCGATAAGCCCTCAGTTTCGAAAGTCAGTGTTCTCCAAACGAAGCAGCAGTTCTTTCGCTTTCGTGCCACCCCGGTAACCTCCCAGGCCACCATCGGTGCGCAGAACACGGTGGCAGGGGGAGAAGATGGGGACGGGGTTGGTGGCGCAGGCGGAGCCGACCGCCCGCACGGCACCCGGGTTCCTCGCCATCACGGCCAATTCCTTATACGTGACGAAACTCCCGTAGGGGACGGTGGCCAACAGCCGTTGCACCCTGCCGTGGAATCCCACCTCTCCTTCGCCGGGCCGGGACAGCGGCACGGTGAAGGTCGTCCGTTCCCCGGCGAAGTACTGCTCGAGTTCCTCCACAGCCCGGTCGAGAATCGGGGTTCGTGCGGCGGTGGAACCCGCGGTGTGGCGGGTGTGGTCCTCGCCCGTGAATGCCAGATAGGTCAGGCCGGTGTCGTCGGCGACGAGCAGCAACTCACCGATGGGTGAGTCGACGTGGGTGTGATGGAGAGTCATAGTGTCTACACTTTCACGACAATCTTGCCGGTGGTGTGTCCCTCTTCGATGAGGCGGTGGCCCTCCATGAGGGACTCGGCAGTCAGGCCGGCAAGGACCCGGTCGGTGACTGAGCGGAGCTGTCCGCGGTCGACCATGTCGGCGATCTTGGTGAGGATCTGTCCCTGCATCTCCATGTCGGGGGTCTCGAACATGGCGCGGGTGAACATGAACTCCCAATGGACGGCGATGGATTTCTGTTTGAAGGTGCCGAGGTTGGGGTTGAGGGGATCGTCGATAAGCACCAGGTGCGACTGCGGTGACATGACCGCGGCGAGTTCCTCCTCGCGCCCGGTGGTCCAGGAGCTGAAGACGAAGTCCACCCCGCTGATCTGCTCCCGCAGATCGTGGTGGTGGTTGATGACATCGTGGGCGCCCATCTCGCGTACCCAGCGGGTGGATTCCGGGCGTGAGGCGGTGGCCACCACCCGCAGGTTGGTCAGGGCCCGGGCCAGCTGGATGAGGGCAGAGGGCACGCCTCCGGCCCCACCCAGCACCAGGAGGGTGCCGGTGGTGGACTGGGTGACCGGCAGACGGTCAAACAGTGCCTCCCAGGCGGTGAGGCAGACCAGGGGCAGGGCGGCGGCGTGGGTGGCATCCACGCTGCCCGGCGCGTGACCGACGAGACGCTCATCGACGAGGTGGAACCGGGCGTTGGTGCCCTGGCGCTGGTTGGATCCGGCGTAGAACACGGTGTCACCGGGGCGGAAGAGGGAGACCTCGGAGCCGACCGCGACGACGGTTCCGGCGGCGTCATACCCCAGGATCTTCGGGGTGTCCTGCTTGCCGACCCGCATGCGCACCTTGGTGTCCACCGGGTTGATGGACACCGCGGTGATCTCCACCAGCAGGTCACGGGGTCCCGGGTCGGGGCGGGGAACTTCTACGTCGATGAGGAAATCCGGGTGGTCGGCGGGCAGGGAGTCAACGAGGCCGACCGCTGGCATGGTGTGGGGAAGTTCAGTCATATAGCAAATGCTAATCAGGTTATGTCTGTTTCGGGGTGTGAACTATCCCCATGCCACAGGCCGTGCTGGAAACCGCTGGTTGTGCGCCGACCTGGTTAGACTCAGATGAGATAAGTATTATTTCCCGTCCCTTCCACACAGGTGAACCCCCATGACCTCCAGCACCCCAGCCAGCGCATTCCATCTCGACCGTGAGGAGATCTTCGCGGCCCACGAGGGTGGCAAGCTGTCCATCACCTCCACACGTCCACTGGCGGATATGCATGATCTGTCCCTGGCCTACACCCCCGGTGTGGCAGTGGTGTGCGAGGCCATCGCCGCCGATCAGGCGGTGGCGCGCACCCATACCGGGCGGGGCCGGACCGTGGCGATCATCTCGGACGGCACCGCGGTGCTGGGCCTGGGCAATATCGGCCCCGAGGCGGCCCTGCCTGTCATGGAGGGCAAGGCCCAGCTGTTCAGTTCGTTCGCCGGCCTCAACGCCATCCCGATCGTCCTGGATGTCCACGGTGTGGATGAACTGGTGGACACCATCGCCGCCATGGCACCGTCCTTCGGGGCCATCAACCTGGAGGACATCTCCGCGCCCCGCTGCTTCGAGGTGGAGCGCCGGCTCATCGAACGCCTGGATATCCCGGTGATGCACGATGATCAGCACGGTACCGCGGTGGTGATCCTGGCGGCCCTGCGCAACTCCCTGCGGCTGCTGGACCGTCAGATCGGGGAGACCAGGATCGTTGTCTCCGGTGCAGGTGCCGCGGGTGTGGCCGCGGTGGAGATGCTCCGTGGTGCGGGTGCCCGGGATATCGTCGTGCTGGATTCCCGGGGTGTCATCCACGCCGGGCGGGAGGACCTCAACCCGGTCAAGCAGGCGTTGGCCTCCATCACCAACCCTCGTGGTGTCACCGGCGGTGTCGCTGAAGCCCTGACCGGGGCGGATGTCTACATCGGGGTCTCCGGTGGCCATGTCACCGAGAAGGCCCTGCAGCTCATGGCTGACCGGCCCATCCTGTTCAGTCTGGCCAACCCCTCACCGGAGATCGATCCGGAGCTGGCGGGCCGGTACGGGGCGATCGTGGCCACCGGGCGCAGTGACCTGCCGAACCAGATCAACAATGTGCTGGCCTTCCCGGGTATCTTCCACGGGGCACTCGCCGCACAGGCCCGGTCGATCACCCCGGCCATGAAACTGGCGGCCTCGCAGGCGATTGCGGATATCGCCGCCGAGAACCTCGATGTGGGCCATGTGGTGCCCTCCCCGCTGGATCCCCGGGTGGCCCCCGCGGTCAGCGCGGCGGTGCAGGCCGCGGCGGAGGCTGAGGGAGCCTAACTGGTGCTGTCCGCGCCGATGAGGGTGGCGTAGAGCTCATCGAAGGTGCGGCGCGCGGCCACATAGTGCTCCGCGTACCGGGGTTCCAGCGGCTCACCCAGTGGGGGAGTCGCGCGGGTGCCGCCGGGGTCGATGATCTCCAGGGCGATCAGAGTGGTGCCGCGCAGGGTGGCGCGTTTCATCTCCAGCGGGATGACGGGGGTGTCCAGGGCGTCGCAAAGCAACTGCAACCAGGTGGGGTGGTCGGTGGTGACCCGACCTGAGGCGATGACCCGCTCGGGTGCCGCGCCGGCACCGGTCATCTCCGCCCACACGCGCTGATACGACAACGCCAGCGCCTCGAACACCCCGCGCCACATCTGCTCCGGCCCGGTCTGGTCGGTGACGTTGGTGAACACCGCGGTGGCATCACTGGCCCACCCCGTGGACCGCTCCCCGGAGAAGAACGGCAGGACCGACGGCGTCGCCTCCAACGGCGGGCCGGCGAGCACCCGGGGGAGGTTCTCCACCGGCGCGACGGTGCGCTCCAGCCACCCGACGGCGCGACCCACATCATTGAGGGCACCGCCGACGATGCACTGACCACGCGACAGGCGGTAGCACCACAGCCCCGACGGGATGTGCTCAGGTACCTGCGGCAGGATCACCCGCATCGCCCCGGAGGTGGCGGCAGCCACGGCGACGGTGCTCGCGTCCAGCGCGCCGGGACCGACATTGGAGGACCAACCATCCGCGATGGCGTGGAACCACGGCACATGGGCCAGCGCTGCGTGCTCCTCCGAGATGAGCCTGACCGGTGTGGCGGGCTGATCCGGATCACACACCGGCGAGAGGAGATCCGGAGTGACACCGATGTGCTCGAGGATGGGCAGATCCAGCTGCCCGGTGTGTGCGTCGAGGATGCCGCTCCACGCCGCCACCGAGGTGGAGATGCCCCGGATGCAGGCGAGTTTGAGGTAGACGTACTCACCGATCGTCATCACGCTGCGGGCCCGTGCGAACAGCTGCGGGTGGTCCTCCTTCAACCACAGCAGACGCGCCGGGTGATAGGAGGTGTGCAGGCGCACGCCGGTGCGCTGGTGGTAGTCGGCCTCATCGATCTGCCGGCGCAACCGGTCCACGAAGGGTGCGCACCGGCTGTCTGCGTAGGTGATGCACGGGGTCACGGCGTTGTCGTGCTCATCGACGAGGATGAGCGAGGAGGCGAAGGAATCCAGGATCACGCCCCCGATCTGCTCGGTGAGATCCTTGGCTGCCGCAAACGCCAGCAGGTTGTCGATCACCTCCCGGACCTCATCCACCACCTGGTCGGCGTCGATGGTGGAGGCACCCTCCTCCCCGGTGGTGAACACGTGGGACACGCGCTGCTTGGACCCCTTGATGGGCCGGCCGCTGCTGTCGTAGAGCCCGCCGCGTGAGGCCGTGGACCCGATGTCCAGTCCCACCACATAGGGGCCGGTGGCCTCCGACAGTGGAATCGACATGGTGGGGATGGCGGGTTTGGCGGGTTTGGTGGGGTTGCTTCCCATGGCGCACCTTCTTCTGATCCTGAGGGGTGTGTGACCCGGTGTATGACCCGGCGCGCGACCCCGCAGGTGGGGGATCACAGCATCCGGATCGGTGGTGTGGAGAGTGTCGGGGGTTTCGAGAATGTCGAGGGTGTCAGATCACCGACACCGTGTGTTCCTCCCAGGATATCCCGTAGATATCCACCACCTTGTCCGGATCCCCCAGACGCGGACCTGCAGCCACCAGCACGGCGAAGACCACCCCGAGCAGCAGCGCCAACCACACCCACACCCGGTGCATCCGGGGGCCGGCGAGTTTCGCGATCACCGCACCCGTCAACGCCCCCAGGGTGTTGAAGATGAGATCATCGATATCGCTGTAACCGAGGGCGAACACATACTGACAGATCTCAATGGCCAGACTGAACAGCGCACCGGCCAGCACCACCCTGGCCACCGTGTTCCTGCGCCGGGACCCACGTCGGGAGTTGCGCAGCAGCACATAAAGCAACACCCCGAAGGGCACGAAGAAGGCGAAGTTGCCCCCGTAGCCGAACAGTGGGGCGAACCAGGTGCCCGTCTCCGCGTACTCATTGAAGGGCACCAGTTCCAGGGACCGGTTGCGGTGGGCATCGGTGCGCCACAGCAACCCGATGACGAAGAAGGCCTTCAACATGGTCAGTGACACCATCACCGCCGAGTAGACCAGCAGGGCCAGCAGCACGAGCGCCTGCGGTGGGCGGCGTCGGGTGCGTGATCGGGCGGGAGAGCGGGTACGTGAGCGGCCTGCCCGGGTTCCCGTGTCATCAGCCGTCCCCGTGCCAGCTGCGGTGGAGGATTTCTTCTGCGTTCTTCCCATTCCGCGGATGGTAGTGGACAATCCCCGGGCCCACCGGGGTTCCGTCGTCGGATGCGCCCCGAGGGACACTTCAGGATGGACCCCGGGGTGCGACTCAGGGGTCTCCGGCGGGTCTTGGTGGTGGGCTCGGCGGAGGGCCCAGGGGAGGACCCGGTGCAGGGTTTTCCGTGCCCGCATTTAAAGATCCATATCAGGGCCGCATGTGGCGTTTGCACGTAGAGTTTCTCCCTAGAAGCCCAGACAAGCCCCGACAAACCCCACCACCATGCCCCACTCA
>SMEN01000478.1_pt1 | contig 11308 bp, 10 predicted proteins | sample 2456271 | NCBI WGS metagenome assembly SMEN01 (sample SAMN10132593, study PRJNA489261) | soil metagenome | isolation source: day1 control-loamy sand soil ammended with raw manure from dairy cow... | place: USA | collected 2015-04-01 | reverse complement strand
CCGTGATCCTCTCGGCCATCCTCTCGGCGGGCAACTCCGGACTATATGCCTCATCACGCATGCTTTATTCGATGGCGCTCGACGGCAAGGCACCAAAGATCTTTGCCCGCTTGAACAAGCGTGGCGTACCGATGCCGGCAATGCTCTTGACCGCCTCGGTAGGCCTCTTTGGTTTCCTGACCGCCATTGTCGGACAGGGTTCGGCCTACACGTGGCTGCTGAACGTATCCGGCCTTTCCGGCTTTATCGCCTGGATAGGTATCGCGGTGTGCCACTACAAGTTCCGCAAGGCGTATATCGCCAGCGGCCAGGACCTGGCGAACCTTCCGTACAAGGCGCCGCTGTTCCCATTGGGCCCGGTCCTAGCCTTCGTCATCCTGATCGTGGTCATTGCAGGCCAGAACTACCAGGCGGTGCTCGACGGCAACCTGCTGCAGATGGCTTCCAGCTATGTCGGCCTGCCGATCTTCTTGCTGCTGTGGCTGGGCCACTGGCTGGCTACCCGCAAGCAGCCAGCCGAGGTCATCGACCCATGGACCGCAAAGCTGAACTAGCCAGCTAGCGCAGCGTCAACTATCACCCGGGCCTCTGCCAGCACCTGCTGCAGATGCTCGGGTGATTTTGTTGATTCAGCATAAATTTTGTAGATGTCTTCGGTGCCCGAAGGACGCGCGGCAAACCATGCGTGCTCACTGGAGACCTTCAGTCCGCCAATGGCGAAGCCAGCAGCTTCCGTCACCTTGGCGGTAATCGTGTCGCCGGCCAGCTCGGTGGCGGCCACCATCGAGGCATCCAGCTTGGAGAGCAACGCCTTCTGCTCGCGATCAGCCGGCGCATCGAAGCGGTCATAGAAGCTTGCGCCATGGCGCTGGACCAGCTGCGCATGCAGCTGGCTTGGGCTCTTGCCGGTGACCGCACGGATCTCGGACGCCAGCAGAGCCAGCATCAACCCATCCTTATCGGTGCTGAACGCCTTGCCGGAGAAGTCCAGGAAGCTCGCCCCAGCGGACTCCTCACCGCAGAAAGCGACCATTCCTGAAGACAGCGGTTCAACGAAGTACTTGAACCCGACAGGCACCTCGCGCAGCGTCCGGCCGTGGGAGGCCACCACCTTGTCGATAAGCACCGACGAGACCAGGGTTTTGCCGATCTGCGCATCTGCTGGCCAGTGCTCGCGATGGGTCAGCAGGTAGTCGATGGCCACGGCCAGGAAGTGGTTCGGATTCATCAGCCCTGCATCCGGGGTGACGATGCCGTGGCGGTCTGCATCCGCATCGTTGCCGGTGGCGATGTCGTACTTCTCGCGGTTGGCCACCAAGGAGGCCATGGCGTGGGCCGAGGAGCAGTCCATGCGGATCTTGCCATCTTTATCAAGGGTCATGAAGCCGAAGCGCGGGTCAACGGATTCGTTGACCACTTCCAGATTCAAGCCATAGCGGCGGCCGATTTCGCCCCAGTAATGCACCGAAGCTCCGCCCAGCGGGTCCGCTCCGATGGAAATGCCCGAGGCTGCGATGGCCTTGAAGTCGATGACTGCAGCCAAGTCGGTGATGTACAGCTCGCGGAAGTCGAACGGACGGGCGCTTGGCTCGCCTCGCTTGATCTGGCCGTTGGCCAATAGCTCATTGGCGCGGGCGGCAATGGGCCCGGTGATCTCGGATTCGGCCGGGCCGCCATGCGGCGGGTTGTACTTGATGCCGCCGTCGGCTGGCGGATTGTGCGAAGGCGTGATGATCAAGCCGTCTGCCTGCTCGCCGCCCTCGGCGTTATGCACCAGGATTGCATGGCTCACGGCAGGGGTGGGCGTCAGTCCGTCTTCAGCCAGCACCGTGACGCCGTTGCCTGCCAGCACCTCCAGCGCAGTGCGGTAGGCAGGCTCGGACAGTGCGTGGCTGTCCTTGCCCACGTACATCGGGCCGGTGATCCCAGCGCCGTTGCGGTAGTCCACCACAGCCTGGGTAATCGCCGCGATATGCGCTTCGTTGAAGGTGCCGTTCAGCGAGGAACCGCGGTGCCCTGAGGTGCCGAAGATGACCGCTTGTCCGGGGTTGCTGGCCGAAGGCGTGATGCTGCTGTAGGCATCGAGCACCTCCTGAAGATTAATCAGGTCGGATTCGGTTGCTGGTTCTCCAGCTCGAAGGTGTGCCACAGATTGCCTTTCAGGTTGATGCGCGTAACGCGGATCCATAGAAGAATGGTAGGCAAATGAGCTATTACCCGTATCCGCAGAACCCCTATCAACGACCGCCAGAGTCCGCCAGCCTGTCGGTGGCTTCCCTGGTGCTGGGTATCTTGTCGTTGCTGGGCTTCTCTGTCATTATCCTTGTTCCGTTGGCAGGAGTCATCACAGGACACCTGGCTTATCGGCGCGAACCTGCTTCCCGCGGGCTATCGCTGGCCGGGCTGATCACCTCATGGGTCGGATTAGCCCTTGCCATCGTCATTTATGCCGCGGTGATCTGGTTCTTCTGGGCGGTATCCACAGGCTTCGGCTACGACTCGTATTACGAGAACACGACCCTGTCCTAAGCCCGGGACGGATAACCCCCGGGCATGCAAAAGGCGGTTGGACCAAACTGGACCAACCGCCTTCAACGTGCTCGAACCCTTTAGAGGATCGGGCCCATCAGCTTCTTCAGGGCCGGGGTAGCTGCCATCATGGCAACACCCAGGACGACAGCGGTGCCGCCCATGGCGATGAAGTAAGGGATCTCGTTACCCTCGGTGTAGTAGCCGGCCAGCACGCCGGACAAGGTGGTGCCCAGCGATACCGACAGGAAGAACAATGCGATCATCTGGGTGCCGAAAGCGGCCGGAGCCAGCTTGGTGGCAATGGCCTGGCCCACTGGCGAAAGCAGCAGCTCGGCAAAGGTGCACAGCAGCAAGATGCCCACCAGTGCCAGCAGCGGGGTCTTCACGAAGGATTCCAGCGGGATGAACAGCAAGAAGGCCGCACCCACAACTACCAATGCCAGGCCGAACTTCATCGAAGTGCGCGGCTGGCGCTTGCCCAGCTTGGTCCACAACGCGGCGAAGATGCCGGCGAAGATGATGATGAAGACCGGGTTGATCGAGGTGACCCAGCTCGGCGGCATTTCCCAGCTGCCCAAGTGGCGGTCGAGACGCTGGTCCGAGTAGGCAGCGATGAAGGTGAACTGCTGCTGGAACAGGGCCCAGAAGGCAGCCGAACCGATGTAGAACGGAATGAACGCCCAGACCTGCTTGCGCTCGGTGGCGTCAACCTTCTTGCTGCGCAGGATCAGTGCGAAGTAGATGATCGAAGCGGCGATGACCACGTAGGCGATGGTGCTTGCCAGGTTTTCCGGGGTCACGATCTTGGAGGCGAAAGCGGCGACGATCAGAACGATCACGGCAGCGAAGATGACCACGTAGCGCTTGCGCTCAGCGGCTGGCAGCGGGTTGCTTGGGATGCGTCCGGATTCCGGAAGGTTCTTGCGTCCCACCGCGTAGATGCCCAGGCCGATGCCCATGCCAACTGCTGCGGCAGCGAAGCCGATGTGGAAGCCGTAGGCAACCTGCAGCCAACCGGTGAGCAGTGGGCCAAGCAGGCCACCGATGTTCACGCCCATGTAGAACAGGGAGAAGCCGGCGTCGATGCGTGGATCGTCCTTGGAATACAGGGAACCGACCAGGGCCACGGCGTTGGCCTTCAGGCCGCCGGAGCCGACTGCTACGAAGATCAGGCCGATAACCAGTCCGATGTAGCCAGGCAGAAGCGCCAGGCCGATGTGGCCGATCATGATCGCTATAGCGGAGAAGAACAGGACCCGTTCCGAACCGTACAGGCGGTCAGAGAGCCATGCGCCCAGAATGGTGGACAGGTAAACGGCGCCGCCGTAGGCGCCGACCAGGGACAGAGCCAGGGCCTGGTCCATTCCCAGGCCACCGTCGGTGACCGAGTAGTACATGTAGTAAGCCAGCAAGCCCTGCATGCCGTAGAAGGAGAAGCGTTCCCACATTTCCACGCTGAAGAGGCTTGCGAGCGCGCCGGGATGGCCGAAGAAGGTCTTCCCGGAAGCTTTGGTGCTCGTTGTTGCAGTAGACATACGTAACATTTTTCGCTTTTGTCCACCCGAGTACCTACTTATATGGGAAAGGTCACAGCTGTATCTGAGTGGCCAGCGCGAGCAGCAGCCCCTCGTCGGAGCGCGGGGAAATCAGCTGAATACTCATTGGTAACCCCTCCTTGGAGTGACCCACCGGGATGGTGATGGCAGCTACTGAGGCGACGTTCACCATCGAGGTATAGGGCGTGTACTGGCACTGCAACATATAATCCACATCGGCCGTGGATTGTGTATAGTGCCCGATCCTCGGTGGGATCGAAGCCATGGCAGGGGTAGCCACCACGTCGAAAGCGGACCACTGGCGCACGAAATCCGCCGCAATCTGCTTCAACCTCGATCCGGCCTGCAGGCTCTGTTCCAGCGAGCGGTCAGCGGCACGGCCGCGGAAGTCCCTAGCCAGCTCACCGAGCAGCGAATCATCGGAAACCGGAACGTTCTTCAGCCCATTGGTCCACACCGCCGCGAAGGTTTCAGGATAATCCTCGGCATAGTGCAGATCGGCTGGCTCGACGCGGTGGCGTTGCCCCAGGCGTTCAAGGCCCTGGGTAAAGGCGTCCCGGGCTTCGGGCGCCAGCGAAATCTCATAGACCGGTTCAAAAGGAGAATGGGTGCTGTACCCGATTTTCAAGTCGGACAGGCGCTCGGGATAGCTTCCCTGCAGCAGTGGCAGGTAATGGTCCTTGCCGCGCATGGCATCAAGCAGCAGGGCTGCATCCAAAGCATCATGGGCCAACGGGCCGGAGACTGCCAGTTTCGGGGCTCCCATGGGGTCGTTGTAGCCATCAAGGACATCGCTGGGAATGCGTCCCAATGAGGGCTTGAGTCCAACCAGTCCGCAGGCCGCCGCGGGGATGCGAACCGAACCGCCGCCATCGGATCCCGGTCCCAGCGGAATCATGCCGGCGGCAATGGCCGCGGCCTGCCCGCCGGAGGATCCGCCGGAAGAGCGCGTGGGATCCAGTGGATTACGTGATGGGGCAGCGACGAGGTTCTCCGAATAGCTGCTCAACCCGAACTCCGGAACCTGCGTCTTGCCCAGGATCACCACCCCTTCGGAGCGCAGCCGGGCCACCAGTGAATGGTCGCGTTCGGCTACCGTTGTCGGCATGGCCGAGGTGCCGTAGGTGGTGGGCATCCCGGCCACCTCGTTCAGGTCCTTGAAGGCGGTGGGCAGTCCGTGCAGGCGGCCGATTTCCCCGCGGGCATGCGCCGCATCGGCCGCGGCCGCTGCTTCCATGGCATTTTCTGCCACGTGCACGAAAGCGCCTAGGTCCGCCTGCTCTTCGATGCGCGCAAGGCAGTGCTCGGTGACCTCGCGGCTTGAACGCTCGCCGCGGGCCAATTCGTCTCGCAATTTCAGGGCGCTTGAGGGAAACATGTCTGCTTTCGACGCAGGAAATGACTAGTCTTATAAGCAAACACCCTATGTGAGAGGAATGCCAGCCATGAGCGATTTCGAAACTGTCTCGGTCAACGATGTCCCGAAGGACGCCTTCATCCTTGATGTGCGCGAAGACTTCGAATGGGAAGCCGGACGAGCTGCCGGGGCCACCCACGTTGTGCTTGGCACCCTGCCAGAGCGCGTGGGCGAGCTGGACCCGGATGTCGATACCTACGTGATTTGCCGTACCGGCGGGCGTTCTGCGCAGGCCGCAGCATGGCTGACCGGCATGGGCTACACCGCGTTCAACATCGCCGGCGGTTCCGACGCATGGCTTGAAGCGGGCCTGCCGATGGAAGCCGAGAACGGCCAGGAGCCAACCGTACGATGAGCTATGCCTATCTGGGACCTGCCGGCACTTTCACCGAGTCGGCCCTGCTGCAGGTTCCCGGGGCAGCCGATGCGCAGCGGATTCCCGCATCCAGCGTCAACGTGGCCCTGTCCATGGTGCGCGAAGGCAGCGTGGAAGCGGCGATGGTTCCGATCGAGAACTCGGTAGAGGGCGGCGTTTCAGCCACTCTGGATGCGATCGCGCAGGGCGAGGCCCTGCAGATCGTCGCCGAAATCCTCGTTCCGATCTCTTTCGTGCTTGCCGTGCGCCCTGGCATCGATTCGCTGGAGCAGATCAAGCGGATCTCCACCCACGGGCATGCCTGGGCGCAGTGCCGCCTCTGGGCCGAAGCCAACATCCCGCAAGCGGCCTTCACCCCGGCCTCATCCACGGCCGCCGGCGCCCTGGCGCTCGAAGAGGCCGAACCGCCGCATGATGCGGCGATCTGCTCTCCGCTGGTGGCCCAGGAACGCGGCCTGAAGGTGCTGGCACGCGGGGTCGAAGACAACCAGGGAGCGGTCACCCGCTTCATCCTGGTCACCCGCCCCGGAAAGATCCCGGCACCGACCAAGGTGGATAAATCCACGCTGATCCTGCCGCTGCCAGAGGACCGTCCCGGTGCGCTGATGGAAATCCTGGAACAGTTCACCGCTCGCGGAGTGAACCTTTCACGCATTGAATCGCGTCCTACCGGCCAAGGGTTGGGGCAGTACTTCTTCTCCGTGGACTTCGAGGGCCATGTGGCCGATGAACGCGTGGCTGCGGCCTTATCCGGCTTGCACCGGCTCTCCCCGGAACTGCGCTTCCTGGGTTCCTACCCGGCCGCCGAAGGTGTCGAGCCTTTTGTCGATGCGCACAATTCCGACGCGGCGTTCAGCGAAGCCCGCGATTGGGTCAAGTCGCTGCGCGAACGCCTGTAAGCAGGCAACGCAAAGGCCTGGCCGGTTTCCCTTGATTGAAGGGAAGCCGGCCAGGCCTTTTTGGTGCAGGCTACGGGGTGCGCAGGCGCAGGGCGCTCGGGTTCACCGAGACCTGCAGTTCGTTGACCTGGCCGGTAGGGTCCCCGTCAATCTGGGTGTTCATCGGCTCATCGCAGCGCAGCGAAACCCCTGCGGTCTGGTAGAAGCTCATCACCGGAATCTTGTTCTTGGCGCGGAAGGCGGTCTTGAGCAGGATCCAGGTCCAGCCGGCGGCCGAGCGGGGCGAAAGGATCACCGCGTCCAGCACCCCGTCGTCGATCTTTGCGTCGGGCACGAAATCCAGGCCCTGCAGCTTGCCGCAGTTGGCGAAGAGCACCGAGCGGACCTTGCGGGTCTGCCAGTTCTCGTCATCTGCCAGCTTGAAGCTCACCTTCTTGCGCTGGCCGGGCAGCTGGCGCAGGCCGGCTTCGGAATAGGCCAGCCAGCCAACCTTGGACTTCAGTTCTTCATTGGTGTCGTCAAACAGGTCGGCATCAGTTCCCACCCCGGCGATCACCAAGAACGCGTGGTCTGCCTGCTCTCCGTCCAGCAGCTTCAGCTTCATATGCCCGACGTCGATGCGCCGGACCATTCCGCGCACGGCAACCAGGGCTGCGGTGTGCAGGTCATCGAGGGGAATATCCACGTTGCGGGCCAGCAGGTTGCCGGTGCCCAGCGGAAGGATTCCCAAGGAAGCATCGGTGCCTTCGAGCACTTCCGCCACGGCGCGGATGGTTCCATCGCCGCCGGCAGCCAGAATTGTGTCGCATTGCGCATCCAGCGCTTCGCGGGCCGCATCCTGGCCGGCATTCTCCTTGGTCGTCTCAATGATCAGGGGGGCTTCCAGGCCCGCTTCGGCGCAGACGCGCTCCACGGCTTCCTTTGCTTCCTCAGCCCCTGACTTGGAAGGATTGATGACAATGGCAACCTTGGTGGCGACTGCCTGTTCCGCTGCTTCGGGCTGCTTGACTAGCGGCTTGCTGTAGTGCGAAAGCTTGCGCACCGAATACCAACTGGTCGCCGCGGCGGCAGCTGCGGCAGCCACGGCAGAGAAAACGATCACACGATTTGTCTGCATAATGCTCTCATCGTACTCATGATTGCTACGCTTAAGATGTGATCGACCTTAAAATGCTCACCGAAAATCCGGATATGTACCGCGCCTCGCAACGCGCGCGCGGTGCCGACGAGTCGTTAATTGACCAGCTGCTGGCAGCTGACACGGCGCGTCGTGAAACCATTGCTACCTACGAGCGCCTGCGTGCCGAGCAGAATGCGTTCTCCAAGAAGGTCGGCAAGGCCAAGGGCGATGAACGCGCCGCCCTGCTTGCCGAGGTCAAGGAGCTCGCTGCTTCGGTCAAGTCTGCCCAGGCAGAGTCTGACGCGGCCGCTGCCAAGTGCACCGCACTGCAGCGCTCGATCCCGAACCTGATCATCGACGGCATCCCAGCCGGCGGCGAAGATGACTTCACTGTCGTCAAGCACGTAGGTACCGTTCGCGACTTCAAGGCCGAAGGGTTCGAGCCGCTGGACCACCTGCAGCTGGCTGAGAAGCTGGATGCCATCGATATGGAACGCGGCGCCAAGGTCTCGGGCTCGCGCTTCTACTTCCTCAAGGGCATCGGCGCCCGCTTGGAAATCGCGATGATGAACATGGCCCTGGACGTGGCCATGGAGCACGAGTTCATCCCGATGATCACCCCGACCCTGGTTCGCCCCGAAACCATGCAGGGCACCGGCTTCGATGTCGAGCACGACGACGAGATCTACAAGCTCGAGCGCGACAACATGTACCTGGTCGGCACCTCCGAGGTGGCCTTGGCCGGCTACCATGCCGATGAGATCATGGACCTGGCCGAAGGCTCGATCCGCTACGCCGGTTGGTCCTCCTGCTACCGCCGCGAGGCTGGTTCTGCCGGCAAGGACACCCGTGGCATCATCCGCGTGCACCAGTTCAACAAGCTGGAGATGTTCGTCTACACCAGTGTGGAGAACGCCGAGGCAGAGCACGCGAAGCTGCTGGCCATGGAAGAGGACATGCTTGGACGCATGGAACTTCCATACCGCGTGATCGACACCGCCGCCGGCGACCTGGGCATGAGCGCGGCTCGCAAGTTCGACTGCGAAGCTTGGGTTCCAACCCAGGACACCTTCCGCGAGCTGACCTCGACCTCCAACTGCACCACCTTCCAGGCCCGCCGCCTGAACATCCGCGAACGCGAGATCATCGACGGCAAGCCAGGAAAGACTCGTTCGGTGGCAACGCTGAACGGCACCTTGGCCACCACCCGCTGGATCGTCGCGATTCTGGAAAACCACCAGAACCCTGACGGCTCGGTCAACGTGCCCAAGGCCCTGCAGCCTTACCTTGGCGGACTCGAAGTCCTCAAGTAAATCAGGTTCCGCAAGTTGCCGGCCATCCATTGCTGATGGCCGGCAACTGCATTTAACCCGTTGTTAAGGTGCTCCTGTGCCGCGGGTCATCGCGAAATAGCGGCGGTGATGGTTAACTTGAGCCATGACAGTAATGACAAAGATCGGCAACGACGACCGACTCGATAAGCAGAAATTGATGATTTGCCTTGATGTTGACGGAACTATCGTCAACCACCAGGGACAGATGAGCCAGCGGGTACGCGATGCGGCCCGGGCAGTGGTGGAACGAGGCCACGAAGTGGTCATTTCCACCGGTCGTTCCCTCGGGGCCGCCTTGCCGGTGATGGAAGAGCTGGGCATCGACCACGGCTATGTGGTCGTGAGCAATGGCGGCGTGCTCGCCAAGGTCACCGGATCAGATATCGAAGTGATCCACCGCGAGGTCTTCGATCCTTCAGCAGCGCTCAAGGCGCTATGGAAGCAGCTGCCCAAAGCCAAGTACGCGCTGGAAAATGAGCGCGGCGAATTCCTTTCCAACGAGTCTTTTGGCGATGCCAGCTTTGGTGCCGAAACCAAGGTCGTGGATTTCGATGAATTGCTGGAGAACAAGGCCGTGCGCGTTGTCGTGTTCTCCACGGATAATACTGCCGAGGAGTTCGGCCATGCAGTGCAGGGCCTGGGCTTATCCGGGGTGACTTACTCGGTAGGCTGGACCGCTTGGCTGGATATCGCCGCCGACGGCACCACCAAGGCCAGCGGCCTGGAGCGACTGCGCGCCATCTTGAAGTTCGACCTGGCCGATTCCCTGGCCGTGGGCGATGGCCGCAACGACATTGAAATGCTCCAGTGGGCTGGCCACGGCGTGGCCATGGGCCAGGCGCCAGACGAGGTCAAGGACGCAGCAGATGCTGTGACCGAGGGCGTCGACGACGACGGTTTGGCGATCGTCCTCGAAGAACTGCTGCAGGACTAGCCTGCGGCGTGACGCCTTTTAGAGCTGGTCGGTGAATTCCAGCAACCGGGAGATGGCTGCCCGGGCGCCGAGCTCATCGTTGTAGCCCGATCGCACAATCGCGGCTGATACCGCCTGCGGGGTGATGCCCAAGATCTCGGCCACCGCCTTCTGCTGGCCGCGCACGCCCGGGGTGAGCAGATCCACCACGGACCATTCGGCTTCGGTGCGGGTGCGGATCCAATGGCCGAGCATGCGCAGCAGCCCCTCCAGCTCAGCATCCATTTCATCGGTGCCCGAGGAAACGCAGATCGGCACGCGTTCCCCGCGATGGCTGGCCGCCTCAAGGGCACCGAGCGCGCGGCGCATTGCCTTGCCTTCCACCAGGTCCGCCTCGGCTGGCACCGGCTCATACAGGCTGCCGATGCCCAGCCCGATATTGCAGAAATTCAACCGCGTCACCCGCATCAGCGCATCCACCGCGGCCTCGGGATCCTTGGGCACGCCCAGCAGCAATTGCCCGCTCACTGCGGTGAACGGGGCATGGGTGTCCACTTCGGAGAGCTGGTCCCACAATTGCTCGCTGGCGGCTGCAACATCGGTGACCGAGCGGGGCCGGGGGCTGAGCGCAACGACAAACATGTTTCCAGTATTGCGTGCAAGTCCGGGATTGTCTTGCAAATGGCGGAAGTGACGCGGCAGGTGGCAGCCCGATAGGCTGGTACCGGAAACATTGAAGGAGCAGCGATGGCTGGTGAGATCATTGCCGGGCGGTTCGAACTGATCGAGCATATCGCCGGCGGCGGGTCCGGGAGCGTGTGGTTAGCCCGGGACCTGCGGCAAGCGCAGTTGTGCGCGGCAAAGGTCATGCGCCAAAGCTATAGCGGAGAACTCCTGCGCTTCGTGCGCGAACAGGGAGTGAAATTCGACCATCCCCATCTGCTGACCCCCTACGGCTGGGCTGCCGTTGATGACCGCGTGGTGATCGCCAGCGCGCTGATGCGCGGGGGAAACCTGCACACCGCCATGCAGGATTACGGCGCCTTCTCCCAGCATCTGGTTGCCGAGATTTTGGTGCAGCTGCTGGATGGACTGGAACACGTCCACGAATCCGGGTGGATCCACCGCGACGTGAAACCTGCCAATGTGCTGCTCGAATGC
>SMEN01000867.1_pt1 | contig 11318 bp, 9 predicted proteins | sample 2456271 | NCBI WGS metagenome assembly SMEN01 (sample SAMN10132593, study PRJNA489261) | soil metagenome | isolation source: day1 control-loamy sand soil ammended with raw manure from dairy cow... | place: USA | collected 2015-04-01 | reverse complement strand
CAGGGTGAAGTGTGTCTAATCAACAGGGTTTTCGGTCTCTAAGTACTTTTTAAAGGGAACATCATCGACTCAAATCTCTATTTGCAACAGTGCCAAAAAAACCAACTTCAAGTTGGTTTTTCTTTTTTAATCATCAGTGGCGACCTTAACACCATATCCAATTAAACCTGCAAGGCTAGCATAGGCTATTTTGGCATAAATCGAACCCCACCAGACCGTAATTTTACTGGCACCAAATTCCCGAACCGTTTGCCCCATAAAATTAGTGGTTTCATAGAAATTTTTAGCAGAATAACCTAACGCAATATGATCAAGGACAGGGAATAAACTAAAAGCTAAACCTACTGCTGCTGCGGGGAAAGTAAACTCTCTTGATAGACCGAATTTTCCAGTAATAAATACAAGCGATACCACGATAATTAATCTAATGATAGTCCATAGCATCACTGTGAAAGGCAAGTTAAAGATGCCTGCTCCCTGCCACGCAAGACCGCAAACAACTAACACGATAAAGCCTACAACTATCAGGAATAATACAAATTTATCATGATCATCTTTACTCATTAAAAAGTCTTTTATGGTTTGTTATTTTCACTTGCTTATGCCAGGTGAAGTTAGATTCTAGGTGTATTTCTAGGGGTAGTATTAAGATTGCTTTGCAGCTTCATCTTGTGATTAGGAGCATTCAAATTTTCTTCCGGTGCAGTAATCTTTTGCTTCAATAACTGCTCACGGTACTCGCTATAAACTTCAGTTTTATTGCGGGCAGTAAAACGGTGTGCGCTCTGATCTTTAAACTCTGTGAAGTACCGATCTGAATACTTAACAGAAAGTTTTTCAAATGGAATCTCATATTCCATATCATTGATTCGAGCTTTAATCATTGGTTTATCTTTCATCTTGTAGGCATCAAGAACCTTTAATTCTGTTCCCTTCTCAAAGGTTTCTTTCTTAAAGAATCCAGTCTTGATCTGTAACCCTTCCTCAAGTTTGAGAAGCTCACCTTTTGCAATTTTCATACCTCTAATGCTACCGATCTCATCACCTAAAATAGATTTAGATTTAAGATTCGCACGAACCTCGGTAACAATTTCTTCCTTCGTGAATGTACGATTCTCTGAAGTTAAAGCATGTATCTTCGAGTTAATTCCGTATATCTCCCGCTTATCTTCAATATGGTGGCGGTGATCTTGCAGATATGCTTTGATCAATTTTTCTTGCTTGTCTACTAAAGTGAAGTCTGTAGAAAATTCTTTCTTTTCTGATCGTCCTAGAACTTTTTTGAAGTTTTCAAAAGGTGTAACTTCTTTTTCAACAGGATTGTAATTCTGATCGTATGAGATTTTCCCATCTGGACGTTTAACGAATTCTTTTTCATTCGTGGTAAACGACATAGCAGAATAATTAATTTCGACATTATGTTTATGTCGGGTCAAAGCAACATAAGTTAAATTAGCATTCATGTTCTCACTCGCCACAATATAGGCATTATCAACAGTCATACCTTGTGATGAGTGAATAGTATTTGCATAACCATATTTAAATTGGTTGTATTCATTTAAATCTACTTTAATGATCTCATTATTTCTATCTGACTGAACCATCATAAATTTAATGTTATTAAGATTATCTTTTTCAAAACCGATTACTTTTGCTGTTTCACCATTGCTAACTTTTAATTTTGAATCATTCTGCTTAAATACAATTTTTTCTCCGACAGTAATTTCAATATCACCGAAAGCAGTTTTAACATGATTACCAGTAGCAGAAAGTTGACCATTTTTAATTAATACATTTCTTGCCATGCGGTTTAATTCATTCACATCATTATTTGAATGAGCAAGCATTAACTTATTTTCGCTAGAATCTTCACTCCAAGATTTAATAGTTTTGGCTAGTGCTAGATCGTGAGATTCATATTCATTAACAGCATTAATGGTCTTATAAATATCTAATGCTTTGTCAACTTCATGCTTAGATAACAACTTAGATGCTTCAATCATTTTCTCTGATTCCTTCGCATATTTTTGTCGTTGTATATTTTCTAATGAAGCAATATTTTTCTTATCAAGGTTATCTTGAATATGAGCAAAAGCAGAACCAGCACTAACAGCACTTAACTGATAACTATCACCAACAAGTTTTATTTGAGCATCATGCTTCTCTACGATCATGAGAAGTTTTTGCATGTCTCTTGAGCCGACCATCCCCGCTTCATCTAAGATCAAGACAGTCTTATTATTGATCTCAAAATTACCACTTTCATATCGGGCAAGGAATGAAGCAATTGTACTGCTTGGAATATTACAATCGTCAGAAATAGCTCTAGCTGTAATTGCCTGCAAAGCAATACCATGAACTTTATAATCTGAAGTTTTGAAGGCTTCAGAAACAGCACTAAGAACATAAGACTTACCAGTACCAGCCGAACCATTTAGCAATGAGATTCGATCAGTAGAAGTCAAAGTATAATAGGCTGCTTCTTGCTCTCTATTGAATGTTCTTTTATCAGCAATTTTTACAGCATTTAAAGTGAATTTTTCAGTTAAATTAAATGGCTTCTGTACTCGACTTTGCTCATTGGCATTGTAGATAAATGCAGTAATAGAATCTTCAATTCCGACCAATTCTTTTGATGAGAATACAACCTTATCTTTCCCAAACAACATTGCCATATCAGGACAAGTCATTACAGCTTCATAGGCTTTAAGATATTGTTCTTGACTGTCAGTATGAGCCATAACAAAACGCTCAAGATCACGGGCAGTAAATACAGACTGATTAGAAGTTAAAGCTCTAATAACTTCCGAAGGACGCTCAATAATAATTTCGCCATTTTGATGACGTATATTTTTTATATTTTCATTAATGAAATATTTATGATTACTAACATAATCAGCCCTGAAGTTTTGACTGGATAATTCAAGCCCCTGAGCCTTATAACTTCTATGATCTATACGAGCATCAAGACCTAAATTTTCGCAAAAATCGTTTACATGGTTAGCCCATGATAAGCGTATATCTGCCACAAAAACTTTAGATGAAAAATAGCGATCTTTACCTGCCCCGCCCTTTTCAGGATTAGTCGGATTGTAGCGTTTAAAGTGTTGTACTTCGTCACGATCAATACCATCTAATTTTCTTTCACTAAACATCAAATGAATATGAGGATTTTGTTCACCATCACTTGCTAATGGGCTATGAATTGCATAGGAATATGTGAAGTTTTTACCTAAAGTCTTATCTACAAATTCCTGTACTAATTCTTCACGTTGTTCTTTATTCAATTCTCTAGGCAATGAAATTTCCAATTCAGTATAAATACGTCCATTAATGCGTTCGTTCTTATCTGCTGACTTCCAAAAATGAGCAGCATCTTTAGCCCAATTTGGTAAATTTCCTGATTTTATATTTTCTAAATCTTCTCTTTTGTATTTACCTTCACGATTTATATAAGCGTAATGGCTTGCCCCTCGACTTCCCGAAGAACCGTATTGCCTACCTGATTTAACTGATAAGTGATAAATCGCCATAATTCGCCTATTTTGAATCTGCTTTTTTTGTTTCTCGGAGAGAAACGCGGAAGCGTGCATTCCAACTGCTGTTGTCATGATAACTTCAATATATATTCGCTACAAGGTGATAACCCATAGTTCAGAAACCCCAAATCTGAGGGTCTATAAGTGACACGATTAATAAGGATTTTTTTAAGCTATAAACTGTAATTTTTTGTTATTAGATAGACATTAGGATATTTTTTAAACTAAAGGACTGAAAGCCAATTTTAAAATTTTAAAAATCCTATAAAAAATGATCACCTGGCTAAATATTTTTCAATTCAAGTCATACTCAGAATAAATATTTCTTTAATTGTAAAAGTCAGAAATTAATAATTTAATATGATTTTTGTTGTTTAGTGCTGTAATAGATTTCCTCTATTTTTAGTTATGCTATGATTTAAAAATATTGACAATGAGGAAGTGGCAATGGCTATCGAAAATCTAAAATTTACTGAAGATCAAAAAAAGTTTGTAACTGATGAAATCTCTCGTTTGAAGGGATTAGAGAATAGAAACCAAACTGAAGATTTAATTTTGTCACTTGTTAAAAGTATTGAATCAGGCTCACCAACAAAGCAGCAAATTAGTTCATTTGAACGTGTAATGAAAAATGAATTTAAAAAACATAAAGCGCGTTTAGAATTAGAAAAAATCAAGGAAGATGAAAAAAAACTTTTAGCTAGTTTGAAAAAAGATGCTCAAGCTGCTCAAGTTAAAGATCGCAAAAAACGTGAACATAAATTAATTTCAATTGGTGCGCTTTTTGAAATAGTAGATTTCCCAACTGAAGATAAAGGAATTATTACTGGTGTTCTTTTAAAGGCTCTTGAATCATATAAATCCAATCCCCAACATTTTGACAGTTTAAAAATTGCTGGTGACAAATTTATTGCTGATCGGGAACAATCAAAAAAATCTAAATCAACTCTAGTTGATAATTCAGGCTCTACAAATTAAAGAATATTCAAACTGGTAAAAATATAATTTAATTTTTTTCAGTCGCAACCCTGCGGGATTGCTTTGTTAATCCCGCTTATAGGTAACATGGAAGTAGTTGCGGGTCTGCGGTCAGCTAGCCAAAATCACAGATTTTGTCTGCTTCGCTTGCCCCATTCAACAGTAATCAGAGAAGGGAGGATTTTTCAGATTTTTCAGTTCGCAAAGTAGACACTTTGCTCTGCTCTATCGTTTAGGATTCAATATCTTTTTTTGAAAATTCAAAATAAATTAAATCTTTTTTACCTAGCTCAACCATTATTGAATTATAAAAATTGACAGGTAAATTTATAAATTCCTGATGCTCCGACCATAGTGCTTGTTCACCTTTGAATAGATATTTATATCTTGGATTGCCAAGTTCTATACGCTCTTTTTCTTTTGCAATTACTTCCGATCTGATTGCATTAAGCATATCTACAATTTGAATTGCTTTAGGGTCAATTTGATATTCCCTAGAGCTTTTCCCATTAATCCAAAGTTGAGCATCACGGCTATTGTACTTAGTTTCTTCCGTGTGGACTACCTTGTAAAATTCAATTATTTGCTCTGGGCTATATAAACCATTTCTGAAGCATTCAATTTTGAATTGAGCATTATTCATTTTTTCAGTTCCTTAATATTCATTATATGATACGCAATGAACCGCATTTTTTTGAAGCATTAGAAATCTAAACATCAAAAAAATGCGGGTGACTATTACCCCTATTTATTTTCAAATAAGAGCCTTAAATATAATTGCCAATCTTTATATATTAATTTTGAATGCTTCATATTTTCCTCTGTAGTGAATTGACCCCCTTCAGGGGGTCAACTGTTTTATGCGTATGATGATGTATAGCAGCGTTTATAAACTTTTGTACCTGTCGGCAATAATTCAAAATCTAATACTGTTGCATTTGCAGACTGATGAATCACGATATAGTTATCCATGATCTTTTTTTTCATTGGCTCTTTGCTGGTAAATTCATTCGGTAAAGGCACAACATAACCTTGCATTGAACCTGTTGCATCATAAGCCTGTTTAAGTTCACGGATGACACAATATGCCCGGCTTTTCTCAATAACTTGATAGAAGTCTACATTTGTTTGCTCATATCCCCATGAGGTATATAAGATCGTCCCGATCTCTAACTGATCACGGAATTTTTTAATTCGGGCTTTTTGTTCTTCCTTGTTCTTGATGGCGTTTTGATGGCTCAAGTTGTCTGATTGAATATTTTGAGAAACAGCTTCTTTCATACGTTCAACTGTTTTAAATCTAGTGTAGATAAAAGGGGGTCGTTTGCGGGAGAGGGCGAAATCCTACGCTAAGGCTTTGGCCAACGATATTCTCCGGTAAGATTGATGTGTTCCCAGGGGATAGGAGAAGTCGCTTGATATCTAGTATGACGTCTGTCGCACCTGCTTGATCGCGGCCGCGATAGCTAGATCGCGTTGCTCCTCTTCTCCATCCGCGTTCCAAGCTGCGGAAAGGCACCCATAAGCGTACGCCTGGTCGAGCAGGCGACGCGGATCGACGTCCAGCGCACGAGAGAATGCGTCCGCCATCTGTGCAATGCGTCTAGGATCGAGACAAAGGTCGTCTCTGTCAGCCGGATCGTAGAACATATTGGCGGCGCCAAAGCCCACTTCACCGACCAGACCGACGGGATCTATCACCAGCCAGCCGCGACTGGAGAACATGATGTTTTCATGATGCAGATCGCCATGTAGCCCACGCAGTTCCGAGGCATTGCTCATCATTTGATCGGCTATAATCGCCGCGTGGACGTAGTCAGTTTGACAACCTGCGTTTTGATCATCGCGCGCCCGCTGAAACAAAGCTGCAAAGCGATCCCGGATCGGGAGAAGGGCAGAAGGCAGGGGTTCCTCAGATGCGGCATACAGCTTCGCCATTAGTTCCGCTGCAATTTCGGTCGCCTGGTAGTCGCCGTGCTCGGCAACGATGTGAGAGAGCATTCGCTCCCCGGCATATTCGAGCAACATCAGATTGTTCTCACGACCGAGCAACCGGACTGCTCCCCTCCCATTGCGCCATACCAGATAGTCGGCCCCGCGCAGTTCATCAGCAATGTCTTCTATAGGTTTCAATCCCTTGACGATTGCAGGAGTCCCGTCTGGCAATGAAACTTTCCAAACGAGGCTGGAAAAGGTGTCCGCAATGAGAACAGGTTGCGAAACGTGCCAATGAGCAGGAAAAACAGGCGGCATGAACATCAACCCCAAGTCAGAGGGTCCAATCGCAGATAGAAGGCAAGGCGTTCGCGGTCGGGGGCTTCGATCCCCAATACATTGAATAGGACAGCGAAGGCGCGCTCTGCTTCATCTGGCGCTGCCCAGTTCTCTTCGGCGTTAGCAATCATGAGTGCCAAATCGGCATAGCGATCTGCTGTTCCGAGCCGCCCAAGGTCGATCAGACCCGTGCATTGAAGAGTTTTAGGGTCCACCATGAAGTTCGGCATGCAGGGATCACCATGGCAAACAACCATATCGGTGCGCTCTTGGTCGAGCCGCACCGGTAGCTCTCGTTCGACACGAGCCAAAAGATCGAGCTGCGGCGTACTCTTGTCCTCGTCCGGTAAGAAGTCGGGATTGACGGCATTGCGGGACACCACATCAACGGCGCGTCCGAACATTCGCGACAGCCTGCGCTCAAACGGACATTGATCAACCGATAGGCTGTGAACAGCGCCAAGTTGCTGCCCCATTGACGGCCACGCTTTGAGCAAATCCGCTCCAGACAGATCAGCCGCCGGTACTCCCGGAATTGCCGTTATCACCAAGCATGCACCCTCCTGTTCCTCCTGCCAGTTGATCACCTCGGGGCAAGCCACACCTCGACCTTTGAGCCAAATGAGGCGGTCACGCTCTCCAGCGAGCTCACCGCGGCGGGAAGCAGGTGCGATTTTCGCGAAGGCATGCCCGTCACCACGTCGAAAAACAAAATCACCAGATTCTCCGCCTCTGACAGGCAACCAGTCAGAATGCGATTCACCAAAAACTACGTAAGTCCGAGAACATGCTTTCCATGGTCTCTGAGCTCGCCTTTGGGACCGACATATCGGTAGAGAGTGACGCGCTCGATGCCGAGTTCCTTGCAGAGATCGGAAACTGAAGTATCGCGCTGGGCCATGGCGGCTTGCGCGAGACGCACCTGAGCTTTGGTGAGCGCGAATTTTCGTCCGCCCTTGCGACCGCGCGCTCTCGCGGAGGCGAGACCCGCCATGGTGCGCTCTCGGATCAGATCCCGCTCGAACTCGGCCAAGGTGGCGAAGATTCCGAACACCATGCGACCGGACGCAGTCGTGGTGTCGATCTGAGCGCCCTTTCCAGTCAGAACCCGCAGGCCGATCTTGCGGTCTGACAGCTCCTTCACCGTGTTGACCAGATGGGCAAGCGATCGTCCGAGGCGATCGAGCTTCCAGACCACCAGCACATCGCCGTCACGCAATGACTTGAGGCAGGCAGTCAAGCCAGGGCGATCATCACGACCGCCGGAAGCAAGATCATCATAGATATTGTCCCGTTCGACACCTGCGGCGCGCAAGGCGTCGTGCTGCAGGTCGAGAGACTGCGAGCCATCGGCTTTGGAGACGCGGGCATATCCGATCAGCATGTATCACAAACGTTGGTTTGAGGCGGCGCTTCGGCCACGATTGCATTGACCTCTGGAAATGTATCTCAACCAGCTTCATAAACAAAGCGTCTTGAACGCTATCAGATTTTGAAAAAGGAACATGTATGCCGCGTCGCGTCACTCTAACCGATCGGCAGAAAGACGCGCTGTTGCGCTTGCCGACTTCACAGACGGATTTGCTCAAGCACTATACGCTGAGTGATGAAGACCTTGGGCATATCAGGCTGCGTCGGCGCGCTCACAACAGGTTCGGCTTCGCCCTGCAATTGTGTGTCCTGCGCTATCCCGGCCGGGTGCTGGCTCCAGGCGAACTGATCCCTGCAGAGGTCATCGAATTTATCGGAGCGCAGCTTGGCCTGGGTGCCGACGATCTCGTAGACTATGCTGCCCGCGAGGAAACACGGCACGAGCATCTTGCCGAGTTACGGGGGCTCTACGGCTTCCGCACCTTCTCCGGACGTGGTGCGAGCGAGCTGAAGGAATGGTTGTTCCGAGAAGCCGAGATGGCGGTGTCGAACGAGGATATCGCCCGTCGCTTCGTAGCCGAGTGCCGACGCACCCGCACTGTCCTTCCCGCGACATCCACGATCGAGCGGCTTTGTGCCGCGGCTCTCGTCGATGCCGAGCGACGCATCGAGACGAGGATCGCCAGTCGGCTGCCTATGTCGATCCGAGAACAGTTGCTGGCATTGCTCGAGGAGACGGCTGATGATCGGGTGACCCGTTTTGTGTGGCTGCGCCAGTTCGAGCCTGGCTCGAACTCTTCGTCGGCCAACCGGCTGCTCGACCGGCTCGAATATCTGCAACGCATCGATCTCCCCGAGGATCTGCTTGCCGGCGTTCCTGCCCATCGGGTGACTCGTCTGCGCAGGCAGGGTGAACGGTATTATGCCGACGGCATGCGCGATCTCCCGGAGGACAGGCGGCTTGCGATCTTGGCTGTTTGCGTCTCGGAATGGCAGGCGATGTTGGCCGACGCAGTGGTCGAAACCCACGACCGGATCGTCGGCCGTCTCTACCGTGCTTCGGAGCGTATTTGCCATGCAAAGGTCGCAGACGAAGCGGGGGTGGTGCGTGACACCCTGAAATCCTTCGCCGAGATCGGGGGCGCCCTGGTCGATGCACAGGATGATGGCCAGCCGCTGGGCGATGTCATCGCGAGTGGGTCAGGGTGGGACGGCTTAAAAACCCTTGTTGCAATGGCAACCAGGCTGACCGCCACCATGGCCGACGATCCGCTCAATCATGTGCTCGACGGTTATCACCGCTTCCGCCGATACGCTCCACGCATGTTGCGCCTGCTCGATCTGCGAGCTGCGCCCGTTGCACTGCCGCTTCTGGAAGCGGTGACGGCCCTTCGTACCGGTTTGAACGATGCCGCGATGACCAGCTTCTTGCGGCCCAGCTCGAAATGGCATCGCCACCTTCGGGCCCAGAGGGCTGGCGACGCTCGCCTATGGGAGATCGCGGTGCTGTTCCATCTGCGCGATGCGTTCCGCTCCGGAGATGTCTGGCTTACTAGGTCCCGGCGCTATGGCGATCTGAAACACGCACTCGTTCCGGCACAATCCATCGCGGAAGGCGGTCGTCTCGCTGTGCCATTGCGGCCGGAGGAATGGCTGGCAGACCGGCAAGCTCGCCTCGACATGCGGTTGCGCGAGCTTGGCCGTGCCGCTCGCGCAGGCACGATCCCGGGCGGGTCGATTGAAAACGGCGTTCTGCATATCGAGAAACTCGAAGCCGCCGCGCCGACAGGCGCCGAAGATCTGGTGCTCGATCTCTACAAGCAGATCCCGCCCACGCGCATCACCGATCTCCTGCTGGAGGTGGATGCGGCGACCGGCTTCACCGAAGCGTTCACCCATCTGCGCACAGGAGCACCCTGCGCTGACCGGATCGGGCTAATGAACGTTATCTTGGCGGAAGGGATCAACCTCGGCTTGCGCAAAATGGCGGATGCGACAAACACCCACACCTTCTGGGAATTGATCCGCATTGGACGGTGGCATGTCGAGGGCGAAGCCTATGACCGGGCGCTGGCCATGGTGGTCGAGGCACAGGCAGCGTTACCCATGGCCCGGTTCTGGGGCATGGGCACGTCGGCTTCGAGCGACGGACAGTTCTTCGTCGCTACAGAGCAAGGTGAGGCCATGAACCTGGTCAACGCGAAATATGGCAATACCCCGGGCCTGAAAGCCTATAGCCACGTCTCCGACCAATATGCGCCGTTCGCAACCCAGGTGATTCCTGCAACGGCAAGCGAAGCGCCTTACATCCTCGATGGCCTGCTGATGAACGATGCTGGACGCCATATCCGCGAGCAGTTCACCGACACGGGCGGCTTCACCGATCACGTCTTTGCCGCATGTGCCATTCTCGGCTACCGGTTCGCTCCGCGCATCCGCGACCTGCCATCCAAACGGCTCTACGCGTTCAATCCGTCGGCCGCCCCGGCGCACCTGCGAGCGTTGATCGGCGGAAAGGTCAACCAAGCCATGATCGAGCGCAATTGGCCCGACATCCTGCGCATCGCCGCCACCATTGCTGCCGGGACCGTCGCGCCAAGCCAGATTCTGCGGAAACTCGCCTCCTATCCGCGGCAGAACGAGCTCGCGACAGCCCTGCGGGAAGTCGGTCGCGTCGAGCGCACCCTGTTCATGATCGACTGGATTCTGGATGCCGAACTCCAACGGCGTGCCCAGATCGGGCTCAACAAAGGCGAAGCTCATCATGCGCTGAAGCGGGCAATCAGCTTCCACCGCCGCGGTGAAATCCGCGACCGTTCCGCCGAAGGCCAGCATTACCGCATCGCCGGCATGAATCTGCTCGCCGCCATCATCATCTTCTGGAACACCATGAAGCTCGGCGAGGTCGTTGCAAACCAGAAACGCGATGGAAAGCTGCTATCGCCCGATCTCTTGGCCCATGTTTCGCCGCTCGGATGGGAACACATCAATCTCACCGGAGAATATCGCTGGCCAAAGCCTTAGCGTAGGATTCCGCCCCCTCCCGCAAACGACCCCAGGATCTGCTTGATCACTATAGGGTCTTCAATGCAGGCGATGACTTTCATGGCGCCGCCGCAGCCGCTGCAGGTCTCGATGTCGATATTGAAAACACGC
>SMEN01000730.1_pt1 | contig 11328 bp, 7 predicted proteins | sample 2456271 | NCBI WGS metagenome assembly SMEN01 (sample SAMN10132593, study PRJNA489261) | soil metagenome | isolation source: day1 control-loamy sand soil ammended with raw manure from dairy cow... | place: USA | collected 2015-04-01 | reverse complement strand
TGGTGCATTTTATCGGCCTGGACGCTTATCAAGCGGCTGGCGGCGGGGTGACGCGAGATTTGTTTGCTGATGAAGACGACCTGAACGGTATCTATCTCATTGATAGAGCTTTGGTTGATCGACTGGCGCTCAGCAAGTTACAAGAAACTGCTGCCAGTTTGACGGCGCAGGGCTGGGCTTGGGCAGAGGTCACACTTGATTCTGAACCAGTCAGCAATCGCTATGGACGTGTTTATCCTGAGCAGGTTGATTTGACGCCGGAGCAAGAGGCGGCGATTGACCAGTTGCGAATCCAAGAAAAATCGCTGATGCATGACATAGCGATTCTTGAAGACGAGGAAGAAAAGGCTGATGAAGATGAATGGCAAGCATTGAATCAGCAGCTTGACGAACTGCAAGAGCAAATCCATGCGATTGAGAATCAGTGCGAAGCCTATACCGATAGTCAGAAAAACGTAGCAGGTTGTATTGTCCGTCTGGATTACCAAGGTGGACTAAACATAGTTGGAGGTTTGATTCGCCCAGAAGATCGTGCGCAAGCTCAGGAGCAGCAACAAGACGTTGACGGAGTAGGACGTGTTTCCCTGCCAGCAGTGAAGACCCGCCCAACGCATTCTGAACGCTTAGTACGTCAGTTGACCGCCAATAAAACGGCCATTGTGCAAGCTGCCCTGGCCAACAATCCTAATGTTGCCTTGGCCGTGTTGGTCGCTCAACTGGCGCGTCGTCATTATGGCGCTGGCTATTACCGTCACGGTGGTTTTGGGTTGGGTATTTCGACCAGTTGCGAGCCCTTGGCGGCAGACGCTCCAGACTTCCCACAAAGCCGCGCAGGTCAAGAGTTAACACGTATCGAGCAGCACTGGGGTGATGTGATTACTCCAGGTAGCGATGGTGGCGAGTTGGCTTGGGCGCTGAGCCAAGATACCGAGACCTTGCTTGAATTATTGGCCTACTTGGTAGCCGTCACTGTACAGGGCATCCAACACCAGGAGTCCAGTAAGGCGAACACACTTGATCAACTGGCCGGGTTGCTGGATGTACAGATACCTGAGTGGTGGAGCGCTACGGGTGAAACCTACTTAAGCCACGTTTCGAAGGATCGACTGGTGAAAGTTGTTTCCGAAGGGGCTTCGCCCGAGCAAGCTGCACCATTAATGCGGATGAAGAAGAAAGAGGCGATTGAAGCGGCAGAACGAGCCCTTGTAGGCACTGGTTGGCTGCCATCAATTATGGCACTCAAAGACTGATTTCCGGGAGTGCTACCCCACTGTGGGGTAGCACTTGAGCGATAAAAATGTTATCTCGTGGTGGACCAGATTCATGCTTATTCGACTTCATGCGGGTACTAGTATTCTTGAGGGTACCCGCATTATTCATCGGTGAGTCTAGAAATAGCCCACACGAAATATATAAAATTTTGTATAATTGAGCCATGCCAAACCTAAAGCCTGTTGAATTCCGGGGGAACTCACTAGATGACCTTCGTGCCTTTCCTCTAGAAGCTAGACGTGAGGCAGGTTATCAGCTTGACCAGGTGCAAAACGGGAAAGAACCGGACGACTGGAAGCCTATAAATACAGTCGGGCAAGGGGTAAGAGAAGTTCGGATTAGGGATACTGCAGGGGCGTTTCGGATTATCTATATCGCCAAATTGGTAGATGCTGTTTATGTGTTGCACTGTTTTCAGAAAAAGACACAGAGAACTAGTAAGGCTGATTTGGACTTGGCTGCGAAGCGTTACCGTGACTTGCTAAAGGAGATACATCAATGAGCAACCAACGATTTACAAGTGTCTGGGATGCTATCGAGGACACCCCAGAAGAAGCGGAAAACATGAAGTTGCGTTCCGCTTTAATGTCTACATTAAAGGATCATCTCATACGAACCGGAATGAGTCAGGCACAAGCGGCCCAACTTTTTGGAGTGACACAACCACGCATTTCAGACCTGATGCGTGGCAAGATCAACTTGTTTGGCCTTGATGCATTAGTGAATATGGCTTCCGCTGCTGGTTTTCATATCGAAATACGGGTGTTGGAAGTCGCCTGATTTATAGAAAACCGGACTTAATCTGGCTTCGTTAGCCTTAAACTGTTCCCTTTCTGTTCAGCCAATTTGTGTCGCAGCCCCGTGAGGGATGTTTATGTAGCAAGATTCAGTTTCAATTAAATAGTCTTAAATTTTATGGACGTTTGCCAGTGACTTACTGCGTTGGTTTTTGCACGGATCAAGGTGTCTTTATTGCTGCAGACACTAGTTTTAGCTCTATGGCACCACCAATTAATAACACTAATAGCTCAGTCAGGACAGTTTTTGGTGAACGACAAGGTGAAGTAGGGGAAAAGCCTTGGAAATTCGTATTTGAGAACGGTATGAAGCTGGCAGTTGGAGACGGTATGGTGGCGGGCTTCGCAGGCGACGTTTGCACTGCGCGTTCGCTTGTCGATGCATATTGGATAATGCGCGCAAAGACGTTATCTTCACGAGAAGCCCTGAGGGATGCGCTGCTTAACGTCACGCCATCCGAGAACGACGCAGATGTGCTTTTCGCATTTTATGAGTTAGGAAAACCTTGCCTGCTACATGTAAGAGTTGCTACTGCAGTGATTCAGGAGGTAAACGGACTAATCCAGCTTGGAAGTGAGTTGCCTTCTGGGCAGCATGAATCGACCAAAAAACTCGTATCAGCCTACACAGACTTGCTTAGGCGCTTTCGTCCGCATCCTCTGCATATGGAGCGCGTCTTCTCGCAGTTAGTCTCTGCCCTGCAGAGCTATGGGGTGCATGACTACTTGCTTCCATATGGCGTAGGAGGTGCATTCGTGGCGGCTTGGGTTACCCCAGAGGGGGCACGTTGGCAAGGCGATCATTTGTATATTGTCCATGGGAGGGAGCCAAGCTCCGAGGATCTAATGTGTGCCACTATGATTCGCAGGGATGCCCTTTGCCTTGTCAACAATCAGATTGATAGCAACAAAGTGATAATTATGCGACGGCCGTTGGAAAGTGATGCCGATATTGAGGCGAGAGCGGAGCTTGCCATCAGTGAGGCATTGAACGCTTGGGACAATGCTAAATTCGACTACTTCGTCTCAATTAATAAAAGTAGCCATGTTGTTACCGTTTTGGAAATGCGTCTAGAGCAGCATCACGAACTACTATCTCTCCACGCTCCTGGGATGGAAGACAAACTCGGGATTGTCTGGACAAAAGATTTTCTTAATCGTACAAATATAGTAGAAGGTTTGATAGAGCCAAATTCAGAATGCTTGTCTGTGAGGTTTCAGCCGTTCAAGGAAGCCAGTGAGGAGCTTCAAGAGGAAAGAAACCAATTCGCGTGGCAGAATTTCGTCGATTGGCAACGTAATTAGCAATAGGTGCATAGACAGCGGGATATAAAAAAATGTGCAATTTTGGATTGGTGGCGTCGTTAAGCGACTAGTTGTAGTCATTACTTTCGTCATATCGCTTTCATTAAGATGACACTCTGTAAGTCGTTCGTGGTGCATTTAAAGGTTGGGCTCATCATAAGGTGGGGCTTGTACTTAGCGGCGTTTCTTTTTTGGTTAATGGCCGAACAGTTCGCGTGATGTCGTGACACCCTATTGCTCTTTCTACTCAGAAAAGGTTGAAGTGGCGGCTAGGCGCGTCGCCTGTATGGATTACCTTCCTTAAACTGTAACTGAATTAGCGTCGATTGATAGGGTCTGGTGACTTGGTTTATCAAACGTCTGGTTCCTGTCAGCGGTGGCTCGCAGCCAGAAGTGGCCGTAGAAAAAGCTTAGATAAATGCTCATGCCAGGCTAAATGTCGACGTTCATGTAGCTAAAGAGCACATAGAAGTTAATAAACGAGGCGTAGCTAGCTCAGCTGCCTTTGGCCTGAGGATACTTCCTATCCTGCATGTACGAAAAAGGTACTTTTATGGTCGATTGACTGTAAGAGACTTGATTTCGCACTCGTAGACGCTAGAGTATCTAAATTACAAGCTACCCCACCACCATGTCGGCTACTATTCCACAGCGTTGGAATCCGTTACTATTTGCTACTTTCTCCATTGGAAGCCCATGAGCAACCTGAAAAAAATTGTCCAGAAGTTCGAGGCATCACAACGTGCTCTGGTTCTTCAGACTGCCGACCTTTCTTTGCAAACGATTGCGCAAATGGTGCAGAGCGGAGCGATTGATGTTTCGCCGAAATACCAACGGCGTGAGCGATGGACGCCTCTTGCACAGGCAGAGCTGATTGAGTCCTTTCTAATTAACGTCCCCATTCCTCCCGTCTATTTATCAGAGGATGACTTTGGCACGTATTCGGTCATTGACGGTAAGCAACGCATCACGACGATTCATGGATTTCTTTCTGATCAATTTGCCTTAAATGGTCTTGAAAAGTTTTCGGAGGCCAATGGACTAAAATTCTCAAACCTACCACCGGAACTTTCTAACGCTTTGAAAATTCGGCCATATCTTCGAGTGGTCACCCTCTTGAAGCAAACCGACCCCGAACTCAAATACGAGGTTTTTACGCGTCTGAATACTGGTGGTGAACCACTTTTGCCCCAAGAAATTCGTAATGCGTTGTACAGAGGGTCATTCAACGATATGTTATTTGAATCGGCGGGAGCATCTTTCCTTCATCGTCAGTTGAAGATCGTGCGGATGAGAGAGACACCATATAAAGAAATGCAAGATGTCGAAGCGGTATTGCGTTTTTTAAGTTTGAGTTCGAACTGGCAGAATTTTAGCGGCAAGATGCGGCATTCATTGGATGCCTTCGCGGCGGTGAGTCGTGACATCAGCAAGCAAAAGATCGCAGTAGCTAAGAAATCGTTCGAAACCGCTCTTGCTCGCTGTCAGCTCCTATGGGGAGACGATGCATTTAAAAGATATCAAGGTACTGCTTATCGTGACCAGTTCATGTCTGCTATGTTTGACGCGCAGATGATAGCGGCATCTGAATTGAGCGAAGCCAGGTACAAGACACTCTCAAGTAAAACAGCGGCCGTACGCAGAGAGACCTTGAGGCTTTTCCACGATGATAAATTTGTTGACTCGATCCGAGTATCGACGAACACGCCTAGTAAGGTCCGTTATCGCATCATGACAATGAAAGATACGTTAAAGAATATTGTCTAACATATGAACGCGAAAGATTCACTACTTGCAACATTGCGCGTTCTAGAAGATTGTGTAAAGGACAGTGCGCTGATCGACAAGGATTTGACGGTAGAGCACAATCGATGTGCGAGCATGCTACGTCAAGGCTTGGCGGTGTTAGTCTTCGCAACAATGGAGTCATTCATCAGAGAGCGCACAGGGGAATTACTTCGAGCGTTTTCGAATCCTCAATTGGTGTTCTCTGACCTGCATCCAGTATTGCAAAAGGCGACTACAATCGGGGCATTAGAGGGCATTCGTTTCCGCCTCAAGCTACAGTCCGCAGAGGACAGAATAAGTTGGCTTGTTGGAGCACTCGCTCCCGTTGCGTCCACAACTACAACTATTACCCAGCTATCAGCGCATTCCTTTGGGCAAGCGGCATCGAACCTTGTCGAAGGCGACGTCTTTGAAATTTTGAAAGCATTTGGCATACATGATCCATGGGCACAAATTACCGAACTTAGTAGAAGGTTGGGCGTAGGTACACTGGATTGTCAAAGCGAATTCATAACGATCAAGGAGCGAAGACATGACTCTGCACACGCACTTACCGCGAACGTCCTGCATCCAGACTTGGCTGGTTCGTTGCGTTCCGCATTGGCGATTTGCATAGGGTTCGATTTGTTGCTTTCCCATGCGCAACGGTTAACCAATGACAAGGTCGGACCGAATAAAGATAATCGTCCCGCGATGAGGCACACGGATGTCAAGTTAGTGTTTGTGGCCCCGAAGCCAGGATCAGCGGATCGCTTCGTTGTCCGCAAGGAGCAATTACCGCCTCCTGCACCCATCCTGCGAAGGTCGCTCCGCATCTTGCCGGACCGTTCTAGTGCCGTGGCATTCGCCCGTGAGTATGCTGGTTCTCGAAAAATTCAACTGGTCGTGTTAGACAGTACCTCGACGCCGGTAGACTGGATAAGCCTTTAAACTGAAGCCTTCAAAGGTTGGGCTGCAGTCTGTTCATGGGTATGTTTGTTGGAACAGTTTTTTATCTTTGGAGTTACCGTTAAAATCATAGGGAGCTAAAGGGCTGCTTTGGGTCTTAGATTCCACTGGTCGCAGCAATAGATTGATGAAACTGGTGAGCAGACGTTTCATATTCTAATGTTTTTTTTGGCTGCTCATTTGATCGTCTCGCTACCGTATTGAGCTTAGCTTGTGAGAATGTTGAGAGGTCGGTCTCCCTGGGGAAACCGTCTCAATAGACCATCTGTATTTTCATTCGATTCACGCTGCCAAGGGCTTCGTAGGTCGCAGAAGTAGACCTTGATATTGGTCACCACAATATTCATCCTGCCTAGCTTAGAGCTTTAGTTATGCGTCGTGTGGGATTAGGTTTCTTGGAAATAATCGTTTTGCTTACCGTACCAGGCTGGTAAGTTTCTACATGACTTATGCGTTGCTCATGTACCGTTGCTGGTGCTGCTTGCGTATTCGTTTCGCGCTCACGGGCTGTTCGTGATGTGAGATTGGGCTGCGCCCTCAACAGCGGAACGAATCAAAAGGGAGAGAACCTATGAATCCCTCATTTCAAAAACTAATTCGAGGCGAATTGACTGTCGTAGTGGTTTATAGCCGCACCCTTTCGTGAGTTGGCCTACGCAGAGGTGATTCCAGTCTGAGTTTCAATGTTTGCCGATATGGCTAAGAACGGTTACTCATTCGTGCTCGCCGACGGTGCATTGACTGAACTATTAGCTCAATATATCTGGGAATCGATTGATGAGACGAAACTCGCCATGATTGTTGAGATGATCGAAACCTTTATCAATTCTGACCTACTGGTGCTGCTTGAAAAAGAATGTATCGGGGATGATTGGTGAGTCGGTTTAGGCGCTCAGCATAATCCTTAGGCACGAAGTAAGGGGCTCAGGCAGGTAGATGCAGAGCACGAATCCCTTGGCGGCCTTTCAACTGATGCAGAGTGGCCCATTGGATGGGGGAGCGACGGCAGAAGCGAGTACCAACTCAGAGTCGAACTGCAACATTCATGATCTGACATATTCTGTCGGGTCAAATTTCAATTTTTATATCTGATCCGTAGATTATTTCAGTATGATTTTCTACATATAACAAAGGCCACCCATTGGTGGTCTTTGCTGTTTCTAGTAGACTGGATCGGCTTAGCGTTCTAATTCTGGGCCGTCTGATTTCATTTCAAAACTTTGTTTCCCAATATTGTTCAGCCTAACCGCGTAAGCAGGTGTCAATAGCTGATTGACTCGTTCAAAATCTGTCTGTGGTACTTGGACATTCCTGAGATCTCTGCCGACGTGTAGGTCTGCTCGATGTTCCTCCGGTCCTATGATGTAGCCTTTTAGGACGTCTGGATTTTTCAGCTCTGCAGCAGTCATCTCTTGAGCCTTCAAGCTTGCGGCATAGCCACGGTCATAGGCTTGAAAGCCATCTGCCTCTTCATGCGCAAACTCATTCTCACGTATCTGAGACTCAAAGTTTCGTTGCTCTTCTCTCGCGTGATCGGCTGACGTCAATTTTTCTAGTGTCATACTGGCCTTAAAAATCTTCGTGTTGATGTGCTCACGCTCAGCCGGTTGCCGCTGGAGTCCCAGTTTGATCATCACATCACGAACTAATCGGGGTCCGTCCATGGTATTGGTTCGCCTTTGCTGTTCAACCGCCCGTGACTTTTCGGCTTGTCGCCGTCGCTCGTGATCATCTATTGATTTGCGTTTAGTACTGTCATTTTCATTGGTGAGTTTTTTTTCCATCGTCGTGAATCTCCTATTGCGTGCAGTTTTATGCACTGCTTGGTGAAGCCCCCGTCGTAGAGATGAAGGCGTGACAATCTGGCCGCGCTGTCTAACATCAGCGGCTAAATCGGAGTTGGTGGGATAGTGAATTTCCCCGGCGTAGCCGGGGCCCCATCATGGTGACGCTGCCTGGTCTGGGGACCAGGCAAGAGACCAAAAGTCCCTCAACGAGCTGGCGCTCTTTGTGGCCCTTAAGGTCTCACACAGGACGCACCCCTGCCGGGGTGCTGAAAGCCCGCATACATGCGGCTTTTAGAAGGTTGGAGGCTTTAGGTGGCGTGGAACAAATAGAGCAACAAAAACATTTGTAAGCCAGTGAATACGCCATTTTTATGGGGTGCAAATGTGGCTTTTGGGTATGTGGACATGGTTGCTTCTGCTGTTACTCATCATTTATGAAGCAATAACCAAGCATTTACTAATCAATTAATGAGCAACTATTGAGCATCCGTTTAGCAATCTCTATGCCATTTATTAGCTGTTCAAATCTCCAGTTCGGCATGCTGTTTCTCGGGTTTGGCGTGGGCCATTTCGTGCGGTTTGGCCTTGTTGCGGGTTGCCAGCAAGTCGTGAGCAAGCCCCTTGTATGCCTTTCTATTGACAGCCTTGGGGAGCAACGTGGTGTTATCCGTGAAGACGGTGACCTCATGCCGTTCACGTGAAATGCTCACGTAATAAGTGTCCTGGGCGGTGGTGCGCGAAAAACTTTCAGCGTTGTAGAGCACGCGATCGCAGGTCAAGCCCTGGGCACTGTGAGCGGTGGTAGCGTAGGCATGATCCAGGTGCAAGGGCTGGTCAGCGGACAAGGTGACAGCCCGGCCATTGGCCGCAATTGTCACCGAGTCCTTGGCGATACCGAGCACTTCATAGCGCTCACCATTGGCCAGGTCGAGCTCGGCATTGTTGCGAGTGACCCGAACCATGTCACCCACGGACACTTCTGCGGTGTGCTGGTGATAGACCGATAGCGTACTCATTGTTTTCGGGATCACTTCAATGGGTTGAGCTTCCTGGCCAGGGTCGGGGCGCAGGGGTAGAACGATCAGCCTATCGGTGTCGCGGTTGCATTCGACAACCTCATACAGTTGGCCACGTTTCATCCCGTTCTTGTAATCACGCTCGGGCTGGACGATATCACCGACCGTGTAATACTTGGCGCAGCGACGCTCGGCTCGGGTGGTGTCGTGTCGGGTGAGTAGGCGATATGGCCGTCCTTTGCCATTCAGACCCCGCAGCTCATGTACTCGTTGATTCAAGGCCTGGCGAGAGTGATTGGTACCAGTGACAATGAGCGTATTGGCTTGCGCGGTATCGGACAGGTTGACGTACTCGCGTGCGATCGCCTCATAGCGTGGGCTGCTGTCACGTATTTGGGTGCCGTCATCCCATTTTGTGATGCGATCGTCAATCTGGACGACATGATCTTCCAGAACCTTGAGTGACGCACTTGCTTTGCCGGCGGCGGCCAGTTCGACCGCTTGTTTTAGCGTGTCGCTTTTCTGGCGCTGAATATCGCCCATAAGAGCAGTTTTCATGCCTTGTTCTTGCAGCAGTGCAAATGCCCGGCCAGCCTCGACCGCTTTGGTCTGGCCAGTGTCCCCGAGCAAAACGATGCGAGCGCCGCTGGGCTGCAACCGATGTAGCAACTTTTGCATTTCGCGCACCGGAATGACCCCGGCTTCGTCAATGACTACCACCGTTTTTTTACCCAGCTTACTGTCCAGGCGTTCAGTCTCGGTGGCCGTTGTCATTGAGGCAACCGTGTTGGCTTCAATGCCGTCCTGGCGTAGATTGGCGACCTGTGCACCGTAAGGCGCGAGGGCGATCATGCGATACCCTCGTGCCTCTAACAACGCTTTGGTTTCTTGCAGTGCGAATGATTTTCCCGTACCGGCCAATCCTTGTACGCCCACCACCTGGTCTTGGCCTGATAGCATCAGTTCGATGGCACTGCGCTGGCCAGGTGTGAGGGTGGTGTCGGTTAACTCTGCCTGCAATTGATCACGTGCTAGCACTGGGGCAACCTTGTCGCGTCCCGCGTGCATCATGGATACGACATCGCGTTCACTGCGCAATGCCGTCTGGGTCGCAAACAGTGGTTCGGTGGGTGCTAGCCGACCTACACCAATGGCTTGATCGACTTGTTCCAGAGCTTTTTCTATCGGGATGCTTCGTAATTGGGCTAACTCTTGCGCCCACGCTTGGCGTGTTCGTGGTTTGGCCTCCTGGTCTGAGCTGCTACGGTAATGGAAGGCCCTGGCCACCAGCTTGTTTTGCTCGACCAAGCGGCTTATCGACTGTCGTAGTTGCTCTGCGCTAACAGCTCCTTCGCCATGACGCAGCGCATGGCTGAGCAATGCGGACTGGCTCATGACTGTTTCGCGTTCAGCCAGATGCTTGATGGCCCAGACCATAGCGGTATCAGCAATACGCTGACGCGCCTCGGGCTCGGGTGAGTTGCGAGCAAGACTAGCCAGATCCTTGGCGCGTTCTTTGGAAGCGTGCAGATTATTTTGGAAGACGATCCCAATGTTCTTAGCTTGTTCGGTCCAGTCCGCTTGCAGTTGGTCGCGGGTGAACTCCTGGGTTTTAGGCTTACGTGTGGCCAGCACCGCCATTTGGCGTTGTGCATGAGAGGCGGTGTGACCGTCCATACCCGCGTCGGCCAAGCGCTGGTGCATTTGAGCACTGCGTTTACTAAAGTGCTCGATCTGGTCACGTGTGATATGCGCCAGTTCAACGTGGTTCTTTTCAAAACGCAGATCGTAGCCGATGGCCGTCAGCTCTTTGGCTAATTCGGCCATGTAGATAGAGTCGAGGAGTGGCCGAGACTGAACCAGTAAATCATTGTTCAGCGCTGCCCAACTGCCGTCCTGGCGCTGGGTCAGGTTCATGATGACGGCATGGGTGTGAAGCTGCGGGTCCGGCGGGGAATTATCCGTCGCTCTGGCAGTTTCATGTCGAAACTTACTGATGATCAGATTGCCGGTGTTTTCCACCTGTGACTTACCACGGATGGTTTGTCGAGACTGCGAAAAGTGCTGCTCTGCGTAGACCAATGCACGTTCAACAGCGCGGTCATGGGCAGTGATGATGCGCTCATCGCCACCGATCAAGGCTTGCAGCGAGATGCTTTTGGGTGCTGAGATCGTCAGATCCAGGCCAGAGCGGGCCTGTGAATCGTGACGGATGCTGTTGCCCGCATTCACGCCACGGCCGAACTCGCCGCGCAACATGGCATGAAAGCGCTGGGTATCGACCGCGCCAGAAGCGCCAAGCATCTCAGCTCCTTTGCCTTGCCAAATAGCGGCCTGGCCATCACGGCTGTAGTAGTCATCGGCCTGGTCGCCATAGTAGTGTGAATGCTTGGCGGCCCCAGAGCGGTGTAAAAC
>SMEN01000474.1_pt1 | contig 11343 bp, 10 predicted proteins | sample 2456271 | NCBI WGS metagenome assembly SMEN01 (sample SAMN10132593, study PRJNA489261) | soil metagenome | isolation source: day1 control-loamy sand soil ammended with raw manure from dairy cow... | place: USA | collected 2015-04-01 | reverse complement strand
CAACAACCTTGCGTAGCAGTTGCCGACTATCCGCACCTTTATAGGCCGGATCAGTATCAGGAAAGTGCTGACCAATATCGCCTAAGGCGGCAGCGCCTAATAAAGCATCAGTCAGCGCATGCAATAAGACATCGCCATCAGAGTGCGCTACAAAACTTTTATTGTGTGCAATCTGTACACCGCCCAAAGTAATAAAACTTCCAATCTGAAAGCGGTGTACATCATAGCCATGACCTATACGCATGCTGTTACCTAGCTATTAAAAACAGGCGCCATTCTACACATATTCAGCATTGTTGGCCTGAAGCGCCTGTAAATCATTACAGCATTATGCCGAACAGAGAGCTCGCGCATGAAACCGCAAGTGTTCATCAATAAAGCTGGCAATAAAGTAATAGCTATGATCATAGCCCGGCTGCATCCGCAATGTGAGTGGATAGCCTGCACGCTCGGCGGCATCTTGCAAAGCGGCAGGCTTAAGTTGCTCGACTAAAAAGTTATCCGCCTCACCTTGATCAATCAGCATTGGCAGATGCTGAGTTGCTTGCGCCATTAACGCACTGGCATCCCACTCCATCCAGCTCTCACGCTGAGTACCGAGGTAGTTAGAGAAGGCTTTCTCACCCCAAGGGCACTGAGTGGGCTGACAAATCGGCGCAAAAGCTGAAACCGATTGATAACGCTGCGGCTCACGCAAAGCAGCAATTAAGGCGCCATGACCACCCATCGAATGACCACTGATGCTGCGCTTATCCGAGACAGGTAAATGCTTTTCAACTAAAGCAGGCAGCTCATTAACCACGTAATCATACATACGGTAATGTTGAGCCCAGGGCTCTTGCGTGGCATTGATATAAAAACCGGCGCCCAAACCAAAGTCCCAAGCGCCTTCTGGATCATCCGCAACACCTTCACCACGGGGACTGGTATCTGGCGCAACGATAATTAAACCTAGCTCTGCAGCAGCTTTCAGCGCTCCGGCTTTTTGCATAAAATTTTCATCGGTGCAGGTTAATCCGGACAGCCAATACAGTACTGGCAAAGGCTTACCCAAATCAGCCTGCGGCGGTAGATACACGGCAAACTGCATACTGCAATTGAGCACACTGGACTGATGCTGATAGCGTAAATGCTGGCCGCCAAAGACTTTATTAGCTGACAGTTGTTGTAACGACATCATTACCTCCAAAGACATAGGTCAGGACAAACAAAACTTAACTGCCTGCCCTAACTCATGTGGTTGTTGATTAAAAATGAATAACGCTACGAATACTCTTACCTTCGTGCATCAAATCAAATGCTTTATTAATATCTTCTAAACCCATGGTGTGAGTAATAAAAGTATCTAACGGAATCTCACCACTTTGCGCTTTTTCTACATAGCCTGGTAATTCAGTACGGCCTTTGACTCCACCGAAGGCACTACCACGCCAGACCCGTCCAGTCACTAACTGAAACGGACGGGTACTGATTTCTTGCCCAGCACCCGCGACACCAATAATCACTGACTCACCCCAGCCTTTATGACAGCTCTCAAGCGCAGCACGCATCAACTGTACATTGCCGACACATTCAAAGGAGTAATCGACGCCGCCATCGGTCATCTCGACGATCACTTCTTGGATAGGTTTGTCAAAATCTTTAGGATTAACGCAATCGGTTGCACCGAGTTCACGGGCAATATCAAACTTACCCGGGTTAATATCAACGGCAATAATACGGCTGGCTTTAGCCATTTTCGCGCCAATAATCGCCGCCAAACCAATTCCGCCCAGGCCAAAAATCGCTACCGTTGCACCCTCTTCCACTTTAGCGGTGTTGAGCACAGCACCAATGCCTGTAGTTACGCCACAACCCAACAAGCAGATCTTCTCTAGCGGTGCATCTTTTGGTACTTTAGCCAGCGATACTTCAGCTACAACGGTGTACTCAGAAAACGTTGAAGTACCCATGTAATGGTAAATCGGCTCACCCTTATAGGAAAACCGCGTTGTACCATCTGGCATCAAACCTTTACCTTGCGTCTCACGCACGGACTGGCACAGGTTGGTTTTACCTGAAGTACAGAACTTACAGGTACGGCACTCGGCGGTATACAGAGGAATCACATGATCGCCGACGGCAAGTGAGGTGACACCTTCACCGACAGCCTCAACAATACCGCCACCTTCATGGCCTAAAATAGCTGGAAAAATGCCTTCAGGATCATCACCGGATAAAGTAAAAGCATCCGTATGGCACACGCCACTGGCCACAATACGTACCAGCACTTCACCGGCTTGTGGCGGAGCGACATCCACTTCAACAATCTGTAATGGCTGACCTGGACCAAATGCCACTGCGGCACGAGACTTAATCATGGTGTTCTCCAAAGTAGATAGATGCTCCTAGCATAGCAGATGGCGCTGATTAGATAGACCAGTGCATAGATTTCACCGACAACTCAGCGAACTGGAAAAAATCTGTGTATGCTCGATTCTATATTTCCTATTGAGATCGAGTATCAGCTATGTCTAATACACGAGTGAAAGGCTCTAACCAGAAGCGCAGTACACCTGCAGCGCAACAAACCAGCGCATCTTTAGATGCACAGGTTGCGCAATTTCTGGACAGTGGCGGTGCGATTGAAGTGATTCCTCGGGGAGTGAGTGGGCAAGTATTCACGCCCACTAAAAAAGCATAAAACCGCACAACTCACATTACAGTTTGCATACTGACTCAGCACTATCACAATAATTAGCTGCTGCGCTCAAAACGCCCTCCAGAACGTAGCAAATAACCCGAACCGTCTTCGCACAAAAACGCTTCGCGCGGCATTATTGATAAAACGTCAGTACCGCCTCTTAATGCATACGCTTGATAACCCAATTGAGTAAGCAGAAAAACAGCACTTTGACTGCGCTTGCCATCATCGCAATAGCACAAATAAATTTTATCTTTATCCAGTAAGCGCTCTTTTAACCGCAACAAGTCCAACGGCATGTGCAAGGCTTGTGCTGCATGTCCGCGCTCGTATTCATCTAAGCGACGCACATCTAACCACTGCGCACCTTGCGCTAATAGCTGCCCTGCTTGAGCAAATGAAACTTCTTCAGTTACCGGAGCTTTGAGCAACTCTAAAAAATCAGCGCGCTCAAGGTATAGCACACGACTGTCTTCTAACAGAGTAACGGTTGCATTACGCGGCGCATCACTTAATAACGCCTCTTCGCCGAAGCAAGCACCCATTGATAGTTGCGCAAGCACTTGTTCCTGCCCATCGCGACTCTGGGTGACCTCAGCATTACCACTGCGCAGAAAATAACAGCGATCTCCACGCCCACCTTCTTCAAGCACAGCACTGCCTTGTGGTAGATCAAGGCGATGTAAGCGCTTTAGCATTTCTCGGATGTTAACTGCTGGCACACGGGAAAATAGCGGATTATCAAGCAGCGTAGATAACCACTCCATATCTTCGCCTTCAGCTTCAAGTTCTAGCAGCAAATCCTGCGATGCCTGACGCCAAGTCAGCAACCCCGCCAAACGACTGCGCTCAATCAACACCACACTGCAATCGGTCGCAGCCAGCAAAGTATAAGGCTCAGCGGTATTGGTAGGAAGTGCATGCTGACTTTCTTCACTGCCAGCCTCGATGTAGATTTCAGTCCCTTCTGCAGACTGATAAAACAAGTCACCCGATACTAAAAAGCAGGTTTTTTGCAGGCTCTCAGACAAGCACACGACTGTTTGCCCAGCTAAAAAAGGCCGGATCAACAACTCTGCTTTAAGCTCATTGTACTGCTGAGCAGATAAGGCATTTAACGATGTAAAACCATTCAACTGCAGTGGACTTAGGTAACTGCTCATGCGTTTCCATACTCTTGTTAAATCATAACAAGGCTTATAGGAAAACCCTCAGCCTTATCACTATATTTTCTTATGCTTTGAGCAACGATTTGACTGACCTTCAACAAAGCTACCAGGCAAATTCTCCCGCGCCAACGGCAAACCACACGGTGTATGCTCATTCAGCATGGCAGAACACATCGGCTTTTCATAATGTGTTAACCAACGCATGTATTGATCTTCAGTCACTGCGCATTTTTTAGCAACATATTGCATCGGTTTTTGTTGATAAAGGGCCATATCCTGCAGTGGAATGGTGATATGTCCGACTCCTGGATGACAAGCGACAAACACCATACCAGAACGACTGAGCCGCTCTAAAATCTGCTCACCGCTTTGCCCAGCCTGATCTTGCAGTTGTTTTTTCAACTGCTCTAACTCATTTTCTAGCTGTTGCTCCTGCTCAGCTTTATAAGCCAGTTCAACATCACGAATGGCCACCTGCTCTTTGTACTCGACAACAGCCACAGCAATCCGCGCCTGTAATTCATGCTCGAACTGTACCCGCAATGACTCTACCGCTTCGCGCTCATGCTGTTCAAAAGCACGCAGACGCGCTTGTAAATCGGCACGTAATGCATTGAGATTATCGGCTTGCTGGGTGAGCTGTTGTTTGAGTTCAGCGTTCAGACTTTCTTGTTGCTGCAACTGCTGCTGCAGCTTCAGTTGGCCTTGCTGCTGCACGCCAAGCTCGCTCTGATACTGAACACGTAACTTTGCTAACTGCTCTTCATGCTGCGCTTCTAAACCACTGATTCGCAGCCTTTGCTGCTTAATTATCTGTGCTGCTTTGTGCCGTTGTTCTTGATCCTTTTCACGCTCAAGCTCTGCAGCATTAGCATCCATTTGCGAAGCCGACTCCCAGCGCTCTTCAGATGCTATTTTAAGCTGCTCAGTGGCAACAAAAGGCTCGTACAAGTCATCAGACAGCAACCCCAGCGTATTATACTTAACCGCATCTCGCACCATGAGGACATGGTTCTGCTTGGGTGATAAGTCTGGATCCCAAAGATGCATTTGATGCCAAGGCACCGATGATTGACTGCGACACGCCAAGCGGATAGGACCAGCACCAAGATCAGGTCCACGCCCTGCGCGTTCAGCCAAATGACGTAAAGGGATGTTCCAGCTCGGATCAGCGGCACCTTTCTCATCAAAATCAATATAAAAGAACACCAATGAGCGCACTAATAATCTAGGATTTATCAGCACATACACCGCTTGCATTTGCTGATCAGTAAACTCAGGCATATTGACCATGCCATCCAGCACCGCTTCAAACTCTGGATACAGCATCTGTTTAGAGATTTTCTGATCCGTGAAAAACATCACGGCCTCAACCATCTGTGGTTTATTTTGTAAGCGCATGACTTCTCTCAAATTAAATGCAGGCACAGCGCATAGACCATGCGCTACAGACTCAAGTTTCACTATAGCAAAACCTAATTCAAGCGCTGTGACACTGTTGGCAGGCATTCAAGCAAGAACAAGACTGAAAACTTATAAAGCGAATGCCTTCACACTGCTGCAGCCTGACTATAGAGACGAAGACCTAAGCGATAATTGCGACTGTAAGAACAACAAGTCTTCTGGGCGGGTGATTTTGATATTACTGGAGCGACCTTCAACAACCTGAGGAGAAAATCCTGCCCACTCCATCGCCGAGGATTCATCAGTCACAACCACTTCAGTTTGTAGCGCATCAGCGAGCGCTCGTTGCAATTGACCGAGCTTAAACATTTGCGGCGTTAACGCTTGCCAGATCACACTGCGATCAATGGTTTTAACCACTCGCCCACTGGCGTCAATCTGTTTCAATGTGTCGCGCGCAGGCACGGCTAACAAACCACCAACCGGATCATCGGCTAAGCGGCTCAGTAAGCGATCTAAGTCATCACGCTCAAGTAATGGTCGTGCGGCATCGTGCACCAACACCCAATCGTCGGATTGAGCGCCACTTTCGTGCAGTGCGAGTAAGGCATTGAGCACTGACTCAGCCCGCTCAGCACCGCCGACAACAGTTTGTATCAGCCGATGCTCGGCAACCTTTAACTGCGACCACCAACTGTCATGCTCAGCCAACGCCACGACAATTCCGCGCAGACTTGGATGCGCTAAAAAACAGCTCAACGTGAGTTCAAGAATCGTTTTATTGGAGACAGTCAAATATTGCTTTGGGCATTGCGCCTGCATACGACTGCCAATCCCAGCGGCTGGGATCACTAGCCAAAATAACGGAGTTGTCATTCTGCCAACAAGAAGAGAGTTTCCCCTTCCTTGACCATACCCAACTCATAGCGAGCACGCTCTTCAACGGTTTCCATACCTTTTTTCAATTCCATCACTTCCGCATCCATGACCCGATTGCGCTCAAACAAGCGCTCATTCTCGGCTTTTTGCTCAGTAATTTGCTGCATCAGCTGCACACCTTGCGCGACGCCACCATCCCCCAGCCAAAGACGGTACTGCAACCCGAGAAGCAACACGAGCAGTACAATCAACAACCAGTAGGGTTCTTTCTTCATAGCGGTCTTCCATAGAAAAGGGCAGCTGATGTGGCTGCCCTTTGAACATCACAGCTACTGTGACATGCATCGCTCACAGAGGTTGCACATTAGCCGCGAAACTCTGCACGTCCGCGATAAGGTGCTTGACCGCCTAATTGCTCTTCAATGCGCAGCAGTTGGTTGTACTTAGCTACGCGATCTGAGCGGCACAATGAACCGGTTTTAATTTGTCCCGCCGCCGTACCCACCGCCAAATCAGCAATGGTTGAATCTTCTGTTTCACCACTGCGGTGTGAAATAATCGCAGTAAAACCAGCCGCTTTAGCCATTTGAATGGCTTCTAGGGTTTCCGTCAAGCTACCAATCTGGTTGAATTTAATCAAAATAGAGTTAGCTGTTTGCGTGTCAATACCTTGCTGCAAGATTTTGGTGTTGGTGACAAACAAATCATCACCGACTAACTGGACTTTCTCACCAATTTTGTCGGTCAGGATTTTCCAACCTGCCCAATCAGACTCATCCATACCATCTTCGATGGAGATAATTGGGAAGCGCTCAGTTAGGCCTGCGAGGTAATCAGCAAAACCTTGTGCATCAAACTTTTTACCTTCGCCAGCCAGATCGTACTGACCATCTTTGTAGAACTCACTGGCCGCACAATCAAGCGCTAAGGTGACATCTTCACCAAGCTTGTAACCGGCATTAGCAACAGCTTCAGCAATGGCCGCAAGCGCCGCCTCGTTAGATGCAAGATTCGGGGCAAAACCTCCTTCATCGCCAACCGAAGTGCTTAAACCACGATCCTGCAAAACAGCCTTGAGGTGGTGGAAAATTTCCGTCCCCATGCGCAGCGCGTCAGAGAAGGTTTTCGCACCAACCGGCTGCACCATGAATTCTTGGATATCAACGTTGTTATCAGCATGCTCGCCACCGTTGATGATATTCATCATTGGTACCGGCATGGAGTACACGCCTGGTGTGCCATTAAGCTCAGCAATGTGCGCATACAAAGGCATACCTTTGGCTTGAGCAGCAGCTTTCGCAGCAGCCAATGACACCGCTAAAATAGCATTGGCACCCAATGAGGCTTTGTTTTCAGTGCCATCTAAAGCAATCATGGCACGATCAAGCGCTTGCTGATCAGTGGCATCTTTGCCTAACAGCAAGTCACGGATTGCACCGTTGATATTGGCTACAGCCTTAAGTACGCCTTTACCCATGTAACGGCTTTTATCGCCATCGCGCAATTCCAACGCTTCACGCGAACCTGTTGATGCACCGGAAGGAGCACAAGCACGACCGATGATGCCGTTCTCTAAAATAACATCGGCTTCTACGGTTGGGTTACCACGGGAATCTAAGACTTCACGACCTTTGATGTCGATAATTTTTGCCATTGCTCTGCACGCTCCATACTGTATTGGGTCAAACCTAAAACGAAGTAATCGCCTTAAGCTGTTTCAATGGTGGGGAAACTTTTAATCAAATCATCTAACTGCTTAAGCTGGGTTAAAAACGGCTCAAGCTTATCTAAGCGCAAGGCACAAGGGCCATCGCACTTAGCATTATCTGGGTCAGGATGCGCCTCTAAAAACAGTCCAGCCAAGCCTTGACTCATACCCGCTTTCGCCAACTCAGTCACCTGCGCACGACGACCGCCGGCTGAATCAGCACGGCCACCTGGCGTTTGCAGTGAATGGGTGACATCAAAAAACACGGGATACTCAAACTCTTTCATAATGCCAAAGCCGAGCATATCCACTACAAGGTTATTGTAGCCAAACGCCGAACCGCGCTCACAGAGAATCAGCTGATCATTACCTGCTTCTTCGCATTTAGTGAGGATATGTTTCATCTCATGCGGCGCTAAAAACTGCGCTTTTTTGATATTAATCACCGCATTGGTTTTCGCCATGGCTACAACCAAATCAGTTTGGCGTGATAAAAACGCGGGCAACTGAATAATGTCACAGACTTCAGCCACCGGCTGCGCCTGATACGGCTCATGCACATCGGTAATCACCGGCACATTAAAGGTGCGTTTGATCTCTTCAAACACCTTCAGGCCTTCATCGAGACCTGGACCGCGGAAAGAGTTGATCGATGAGCGATTGGCCTTATCAAAGCTGGCTTTAAACACATAAGGAATCCCTAGTTTTTCAGTCACGCGCACATATTCTTCACAGGCGCGCATGGCTAAATCACGGGACTCAATTACATTAATGCCGCCAAACAAGACAAAGGGCTTGTCATTGGCAATTTCAATATCGGCGACACGAATGATTTTCTGGCTCATGCTTTACCTGCTTTATAGGCGAGTGCTGCTTCAACAAAACCTTTAAACAATGGGTGACCATCACGCGGGGTTGAAGTGAACTCCGGGTGGAATTGGCATGCGACAAACCAAGGATGATCTGCAACCTCGACCACTTCGACCAGTGCGCCATCTTCAGAACGGCCTGATACTTTTAAGCCTGCTTCGATCAACTGTGGCAACAACTGGTTATTAACTTCATAGCGATGACGGTGGCGCTCAACAATAGAGTCTTTGCCGTAACTTGCATGGACTAAGGTGCCCGGAATTAACTGACACTCTTGCGCGCCAAGACGCATGGTGCCGCCAATATCTGCATCTTCAGTGCGCTGTTCAACACTGCCATCTGCATCTTGCCACTCCGAAATCAGGCCCACAACAGGATGCTCGCTGTGCTTATCAAACTCTGTCGAATTGGCATCGGCCCAACCCAGCACATTGCGTGCAAATTCAATTACCGCAACCTGCATACCGAGGCAAATACCAAGGTAAGGAATGTTATTTTCACGTGCGTACTGCACCGCTTTGATCTTGCCTTCTACACCACGCAGACCAAAACCACCCGGCACTAATACTGCATCCACACCTTCGAGCACCTCAGTGCCTTGATTCTCAAGGTCTTCGGAGTCGATATACAGCATTTTCACCCGAGTTTGCGTTTCAATGCCGGCATGACTCATCGCTTCAATCAACGATTTGTAGGCATCCAGTAACTCCATGTATTTACCAACCATGGCGATCGTCACTTCTTGCTTAGGGTGAAGCTTGGCATCAATTACTCGATCCCATTCAGCCAAGTCAGCGCCATCGCACTCTAAGCCGAAACGCTCCATAACGAAATCATCCAAGCCTTGGCTGTGCAAGATACCTGGGATTTTGTAGATCGTATCTACATCGGGCAGGCTAACCACCGCGCGCTCTTCAACGTTAGTAAAGAGGGCAATTTTGCGGCGTGAAGAAATATCAATCGAACGATCAGAACGGCACACCAACACATCAGGCTGCAAGCCAATCGAGCGTAACTCTTTGACCGAGTGCTGAGTTGGCTTGGTTTTCGTCTCACCAGCAGTCGCAATGTACGGCACTAAGGTTAAGTGCATCAGCATGGCGCGCTTGGCACCTACTTCCACACGCAACTGACGAATGGCTTCAAGGAATGGCTGTGATTCGATATCACCGACAGTACCGCCGATTTCAACCATGGCGATATCAGCATCACCAGCGCCTTTAATAATACGGCGCTTGATTTCATCAGTAATGTGCGGAATGACTTGGATGGTTGCACCCAAGTAGTCGCCACGGCGCTCGCGACGCAAGACTTCTTCATACACACGACCGGTGGTGAAGTTATTATTTTGCGTCATAGTGGTGCGCACAAAGCGCTCGTAGTGGCCTAAATCAAGGTCAGTTTCGGCACCGTCGTGCGTCACGAAGACTTCACCGTGCTGGAACGGACTCATGGTACCCGGATCGACGTTGATGTACGGATCGAGTTTTAGCAGGGTGACTTTTAAGCCACGCGCCTCAAGAATAGCGGCCAATGAAGCTGAGGCAATACCTTTCCCCAATGAAGAAACAACACCGCCTGTGACGAAGATGTAGCGCGTCATAAATAACCCTGGATTCTGCGTTTAGGCGGCAAACCGCCGAAGATAAGCATTGAAAGCTGTGCTTGATAATTTGCAATTAAAACCAAGCGCTACAGGAGCAATTAAGCACCTGCACTAATCAACTAATAGACGGGAGAATAGTCTACGCGAAAGCTGTTTATGACTCAAACCAAGAAACCACTAAAAAACATCTTTTCTAGGTTTAATTGCCCAAGACCACTCACTGATCAAGCAACAACAGCTTACTCGCTCAGACTCGCATCTTTTTTGAGTCTAGCTGATTCTCTGCAATAAGCTGCCAATCAATTGTTACCGAGCCAAGTGCTGCATGATTTAAATGCGTCAGATTAGCGATCGCCAACAACTGTCCTTGCTGAAAAACCAGCGGCAAACGCCCTCGCAGAAAAGCAGGTATCCTCTCTTCTTGCAAAAGACGCTTTAAATCACGATGGCCGCGCCCAGCAATCAATAGACGCTCAGCGCCCTGTCGATAACTGATCTGTAACGGTGCATGTAACTCACCACTAACGGTTAAATAGCCATTATTTGCTAACTGATAACGTCCTGCGCAACCAATAGTTAAGTTCAGTACAGGCGGCTCATCGAGATATTCTTCCGGCAACCAATACAAAGTATTTTGACTGCGCAGTAAAGCGCCTTGCTGCAAACGCCAAAGTGGCTTGGCAGCGCTTTTGGCGTCGCGCAATGTCTGCCAACTCTGCCAGTGCGCACTGTCAGGCGGCAAGGTAAAAGCAGCCAACCAATAACGTAATAGATTTTTCTGCCGCGCCAAGGACAAGTCACGCACAACACTTAAATCGAGGCTTGGTAAATGCAACCAAGCTAAAGGCGCTTGCACCTGAGCATGCTCTAAATCCAATTCAGCAAGTTCATCTAACAACTGTTGTGCTTCTTGCATATGCTGCGCGGCACGCTGCAAGGTGCTACGCAAAGCCGGCCATCGGGGTTGTAGGCGTGGAATAATTTGCTGACGTAAATAATTACGAGCAAAGCCATCGCTGGCATT
>SMEN01001334.1_pt1 | contig 11350 bp, 9 predicted proteins | sample 2456271 | NCBI WGS metagenome assembly SMEN01 (sample SAMN10132593, study PRJNA489261) | soil metagenome | isolation source: day1 control-loamy sand soil ammended with raw manure from dairy cow... | place: USA | collected 2015-04-01 | reverse complement strand
GGTCTTGCGTTCTTCTTTGCGGTTCGCGGCCTTCGCGTCGAGCTCTTGGAAGATCGGGGTTTCGGCCACTTTCAGGCGAATAACCATGCCGATGATGATCAATACTGCCGAGAAGACGAACGGAATGCGCCAGCCCCATTCCAAGAAGGCATCGCCCGTAGAGAAGGAGACGAAGGAAACCAGGAAGGTTGCCAGCAGGCCGCCGGCAGGAGCTCCTGCGTTGGCGAAGGAAGCGGCGAAGCCGCGCTTGGAAGCCGGTGCGTGTTCAAGTGCCATCAAGGTGGCACCGCCCCATTCGCCGCCAACGGCAACACCCTGGATGACGCGCAGCAGGATCAGGATGATCGGTGCTGCCATGCCGATGGTTGCGGTGGTTGGCAGCAGGCCGATGGCGATCGTGGCAAAGCCCATCATCATCATGGAAAGGACCAGCATCTTCTTGCGTCCCAAGCGATCGCCGTAGTGACCGAAGATGATGCCGCCCAGCGGACGGGCTATATAGCCGACTGCCAGGGTGCCGAAGGAGGCGAAGAGCGCCAAGCCGGGGGTCAGGTTGCCGAAGAAGACCTTGTCGAAAATCAGCGACGCCGCAGTGGCGTACAAGATGAAGTCGTAGTACTCGATGACGCTGCCCAAGAAGCTGGAACCGAGAATGCGGCGCAGGTCCTTGGTGTTGAGGGAGTCGTTCGGCTTCGATGCCGGCACTGGCTGGTTCTGTTGCGAGTCGGACACGTTGGGAACCTTTCCTGATCGCGGTTTGTGACTTAAGCCATAGTGAAGCATTTCACTTCAGATGTCCACTTTTTACGTATTTTATTACTGAGAATATTTTCTTTGGAGGCGAAAAGTGCGGAATTCCGGGATTTTTGAAAAAATCTTCAGATTAGAGCTTGATCTGGGTCACATGAGTTATATAAACTGATGCACAGAATATATTTTTGACCCGCTAGTCGGGACGTCCGATAAGGAGCAGCAAAGATGAGTGCACGCACTGGAGAGCAGTACCTGGCAGGGCTCAAGGATTCCCGTGAGGTCTGGCTAGGCGACCAGCGCATCGACGTGACCGAGCATCCTGCATTTGCAGGCTCGATCAACGGCATGGCCGCCTACTTCGACTACCAGCACAAGTATGCCGATGACTGCCTGATGGTCGATGAAGAGACCGGCGAGCAGCATAACGTCTCGCTGCTTCGTCCGAAGAACGCAGAAGACATCGCCCGCCGCCACCGCGCCTTCGACCGCCTGGCCCGCTACTCCAACGGCATGCTCGGCCGCACCCCTGACTACGTGAACGTCGTCCTGGCCGGCCACGCTTCGCGTCCGGACATCTTCGCCAAATCCGGCGACCCGGTCTACTACGAGCGCTTGGAGAACTACTGGCGCCACGTCCAGGAAAACGACCTGGCGCTGACCCACACCATCGTGCACGCAGCCATCGACAAGTCGGTGGGCGAACTGCAGGGCATCAACGAAGAGCTGACCCTGCGCGTGGTGGAGCGCACCGAAGAGGGCCTGATCGTGCGCGGCGCGAAGATGCTCGCCACCCTGGGCCCGATCGCAGACGAACTCTACGTCTACCCAGCGGTGCCAATCCAGAAGGGCTACGAGGAATACGCGCTGTCCTTCGCGATCCCGGTCGCCACCCCGGGAGTGGTCTCGGTATGCCGCGACCACTACGGCGTCGACCAGCCCGTAGTGGACAAGCCGTTCTCCTCGCGCTTCGACGAGCAGGATGCGGTCATCATCTTCGATGACGTGCTGGTTCCATGGGACCGCGTGTTCATCGACGGCCAGCTCGATGTCTACAACTCCCTGAACTCGGGCACCGCTACCGGCAACACCCAGCAGCAGACTGCCATCCGCGCCTCGGTGAAGCTGGAATTCGCCTACGACCTGTGCGTGCAGATGGCCAAGGTCACCGCCACCGACAACAAGCCGGAAACCGCGTCGATGCTCGGCGAAATCTACTCCTACCTGCGCATCGCCCGCGCCGTAATCCACTCGGCCGAGGTCAACGCCTCGGAATGGGGCGGCGGAGCATTCTTCTGCCACGACGACATCTCCGCGCTGCGCACCATGATGCCGCTGTGGATGGCCCGCGTGAACGACATCATCAAGTCCATGGGCAGCCACAACCTGCTGGCCACCCCAACCGCGGCCTCCTTCGAGGATCCGCGCCTGGGCCCACTGCTCAAGAAGTACCTGCCAGGGGCCAACGGCATCGCACCAGAAGAGCGTGCCAAGATCTTCCGCACCGCATGGGACTTCGCCGGATCCGCCCTGGGCAGCCGCATCGAACTCTACGAGCGCTTCTACCTGGGCTCGGTAGGCCGTGCCCGCGGACTGGACCACCGCAAGGCGCAGATGAAGGGCGAAACCGGTGCCTTCGAGGCGATGTTCGCCGAGCTGGGCATCAACCCGGTCATTGCCGAACACGCCGGACTGGATCTGGACGCCGCGGCAACGCGCGCCTAGGAAAGCAGAAAATCATGGCTAACCCAACACCCGATGTGCTCGATGCGCTGCTGGAGAACCTGCTGGAAACCCAGTATTCCCAGCTGCCGACGGCCACGATCCAGCGTGTGAACCAGCGCCTGCTCGATTCGGTGGGCGTTGGGGTGGCAGGCCACCGTGCCGATGATGCCTCAGGGCTCATCGAGGTCGCTCGCGCCTGGGGCAGCGGTCAAGAAGCAACCGTACTGGGGACCGGAATCAAGCTCCCGGCCACCTCGGCCGCCTTCGTCAACGCGGCCCTGATCCGCTCCTTCGACTTCGAGCCGGTGGAAGCCGAAGGGCCGGAAGGCAAGCAAGTCGCCGCCCACATTTCAGGTACCACCGTGGCGGTGGTCCTGGCATTGGCCGAGGCAACCGGCGCCAACGGCGAAGAGACCCTGGCTGCGTTGGCACTGGGAGATGACCTGGCCGCGCGTCTGGCCATCGCCGGCGGATTCGATGTGTACTCCGGCCAGGATAATACCGGCACGCTCAACGCCTTGGCCGCCGCGGCAATCGCCAGCCGGATGCTGGGCTTGAGCAAGGTGCAGGCACGCCATGCCATCGGCATCGCGGTCAACCAAGCTTCGGGCAATGTAGCTGCGATCTTCGATGGCGCCAACGGCTTCAAGCTGCCCATGGCCTTCGCCGCCCGCTCCGGAATTTCCGCAGCGCAGCTGGCCAAGGCCGGCTTGCAGGCGGCGGATGATCCGCTGACCGGCAAGCACGGCTACTTCCAGCAGTTCGGCATCGACGCGCAGCCGGAACTGGCAGTGGTGGGCCTCGGCGTGGTGTTCCACGGCGATTGCACCATCAAGCCATTTGCCAGCTGCCGCGCCGCGCAGCCATCGCTGCAGGCCTGCGCGCAACTGGTGGCCGATGGCACGGTGAACTACAAGGACATCGAATGCCTCACCGTCCACCTGAGCGAACGGACCCTGAACGGATTCGTCGGAGCACGCTTCGAAGCCGGGGATACCCGCACTGTGGCAGCGCTGTTCTCGGTGCACGCCACCGCGGCCATCGCCTTGATCCACGGGACGGTCCGCCCCGAGCACCTGACCGCCAGCGCGCTGGCGGACCAGGAACTGGCGCAGATGCTCGGACGCATTGAACTGGCCGGCACCCTGCCCAACAGCCAGCGGCTGACCGCAGAAATCACCGCACGGCTGCGCAACGGCGAAGTGCGCCACATACGCGTGGAGCACCCGGATGGAAACATCTTGCGCACACCCCTGGAGCATGACCAGGTAGTTGAGAAGTTCTCGAAGAATCTCGAGTTCTCGCATCCTGAATTGGCGGCACGCAAGGACGCGTTGCTTGACCAGTTCGAACACCTTGCCAGCGCACCGGATCTGAGGAATCTGATCGCAGCGCTGGACCCAGCTGAAAACTTCACCCCGAATTACCAGGAGCAACTCTCATGAGCATCACCAACCTTGACTCGGTCACCCCCGTCGACATGAACACCTTCCGCAACGTCGTAGGCCACTTCGCCTCCGGTGTCACGGTGATCACCACCGCCGTGGACGGCCAGCTCTACGGAACCACCGCCTCGGCAGTGTCCTCGCTGTCCATGGAACCGCCAATGATGCTCGCCTGCCTGAACCGCTCCAGCTCCACCCACGACCGCGTGGTGGAAGCAGGAGTCTTCGGCATCAACATCTTGGCGGAAGACCAGGGTGCGCTGGCCTTCCACTTCGGACGCAAGGGCGAAGACAAGTTCGCCACCGTGCCGCACACCCTCTCCGAAGAAGGCATCCCGCTGATTGACGGCGCACTGGCCACGATCGTATGCCACGTAGCCGAGACTCCAACCGGCGGCACCCACACCGTGTTCCTGGGACTGGTCAGCCACGCTGAAGCCCACGACCGCGAACCACTGGCCTACTACCGCGGCACCATGGGACGCTTGGAGCCGACCAAGGAATTAGCTGCCTACCAGGCCACCCGCAACTGGGTGCTGCTGCGCACCAGCCCGCTGGGCGAAGACCTCGACGTGGATGCAATCGCCGCCGCTTCCCGCGCCGACGCCGATCATGTCTCCAATGCACTGGTGAAGCTGGAAAGCGAGCACCTGGTCTTCCGCACCGAGAACGGCAAGTACCAGCCAAAGCCGATCACCGCAGAGCTGACCGATTCGGCCTATGAGTCGCGCGCCACCATCGAGTCCGGCGTCATCGCATCGCACCTGGGCAAGGTGTCAGCAGAAACCATCTCCACGCTGCGTGAGATCACCGCGAAACTGGCCACCCTGCGCGAGACCTCCGAGTCCGACTTGGAAGAGTTCTTGGCCCTGAATGTGGCCTACCACGACACTTTGGTCGGCGTTGCCGGCTCCAGCCAGCTGGTTGATTCCTTCCGCCGTCTGGGCATTGGCACCGTATGGCGTCAGGCATTGACCGCAGAGCAGTGGTCGCGCCAGCTCGAACACCGCCACGTTGCAGAACTGACCGAGGCACTGGCTGCCGGCGATGCCCCAGCAGCCCAAGCAGCACTTGCTGCCCACACCGAGTTCGGCAAGACCTTGGCTCGTGAAGTCGTGGCTCGCCATGGCGGCCAGGTCTAAGCACTGAGCCTTTAGCCAGTACGCAGCAGGCGGAAGGTTGGATATCCAACCTGCCGCCTGCTGCATTAAACGTTCAGGTGCAGTCCTATTCTGCTTTAGTCCCGATAAAGAGGCGCAGCTTCCACTGTCCATCGGTATTGGCCCACACCGTGCGGTTGATCGTTTCCAGATGCTTCTCCACTCCGCCGGAAATCAGATGCATCTTCATGGTGCCTTCGACAACTGCCACGCCGCCCTGCTGGGTGACTGAATCGAAGTCGTGCTTCAGTGCCAAATATTCGGTGGCTCCTGAGCCAAGCAATTCCAGCAGCGAATCGCGGTTATCGACCCGACCGGTGGAATGCGTGTACTGCAAGTCCGGCTCGAGCAGGCTCTCCAAGGTCGCAAGGTCACCAGCAAGCATGGCCGAAAGGCGCTGGTCTTCTGCAGTGCGCAGTTCCGATTCAAGGCTCACAGGGTCAAAAGTGCTCAACGTTGACAGCTCCTAATTAGCGTTATGATCGTAGGTAATTTACCAATAAGCCGTAGCGAATTGTGGTTATTGGCGAATGCTTTCAATAGGTGAGATGGGCTTTTTGGGTTGAGGTCAACGGGAAATATCTCAACCGAGGACCTCGCCGCTGGCGCGCTTGCCCTTCCCTTTGCACTTCTGCTCACTGGATGCAGCGGTTCTGATCTCCTTTCCGATAAATTCGATGAATCCACCACGCGAACCGCCAAAACTTCTCAGAAAGCGGTTGAAGATGGCGTGCTGCCCGACTGGGTGCCGGCCGGCGGCACTGATGTGCAGCTGGTTCAACGCAACACCGGTTCTGAACGCATCTTCATCATGAACTACGAGGGCAAGCTCGATAGCGAGCAGTGCAAGGCACTGAAGACTACCGGACAGCCCACCGATGCCGAATTGGCCCAGGCCTATGCTTCTGATTCGCGCACCAAGAACATGAAGCCCGGAGAGCTGTCCAAGACCCGTACCTTGGAAGCGGAGTGGTGGCCACAGAGCGCGCAGGCCAGCACGACTGATCTGTGCGGACGGTTCTGGGTTCACCAGGCCGATGGCAAACTATACGCCTTCTCACCGGATACGGTCACCCAGGTTCAGGCCATCGAGAAGGAACGTGCAGCCAAGGACGACAAGTAGTGTCTGCACACGAACTGCTGAATGGCAGGCCACCAACCGGGAACATGGTTGGCGGCCTGCCGTTCGAATGCTGTCTAGCTAGACCTTAGTTGTGTGAGCGCGGGGTCTTCCGGATGGCATATAAAACGCAGCTTACGAGGCCGAGGAGGCTGACAAGTACTGCAGCGGACCCGAACAGACCCGGCAGATGCTTACTCCACGTGAGGTTGAAAGCAACTAAGAGCGACACCAGGAATCCGCCGGTCAGGTAACAGGTAGCTGAACTCATGGCAAACCTTCCGAGGGTAAAACGTGCTGCAGTGAGCCTAGCATCCTGATAATGGCAATCAAGAGAGCTGCAACAGTGTGCCACTGTGAAAAAGCTAGGAGTTGGTTTGATGAGTTACATTCCCATCGTCAATTCTGAAACTGTCACCATCGCATGGAACGAACAACTTGCCGCGGAATTGCGTCAAAGCTGATTGCCAGACTTCGAGGTCTGAAGAAGCAGGAACTAAATGGTGAAGCGCCAGATGAGACGCCCCTGCCTGCTGGGCAATTGCGCCGGCATCCTGAGGTGTCGTATGTGCTCGCCTGTGGTGTCCCATGCTTGCTTCAAGCTCTTGCTTGGTGGCATTGGGATAGCTGCGAATGACGGAATCGAGATCAATGGCTTCATGGAAAAGAAGGTCGCATCCTCGTGCCAGGCCCACGAGATTCTGGCTCGGTGCCGTATCCCCGGAAACGACCACGGAGCCGTATGCGCTGTCAATGCGGAAGGCGTAGGCCGGAGCGATCGGCTGGTGCTGCACTAACGTGGCCGTAACGGTGACAAACTTGTCCGAGTAGACTTCGAACGGCTCCATCGCAGGATGGTTTGCCGTGTTGGGATGGAAATCCACTTCTTCGGGAAGCCGGATGTCTTCTCCAATAAAGATTTTCGAGATGTCTGGAGCTCCAGAATCCCGCCGGCGATCGTTGAGATCGGTGGCATGGGATCGAAGCATCAGCTCAACCATTTCCTTGGTGCCTGGAGTAGGTGATTGAGGGTAGATCGTCGGGACATCCTTTTCGGCATGCTGGACCTCCGGGAGCATGCCGCGATCTGCGGGACCTACAACGCGTACGCGTAGTTCTGGGTTGCCACGGAATGCGAGGCCGCCGAGCACCATGACCGAATTCAGGTCGATGACATGGTCGGAGTGCTGATGGGTGATGAAAATGGCGCGCAGACTCGTTGGCGAGAGCCCTGCGTCTGCCAGCCCCATGCCCACACCATGTCCGCAGTCGATCAGATAGGTGCTGCCATCTACGACGACGGCTGTGGCGATGCCTCGACGATGGCCGTTATCGAGACCTCGGCGGAGGAGCGGACCTCCGGCTGTTCCCAAGGAATAAACGGTCATTCCAGTACTCAACGTAAAACCACTTTCATTGTGAAAACTTCCAGGGATATAAAGACGGTGGGTACCGCGTTGCGATACCCACCGTTCGGAGAATGTCTAGCGGCTGAAGATGCTGCTGACGCTTTCCTGGCCCTTGCGCTGGCGATCAGTTACATCAACCAGATCCGGACGCGGCAGCAGTGGAACGTCTGCCGGGTTTTCGAATGGAAGGTCCAGATCTTCAGCGTTCACGATTGGTCCGTGGCCAGCCTTGGCCTTGACTTCATTAGCCTCTGGGGAGTTCAACCAGGTGATGAACAGTTCAGCGGCCTGCGCGTTTTCAGCGCCATCGATGACTCCGGCGTACCAGTAGGTTGCCCAGTTGCCACCCTCGATCGGGTAGGAGATCTCAACTGGCGCACCATCGCCGGTCAAGGTCAGGTAGTTGCCCATTGCGCCCATCAGGCAGACATAAGCGCGGCCCTGTACTACGGCGTTGTGGCACTCAGCGGTGCTTGAAGAGATGATGGGATCTTGTGCCGCCAACTTTTCTAGGTAGTCCTTACCCAGATCCTTGTCATTGAGCACAAGGTCTGCCCATTGCATGCCGCCACCGTCGGTGGCAGGATCGGTCATGGTGATTTTTCCCTTGTAGGCAGGATCCAACAGAGACTGCCAGCTATCCGGCGTCTTGCCCAGATCCTGACGGGTGTCATAGATCAGGCCGCGTGGAGATGCGGATACCGGGGTGAGGGTTCCGGTCTCGAGCGATAGCTGTGGATCCTTGGTGACCTTTTCCGCATTGAAAGGCCGGAACTCGCTGAAGTAATCCCGATCGGCGAGCGAGACCGCTCCCACGTCGCCGGTGATGACAATGTCTGCGATGCGTTGGCCGGAGGACTGCTCCTGGGAAATCTTGGTGTCCAACTCGGCGCCGACAATCTGCAACGGCTCAACTTCAATGCCTGGGAATCGCTCGTTGAAGGCTTCGAAAACCGATGGCCAGGTGGCCGTCAGCGGGGTGTAGATGTTCAGTGAGTCCTGGCCGGCTTCAAGGGCAGCGGCGTACTGCTCTTCAATCTGCTTTTTGGCTTCTTCGCCACCCAGCGCGGCAACGGTATCGACGCCTTCGCGTTCTCCCAGACCCTCGCTGGCAGCGTCGCCGCTGCCGCCTGCGCAAGCGCTGAGCAGCAGAGCGGAGGAAAGTCCGAGTGCTGCGATGGTTGCAAATTTGTTCTTCTTGATCCCCATGGTCGTGCCTTTCATAATGATGGACGAGGAGTGACTTCGTTTTTGGCTGATGTTCCCGAGGCCTTCGCCTTAGGCCAGGGCCGGTACCTTGGAATTGAGCACTGGCAGGCATGCCAGCGAATCCGGAGCGATGGCTCCGGAGATGGAGTCGCCGACCCGAGGGGCGCCAACTGGCCAGATGTTGGCCACTTCTGCGGTGCGAATGGAGACCTTGACCTTGTGCGGGCCCAACTGCAGTTCGTAGATGAAGTCATCGCCCAGGTACATCACATCGGTGATGACACCTTGGAACCGGTTTGGCTTTTCGGCGGCGGGCGGTCCAAGGATCACCGAGGAAGACCGGACTGCAATATCCACCCGCTGCCCCTCATGCACATCGTTGCGCGGTGGGCAGGCCAAGCGGATGTCGGTTCCGTCGAGCAGGACGTTGACACCATACTGATCGGCTGAGACAACGGTGGCGCTAACGAAGTTGTCGTAGCCAACGAAGTCAGCGACGAAGTGCGAGACCGGGTGCCAATAGATCTCCCGTGGGCTGCCGACCTGCTCGATGGCACCTTTGTTGAGCAAGACGATACGAGTGGACAGGGAGACCGCTTCTTCCTGGTCATGTGTCACGTAGATGGAGGTGGTGCCAACGCGCTTATGCATTTCACGCAGTTCCGAACGCATGTCCTGACGCAGACGAGCGTCGAGGTTGGACAGGGGCTCGTCGAAGAGCAGAAGCTGCGGGGTTGCGACCAAGGCGCGCGCCAGGGCCACCCGCTGCTGCTGGCCGCCGGAGAGATCGGTAGCCATTCTGCTGGCGTACTCTTCGAGCCCGACCATTTCCAAGACTTCGCGGACACGGCGTGCGCGTTCGTCCACGCTGATCTTTCGCATCCTCAATGGGTAGGCGACGTTGGAAGCCACCGACATATGCGGCCACAAGGCGTAGCTCTGGAACACCATGCCGATATCGCGCTTATCCGGGGAAACATGGATACGCTCCGCCGGCGCATCCACAACTTTGCCGCCAATTGAAACCTGGCCGCCGGTAGGGCGTTCCAGGCCAGCGACGCAGCGCAGGGTCGTGGTCTTGCCGCAACCCGATGGACCCAGCAGGGTGAGGAACTCGCCCTCTTGAATTTCCAGATCCAGTGATTCCACTGCAGCTGGCGCTTTCGGCGAGTACTTCTTTTCTAGTGACTCAATACTTACGTGTGCCATGGAATTTCCTATCACTTGGAAGCGGAGGTCGGAACTCGACGCAGGGTAGTTGGATCGTTGTCTGCTTCGACAGCCTTGGACTTTGCAGGGTCGAAGCTCTGGGACGGAGCAGCAATGTCAACCAGCTGCCCCCGCTTGGTGGTCTTGCGGTAGTTGAGGCGTTTGAGCAGCGCTCCGGCGGCGAGAAGCAATCCGCCCCCGGCCGCCAGCAGGGCCAAGAGGAGCAGCAAGAGGGCTGCGGCGACAGAACCGTTGCCAAGCTGCGTGTAGTAGTTGTATACGAGCAGGGAGACGGTTTCCGTCTTGGCGCTGGAGAGGAGGATAGGGATATCCAAGCTGCCAGCGGCCATCACGCCGGTTATGAACCATGAAGCCAAGAAGGTCGGGCCGATCAGCGGAACTACGATGGTGACCATCATTCGCGGCGGGGAGGCTCCGCAGATGCGAGCCGACTCTTCCAGTTCCACACCCAGCTGGCCAACTGGGCCCGAGGTGGCGCGCTGCGCAATGGGAGTCACCACGATGACCAGTGCGATCAGCACGATCCAGATCGAGCCGTACAAATTCTTCAGGCCCGGAACGCTGAGGTACGCCCAGGTGATTGCCAGTGCTAGCACGATGCCTGGAACCGCAACTACAGCCCAAACAATCATTTCCGGGACTTGAGCCCACCGGCTCTTGCTGCGCAATGCCACGTAGCTGATCAAGACGGCCAAGATGGTGGCGAACAGGCCGCCAATGATGCCCATGACCAAGGTGTTTTCCAACGCCCTGATGACCTTCGACGATTCGAACAATCCCGCATAATGCTTGAAGGTGAAGCCAGCGACGCCGAGTACGGGTTGGAAGGAACCGATGATCAGCTGGACCAGGGGGAGTACCAGGGCGACTAGGACGTAGGCTGCGAAGAGGGAAAAACCTGCCCACTTCCAACGACCGATTTCTTCCTTTTCAAGCCGGTACGCCTTCCCCGTGACGGTGATGAAGTTGCGGTTGCCGATGGCCTTGGAGCGGATAGCGACCAGGATGTAGATGACTGCGATGAGCAGCAGGGCCAGTGCGCTCGCAGAGTCGTAGCGAATCGGGGTGGTGGCCAGGAAATTGTAGATCTGCGTCGGGAACACGTAGATGGCTGCCGGCACACCGAGAATCAGGGCGACATCCAGTTGGCCTAGAGAGTTGACAAAGCCGAGAATTGCCAGGCCCGAAAGCGTAGGCAGCAGGATCGGGATGTTGATATCAAGGAACAGGCGCAGTCGGTTGGCACCCGAAAGCAGAGCAGCTTCTTCGAGTGAACGGTTCAGCGCGCGAACCGGACCCAGC
>SMEN01000501.1_pt1 | contig 11351 bp, 11 predicted proteins | sample 2456271 | NCBI WGS metagenome assembly SMEN01 (sample SAMN10132593, study PRJNA489261) | soil metagenome | isolation source: day1 control-loamy sand soil ammended with raw manure from dairy cow... | place: USA | collected 2015-04-01 | reverse complement strand
GCGGTAATAGACCCAGCCTAAGCTGTCAGTAATCGCTGCGTCGTTAGGCTCTAGTAAGTGTGCTTGCTCAATCAGCTGGCGCGCTTCTTCTAAACGATCAGTGCGATCGGCGAGGGTATAACCGAGTGCATTCAGAGCCATCGCGTTATTTGGATCGCGCTCAATGATCAATTGTAAGTCGGCTTCCAGTTGTGCCAAGTCGTTACGTTTGTCAGCAATCATCGCACGGGTGTACAAAAGGCTTGGGTCTTCGGGGATCTGTTTTAGCGCTTGATTGATGCGTAGCCAAGCGGTTTCAACCTGGTCATGGTTGGCTAGAGCTTCTGCTTCAATCAAATATAAAGGGATGAAGGCATCGGCATTGCTGGCGCGCTCCAGTTCAAAGTGAGTCGCGGTTTCCTTGACCTGTTGCTCAGCGAGCAGAAGATTGGCAATGCGCTGCTGAGCGGCTATTGTTCAGGGTCCTGTAGTTCCTCAAAGACACGACCGAGATTGTATTGCGCAGCATCGCCGTAAGCACCACGATCAATCAGCTCTTCAAGATAAACCTGAGCTTCCTGCCATGCTTCTAGGTCCATGTTGATCAATGCTAAAGAGAAGCGTAGATCGTCATCTTCCGGTGACTGCTGTAGCAGTTCAATAAACTCAGCGCGAGCTTCTTCCAGCTGATTGAGCTCAATCAGCTGGCGCGCATAGGTCATACGCAAACGGTTGTCGTTCGGCTGTTTTTTTAATGCATTGCGTAATAAAGGTAAGGCTTCCTCACCACGATTAAGTTGATTGAGTAAACGCGCTCTTAATAAAATCGTTGCGGCGACTGCGTTTTTTCGGGGTTGATCTTCAAGTAACTGTAATGCTTCTTCGCTGCGATCATCTTGATTGAGCAAAATAGCTTTACTGAAAATCAGTTGCTGATTGTTTGGTTGTTTGAGCAATAAGCGATCAAAGCTCTGTAGCAAGGCTTGGCGCGTTTTGCGGTCAGACTGCGCTGCAGACAACGCCAAGAAATCAAATTGCGTTTCGCCTTGCGCCAATAAAACTTTTTCCATGCGCGTCATGGCTTCGTCATAACGCTTGGCTTGTGCCAGCTGAATCGCTGCTGCACGCTGTGCCTCTAGATTGTCCGGTGCGGCATTGGCCCAGATCAAAGCGTTATTTAGGGCGTTTTTGTCTTCGCCTAGATATTCGGCAATGTGAAACGCCCGTTCAGCGACGCCGGGATCACCGGTGGCTTGCGCCTGCTGGCTATAATTATCTAAAGCAATATCGAAACGATCACGTTGCCCAGCAATTTCAGCGGTTAACAGGCTGACCAAGCTGTCTTCAGTGAATTCAACGCTGGCAATTGCAGGCTCGCTGGCTGGCGTCACTGCAGTTGCAGCTTGCTCCACCGCAGGGCTTGCCGTGTCGGTGTTGAAGCTTTGGCAGCCAGATAGCAGCACTGCGACGGAAATAAGACTCAAATATTTATTCATAGGTACAAGGCAACACAAGTTAGAATAGTGACATCATGACACAGGCAGAGAAATCGCGCGCCTCTGGCTACAATTATATGCTCGCAGCGTTGCTTATACGGTGATCGGCTGTGCATGTGGTAGTCTAAATATATGTTTTTTCTGACACTCAATGTTGGCTTTTGTTTTGGGAGGTTGTTCTGAAGGCTTTGAAGTAGGACAATTGCCCGCTTTAAACATCTTTAGCGACGATGCATGGCTTTTATAGCACTTGGAATTAATCATAAAACGGCGTCAGTGGCGGTCCGTGAGCGCGTGGCCTTTAGTCCCGAGCAACTAGCTGAAGCGTTGCGTCAGCTATGTCAGGTCGTAGGCAGTCGAGAAGCAGCGATTTTATCGACGTGCAACCGCAGCGAACTGTATCTGGAAATGGAATGTGCACAGCCGCGAGCAGTGCTCGATTGGTTGGCGCAGTTTCATGGCGTACCGGCCGAGGATTTGCACGCCTGCGCTTATGTGCACGAGGATGATGCAGCCATTCGCCATATGATGCGTGTGGCCTGTGGATTAGATTCTTTGGTGCTTGGTGAGCCGCAGATTTTAGGACAGATTAAAACTGCCTATGCGGTAGCGCGTGAGGCCGGCACTCTAGGGCCTTTATTAGGCCGTCTGTTTCAAGCCACATTTAGTACTGCCAAAACCGTGCGCACCGATACAGCCATTGGCGAGAACCCGGTATCTGTGGCGTTCGCTGCGGTCAGTTTGGCTAAGCAAATTTTTACCGATCTAAGTCATAGTCAGGCGTTGCTGGTGGGTGCTGGCGAAACCATAACTTTGGTTGCGCGCCACTTACATGAGCAAGGCGTTAAAAAAATCATTGTTGCCAACCGTACTTTAGAGCGCGCCAAGCTCTTGGCCGATGAGTTTTCTGGAGAAGCGATTGTCTTAGCAGATATTCCAGATGCCTTAGTGCGCAGTGATATTGTTATCAGTTCGACAGCAAGTCAGCTGCCTATTCTAGGTAAAGGTGCTGTTGAGCGGGCATTGAAATTACGTAAGCACAAACCGATTTTTATGGTTGATATTGCTGTGCCGCGCGACATTGAGCCGCAAGTGGGCGAGCTTGATGATGTGTATTTGTACAGCGTTGATGACCTGCATGAAGTGGTTACCGAGAATTTAAAAAGCCGTCAAGGCGCGGCTAAAGCAGCTGAAGAGTTGGTGGTGCAAGGCACTTCTGACTTTATGCAGCGTTTGCGTGAACTGGAAGCGGTCGATGTGTTGCGTGCCTATCGCCAGCAAGGCGAGCGTTTGCGCGATGAAGAATTAGCGCGAGCGCAACGGGCGTTAGCCAATGGTGCTTCGCCAGAAGATGCGCTGGCGGCATTGGCGCGCGGTCTAACCAATAAGTTATTGCATGCGCCGAGTGTGCAATTAAAGCGTTTGTCTGCAGATGGTCGGTGTGAAGCGCTGGCGGTTGCGCAGGAATTATTTGGCTTAACAACAGGTAACTCGAATTAATGAAAGCGTCGTTAGTCAATCGTTTGGACCGTCTGCAAGAACGCTACGAAGAGCTCACTGCGCTGCTTGGTGATGCACAGGTGATCAGTGATCAAACCAAGTATCGCGCTTACTCTAAAGAGTATGCTGAGGTTGAGCCTGTGGTTAAGGTCTTCCAAACCTGGCGTAAAACCCGCAGTGATCTTGAAGAGGCGCAAGCCTTGCTGAAAGATGCAGATCCAGATGTGCGCGAGATGGCTGTTGAAGAAGTGGCCGAGTGCCGTGCCTCTTTAGAAACCATTGAAGCCGACTTGCAGCGCTTAATGTTGCCAAAAGACCCGAATGATGGCCGTAACGTCTTTCTTGAAGTGCGTGCTGGCACTGGTGGCGATGAAGCGGCGATTTTCTCCGGCGACCTATTGCGCATGTATTTGCGCTACGCCGAACGTCAAGGTTGGCGCGTCGAGATTCTCTCTGAGCATGCTGGCGAACATGGCGGTTATAAAGAAGTGATTGCCCGTGTCGAAGGGGCCAATGTCTATGGCCGTTTGAAGTTTGAATCCGGTGCGCATCGGGTGCAGCGTGTGCCAGAAACCGAATCGCAAGGACGTGTGCACACTTCAGCATGCACCGTGGTGGTTTTGCCTGAGCCTGATGAACAAGCGGCGATTGAAATCAATCCGGCTGATTTGCGTGTGGATACTTACCGGGCTTCTGGTGCCGGTGGTCAGCACATTAACAAAACTGACTCGGCGGTACGTATTACCCACATCCCAAGCGGCATGGTGGTTGAGTGTCAGGAAGAGCGTTCGCAACATAAAAACCGCGCCCGAGCCATGGGTTGGTTGGCTGCACGTTTAGAAGATCAGCAAACCAGCGCTGCCGCCCAAGAAATGTCGGCGACGCGCAAGTCCTTGGTGGGTAGCGGTGACCGCTCTGAGCGCATTCGCACCTATAACTTTTCCCAAGGACGGGTTACTGATCATCGGATCAATCTCACTCTGTATTCGTTGGCTGATGTGCTCGGTGGCAGTCTCGAGCAAGTGATTGATCCGCTGTTACTTGAGTACCAAGCTGATCAGCTGGCTGCCTTAGGCGATTAACTTTTATGACGCGAATTGATCAGTTGTTAGCCCATGCTGCGCAGATTGATTCGCCGACTGCGCAGCTCGATGCCGAACTGCTGTTAGCTTTTGTTCTCGAGAAGCCGCGCAGCTACCTTTATACTTGGCCCGATAAAACTGTAACTGAAGCACAGGTTGCAGCTTTTATGACTTTACTCGAACGCCGTCAGCGCGGCGAGCCAGTCGCTTACTTGTTAGGGCGGCAAGGTTTTTGGACGCTGGATCTACAAGTCGCCAAACACACCTTAATACCCCGTGCCGACACTGAGTTATTGGTCGAGTCTGCTTTGCAGTTAGCTGATGCCAGTAGCACGCTTAAGGTGCTCGATCTAGGTACCGGTACTGGCGCACTGGCCTTGGCGTTAGCCAGTGAGAGGCCGTTATGGGCAGTGACTGGTGTTGATCGTATTGAATCAGCGGTGGCTTTAGCGCAAAACAATCAGCGCCAACTGCAGCTGGCTAATGTCGAGTTTCTGTCGAGCCATTGGTTCAGTGCTTTAACCGCTCAGCGCTATGACCTGATTGTGAGTAATCCGCCTTATATTGCTGATAACGATCCGCACTTGCAGCAAGGTGACGTACGTTTTGAACCGCTCAGTGCATTGGTCTCTGGCCCTGATGGTCTGGATGATATACGTTTGATTATTGCCCAAGCGCCGTCTTATTTAACCGCGAATGGTTGGTTACTGCTGGAGCATGGTTTTGATCAAGCCAGTGCTGTGCGTGAACTATTACAGCAGGCAGGCTTTATTGATGTTAGCAGTCAGCGTGATTTGTCCGGTCATCAAAGAATCAGTTTAGGGCGTCTGCCATCCTTATCTTAGGTCATCATACTCCATGTTAAATGATGAAGAATTACTGCGTTACAGCCGACAAATCCTCTTGAATCACGTGGATGTCGCAGGGCAGTTGCGCTTAAAAAATAGCAAAGTGCTGATCGTTGGGCTTGGTGGTTTGGGCTCGCCGGTCGCTTTGTACTTGGCGGCTGCGGGTGTCGGTGAGTTGTATTTAGCTGATTTTGATACCCTCGATGTCTCCAACCTGCAGCGACAAATCGTCCATGACACGGCGGCTTTAGGTGTTTTGAAAGTAGAGTCGGCGCAGACGCGTTTGCAGGGATTAAATCCACACATTGCGGTGCAGGCTATCAGTGATAAATTGACGGCAGAAAATCTGCCAAATTTATTGCAGTCGATTGATGTGGTGGTCGATTGCACTGATAACTTCACCATTCGTAGCCAGCTCAATGCAGCGTGTTTTGCTGCGCAGAAAGTACTGGTCAGCGGTGCCGCGATTCGCGCTGATGGGCAGGTCAGTGTGTATGACCCAAACAATGCGCAGAGCCCTTGCTATCACTGTGTGTTTGGTGATGGTGAAGAAGAAGGTTTAACCTGCAGTGAAGCAGGTGTGCTGGGCCCTTTAGTGGGCTTGATTGGCAGCTTGCAAGCTCTGGAAGTGCTAAAAATTATTGCCGGCTTTGGTGAACCATTGATTGGACGCTTATTGCTGGTGGATGCGTTAAGCAGTCGTTTTCGTGAACTTAAGGTTCGTCGTGACCCGCAGTGCAAAGTGTGTGGAGTGCGACATGGATAAACATGCAGCGATTGGTGTGTTTGATTCCGGCTTAGGCGGTATCTCAGTGCTGCATGAGATTCGTGGTTTGCTGCCGAGTGAATCATTGATTTATATCGCCGATAGCGCGCATGTCCCTTATGGCGAAAAGGCACCAGAATTTATTGTTCAGCGCAGCATTGCCATTACTGAGTTTTTATTGGCACAACCGGTGAAGGCGATAGTGGTTGCCTGTAATACCGCAACAGCTGCTGCTGTGACTGAATTACGCCAGCGCTGGCCAGAATTGCTGATTGTTGGTATGGAGCCCGCAGTAAAACCTGCGGTACTGGCCTCAGTCTCGGGCAAGATTGGCGTATTAGCCACTACAGGTACCTTGCGCAGTGCGCGCTTTGCCGCTTTATTGGAGCGCTTTGCCAGTGACGTAGACGTCATCACCCAACCTTGTCCAGGTCTGGTCGAGCTGATTGAAGCAGGGCAGTTAGACAGTGCTGTCACACGAAATTTACTTAACAGTTACGTTGAGCCTCTATTGCAAGCAGGTTGCGACACGCTGATTCTAGGCTGCACTCATTACCCGTTGTTGAAACCTTTACTGCAAACTTTAGTCCCAAATGGCGTGCAGCTGATTGATACCGGTAAGGCGGTAGCTCGGCGCTTACAGAGTGAACTAGGTAAGCAAGGTTTGTTAGTTGATACACAGCTACCAGTTGATCGTTTTTATGGTAGCGGGGATGTGTATAAAACTGAACAAACTTTAGCGTTGCTCTGGCCTACAGAGCAATCAGTACGTGCGTTAGGATTTTAAATCATAAAAATCAAGAAAAAATAAGGAAGAAATCATGCGGTTATTTATGATGAGTAGTATTGCGACTGTGTTGTTAGGCTTGGCTGCTCAGCAGGCGGCTGCTATCGAGTTGACTGGAGCGGTGGGTCGTACTAAAGAGTCGACTTCGACGGTACGCATAGGTTTACAAAAAGAATTCCAGTCACGCTGGTGGCAAACGGATGTAGGTGCTTTAACGGGTTATTGGGATGCCGGTTACACCTTTTGGAAAGGTGATAAAGAGTCTGACAATCACAGTATTTCGGTCAGTCCGGTTTTGGTTTATGAGTTTAATGGCGATGTTTTTAAACCTTATTTGGAAGCAGGTATTGGTGTTTCTTTGTTTGAAAATACGCGTATTGAAAGCCGGCGTCTTGGCAGCTCCTTCCAGTTTGAAGACCGTTTTGGTGTGGGTGTGCGTTTCTATAATCATGCCATTGGTTTGCGTGCTATCCATTATTCGAATGCGGGCTTAAAAAAACCTAATAATGGTATTGAAGCCTACAGCTTGCATTACCGTGTTGCTCTGTAATGGATCAGCTGCAGTGGCAGACTATTACGTACCTTGCAGAACAGTTGGGGCAAAAACTATTGGCTGAACAGGCTTCAGTCAGCACCGCAGAGTCCTGCACTGGCGGTGGTATTGCTGAAGCTATTACGCGCATTGCCGGCAGTTCAGCATGGTTTGAAGTGGGCTTTGTTACCTATTCCAATCGGCAAAAAACACGCGTGCTTAAGGTTGCTGAAAGTGATTTACAGCGAGATGGCGCGGTCAGTCAGTCCGTTGTTGAAGCCATGGCACGCGGTGCTCAGTTGTTAGCTGACGCGCAGTATGCTGTGGCTGTTAGCGGTGTTGCAGGACCAGGTGGTGGCAGTCCTGAAAAGCCAGTCGGCACAGTCTGGATCGCTTGGGCGCACGGCGCGCAGGTGCAGTCAGGTTGTTGGCGCTTTGCTGGTGACCGTCAAGCCGTTCGTCAGCAAACCGTCCAAGCCGCTTTAGCTGGTCTATTGTGTGTAGTGGAAGGACTTGCGGCGAATACTTGGCAGCAATGGTTAAAGAAACATTTGCCTAATCAATAAAGACTGTGGATAATGCTGGTTAGTTATCCAGTATTTAGGGCGCCGCCCAATTGTAACGAGAGGATTTATAATGGACGAGAACAAGAAAAAAGCTTTAGCGGCTGCGCTTGGTCAAATTGAACGCCAGTTCGGTAAAGGTGCTGTTATGCGCATGGGCGACCATGAGCGTGTAGCAATTCCAGCAATTTCTACAGGCTCACTAGGCCTGGATATTGCGCTTGGTATTGGCGGTCTGCCTAAGGGCCGTATCGTTGAGATTTATGGTCCTGAATCCTCAGGTAAAACGACACTGACTTTATCGGTTATTGCTGAGGCGCAAAAAGTTGGCGCGACCTGTGCTTTTATTGATGCTGAGCATGCGCTTGATCCTGAGTATGCAAGTAAGTTAGGCGTGAATGTTGATGATTTGTATGTTTCGCAGCCCGATACCGGTGAGCAAGCACTAGAAATTGCCGATATGTTAGTGCGCTCTAACTCCATTGATGTGATCGTTATTGACTCCGTTGCTGCATTGGTGCCGAAAGCTGAAATTGAAGGTGACATGGGTGATACCCACGTTGGTTTGCAAGCGCGTTTAATGAGTCAAGCGCTGCGTAAAATCACCGGTAATATCAAAAATGCCAATTGTTTGGTGATTTTCATTAACCAAATTCGTATGAAAATCGGTGTGATGTTCGGTAGCCCAGAAACTACTACGGGTGGTAACGCGCTGAAGTTTTACTCTTCTGTACGTTTAGATATTCGTCGTATTGGTGCGGTAAAAGAAGGCGATGAAATCACGGGTAACGAAACCCGCGTGAAAGTGGTTAAAAACAAAGTGGCGTCACCTTTCCGTCAGGCTGAGTTCCAGATTCTGTACGGCAAAGGTATTTACCGTAATGGTGAAATCATTGATCTCGCGGTGCAGCAAGGCCTGCTTGAAAAGTCAGGTGCTTGGTACAGTCACCAGGGCACCAAGATTGGTCAAGGTAAAGCCAACTCTGCGCGCTACTTAGAAGAAAATCCAGAGCTTTGCAAAGCCCTTGAGCAGCAAATTCGTGATCAGTTGCTGGCCCCAGCGCCATCTTCAGGACAGAAGAAAGAAGCTGTTAGCGTAGAAGAAATCGACGAATAATCGAGCAATTCACTGATGTATAAAAACGGCATAATGCAACGCATTCATGCCGTTTTTTTGTGAGGAAAAAATGTTAGACACTCCGGTTTCGATCCGCCGAGCTGCAATGAACTTATTAGCACGACGTGAGCATGGCCATGTTGAGCTGGCGCGCAAGCTGCGTCTGCGCGGCGCTGATGCAGAGATGATCGAGGTTGAGCTGCAGCGTTTAACTGATGATGGTTTGCTGTCGGAAGAGCGCTACTTAGAAAGCTATGTGCGCAGTAGAGCCAACGCTGGGCGAGGGCAGATGCGTATCCGCGAAGAGCTGGCACAGCGTGGCTTGTCGCGTGAGCTGATAGAGCAAGCTTTGAGTGAGGCTGATGTTGATTGGCAGGCGCAATTGCACGATTTATGGCAACGTCGTTTTTCAGGGCAGATTGTTGATTTAAAAGATAAGGCGCGGCAAAGCCGCTTTTTGCTCCAGCGTGGTTATACGATGGATGCAGTACGCCACTTACTCGATCACCAGAATAGCTATTACTCTGGTGATGAGGAGTGAGCTCATTTGATTAAGTGGGCTAGCGAGGTGTCTTGTTTAACAACAAAGCAATAAAGTCTTTCTGTAAGTCAGGGTCGTTACGCGTTAGAAACAACAAGCTCTGTTCGAGGTTGTTGGCTTCTTCCTCGAATCCGAGAGTTGAAAGTTTTTTGATCCGAAATACCCAATCGCTAATATCGCTATCTTCAAGCTCGGCGAAAATAAGCGGCTGCGCAGCCGTTAGTTTTTGTCGCAGAGTGCTACTTAAAGCCAACTCAGCTTGTCCTTTGATGGCGTGATTTTCGTCCTCAGCGGTGATTAGTAACTGCTGTACCTGTGATAAGTCCGTATCGCTGAAGGGCTCATCTAACAAGTTAATATCTGCATAGCCAAGCGCGTTGGTTATCAGTGCATATTCCTGCTCGCCAGCAAAAACAGCAACGCTGCGCTCTGCCCAGGGCAGGTTGTTGCTCTCAATACGTTTAGCAGTTTGCACATCAGTTACGCGCGCTAGATTTTGTTGCGCACGTCCATTGGATTCAACGTTCATCGCAGGATTGAGACCATCGATGCCGTAGTTAATCCAGCCGCGGGTGACACGCTCTGGTAAGCGGCCTAGGGCTGGGATATTGACAATATTAGCGCCAATACCAGCAACCACAGCAATAGCGCCTAAGGGTATCTCGTAGACTTCGCGCCAGCCTTGATAAGGTGTATAGCGCTCATAAGTGCGGGTTACCGAAAAGTGAGTCGCTTCAAATGTCTGCTGCTCAACCACTCGTACACGCCGACGCGGCAGCTCTAAAGCCGCCGCACCTGCATCAATCTGCAGTTCGTGGCTGAGCAAGACGCGCTCAATGCGATCCTCGTGCTCGTTGCGTGGCGGCAGGTGGTTGGCGCAACTGGCAAGCAAAAAGCTCAGGCAGAATAGGCTGATGAGCTTTGGTTGGTTAACTGTACTTAGCATAAAGTCCTAAGCGCGCAGTTGCTGGCTAATGACGCTTAACGCATCGTCAATGGCGATGTGTTGGCTGTCGGTATCGCGGCGGCCTTTATATTCTAAGGTGCCTTCTTTAATGCTGCGCTCACTAATGACCACGCGTTGCGGGATACCAATCAGTTCCATGTCAGCAAACTTCACCCCAGGACTGGTTTTCTTGTCGCGATCATCGAGTAAGACGCTAAAGCCAGCGGCAGTGAGCTGCTCGTAGAGGCGGTCAGTGACGGCTTGTACTTCTGGGTTATCGTACTTCATTGGCACAATCGCGACGTCAAATGGCGCTAAAGCCGCAGGCCAGATAATACCGCGCTCGTCATGGTTTTGCTCAATGGCTGCGGCAACCACTCGGGACACGCCAATACCGTAGCAACCCATAGTTAAGGTCACTGGTTTACCGTTCTCGCCCATCACAGTGCAATTGAGCGCTTCACTGTATTTTGTACCGAGCTGGAAAATATGGCCAACTTCGATGCCGCGCTTGATTTCTAGTACGCCTTGTCCGTCAGGGCTAGGGTCGCCTGCTACCACGTTACGTAAGTCTGCAACTTCAGGCAGAGGTAAATCGCGCTCCCAGTTCAGGCCGAACCAGTGTTTACCATCTTGGTTGGCACCAGCAGCAAAGTCGCTGATAAAGGCAACTGAGCGGTCGATGATGCAAGGAATGCTAAGGTCTTTAGGGCCTAATGAGCCGGGATTGGCGCCGCAGGCGGCTAAAATCTCAGCATCAGTGGCGAACTCAAGCGGGCTTGCTACGGCAGGGTGATTGGCTGCTTTAATTTCATTAAGACTGTGATCGCCACGCACGATCAGTGCCACTAAAGTGTTTTCTTTAGCGCCGCGCACAATCAAGGTCTTGATGGTTTTTTCAATAGCGACAGAAAACTGTTCTGCCAACTGCTCAATGGTTTTTGCATCAGGTGTATCGACTAAGCGTAACTCTTGCGAGGCTGCTGCACGAGTATTCTCGCGAGGCAATGCTTCGGCTTTTTCAATGTTAGCGGCGTAGTTTGATACCGTACTGAAAGCAATATCATCTTCACCAGAAGAGGCCAGTACATGGAATTCGTGTGAGCCCGTACCGCCAATCGAACCCGTATCGGCTTCAACAGGGCGAAAGTTTAAGCCCAAGCGAGTAAAAATAGTGCAATAGGCTTGGTGCAT
>SMEN01000589.1_pt1 | contig 11352 bp, 11 predicted proteins | sample 2456271 | NCBI WGS metagenome assembly SMEN01 (sample SAMN10132593, study PRJNA489261) | soil metagenome | isolation source: day1 control-loamy sand soil ammended with raw manure from dairy cow... | place: USA | collected 2015-04-01 | reverse complement strand
AGGCCCGTCAGTTCTGTTTGATTTACTCCCAGGGAGGACGAAGACCATGCTTGGCATGATGATGAATACCCCACTGCTAGTGTCATCCATACTGCGTCATGCAGCGAACTACCACGCAGACCGAGAAATCGTTTCGCAAACTGTGGAAGGCCATCTTCACCGGTACACCTATTCCGACTTGTCCAAACGCAGCCAACAACTGGCCAATGCACTCGAAAAAATGGGGCTACAACACGGCGACCGCGTGGGAACCCTGGCCTGGAATGGCTACCGCCACCTGGAACTGTATTACGGCATCTCAGGTTCGGGACTGGTATGCCACACCATCAACCCACGTCTGTTTCAGGATCAAATCGGCTACATCATTGAACACGCCAGTGACAGCGTGTTATTTGCTGACCTTAGCTTTGTGCCCATTCTGGACGCCCTGGCCGATCAGCTCTCCAAGCTCAAGGCCGTGGTCATCCTGACGGACCAGGCGCACATGCCCCAGTCCGATCTACTGCCCAATCTGCTGTGCTACGAAACTCTGATTGCCAACGAGTCCGAGCAGTTCGACTGGCCAGAATTTGATGAAAACACCGCCTTGTACAGCCACCGCTCCACCATCTTGCATGCCTTTGCCTTGAGCATGCCCGATGCCTTAAGCCTGTCTGCCTCCGACACCATCACCCCTATCGTGCCCATGTTCCACGTCAACGCCTGGGGCCTGCCCTACGCGGCCTTGATGGTAGGAGCCAAGCTGGTGCTGCCGGGACCGAAGCTGGACGGTGCCAGCCTGCACACCTTGTTTGAAAACGAAGGCGTCACCATGACGGCCGGGGTGCCCACCGTCTGGCTGGGGTTGCTGGACTGGATGCAAGCCAACAACAAGACCTTCAGCACATTGCAACGTCTGGTGATTGGCGGCTCGTCCGCACCGCCGGTCATGATCAGCCGCTTTCATAAGCTGGGCGTCAAAGTGCGCCACGCCTGGGGCATGACCGAGACCAGCCCGGTTGGTCTGGCTGCCGCCTTGCTGCCTAAACACGAATCCTTGCCCGAGAACGAGAAGCTCAAACTGCTAGCCAAGCAAGGACGCCCGCTGTTTGGAGTGGAATTCCGTGTCGATGGCGACAATGGCGCACCTATCACCCGCGACGGCAAGATGTTTGGAGCCATGATGGTGCGCGGCCCCTGGATAGCGGGCTCGTACTTCAACAGCGACGATACCTCCGCGCATACCCAGGATGGCTGGTTCAATACGGGGGATGTGGTCACCATTGACCCGGACGGCTTTATCCAGATCGTGGACCGGACCAAAGATGTAGTGAAATCCGGTGGGGAATGGATCAGCTCGATTGAACTGGAAAACATTGCCCAGGCGCACCCGGCTATTAAAGAAGCTGCCGTCGTTGCCAAGCCCGACGAGCGCTGGGGCGAGCGCCCCGTTCTGGTGGTGCAACTGCAAGAGGACGCAAGCTTCACCAAGAAGGACATGATTGATTTGTTCAGTGAGCAAGTGTCCAAATGGAGTATTCCGGACGATTTGATCGTGGTGGAGGAACTCCCCCACACCGCAACCGGCAAGCTGCTGAAAACGGCCATTCGCAAACTGATTCAGGAAGATTTGGACAGGCTGGCGGCTGAAAGTAAAAACACCGCTTAAAAAACGGGACACGGAACCGCTGGATTAAAACTCTTAAGCCGGTTCCTTAAGCCAAGCGTAGAACTGCCCCGGGCCCGTGTGTGCCCAGACAACGTTGGCATTGGGCGCATGTCCGCATACGTGCTTTAAGGCATCCACATGATCCTGGTCGGGATAGGCCTGCTCCAGCTCGCCTTGGTAATTCACCTCTACCTGATACATATCATTGTGCAAAATGGTCACCAGTCCAACTTCTTCAATTGTCTTGAACAGATACTCCAAGGACTCGGAGTACAGCGACACTTTGCTGGCGGTCTGCGCTCATATAGCGCTGTGCATATTCCTTTAAAGAAATACCTTGCATCACATAGTTGGATGCGTGGAAATGCACATCAGCATAAAACTGACTGGTATCCAGCCTGGGATCAGCCACCTGGGCCATGGCGCCACCGTGCAGCGCAACGGATGCGAAAAGTGCCGGCAGGAACCTGATGCAGTTCTTGCGATGAGATGATTGCAAGCCATTCTTGTCTCCCTATCTACAAGTAGTGTCGAAACCAATTACTTAAGCTTGCAAACTATACCTATGTATTTATCCATAAATGACAAAAAAAACGCATCTTTATTTTAATTTTTTATAAATTTAAATTTCCATTATCAACAACCGTATAAATCATTAATAAAAATAAATTAAAAACACAATAAGAAAAATAAAAGTAAAAACTTTTTATTGGAAATATAAACAGTATGGCAACTTAACACACCAACTTTACTGCATGGACGCCACTTCACAGGGAATAATGCCCCCTTCTACACCAGTGCCTTGCCGAACAAGAGAGACGCCCCTAAACCAAACAAGGCAAGCCCAATCACCCGATCAAGCAACAGCTGTCGGGACAGCAAGGCTGCCCGCAGTCGGGGGTTTGAAAACACAATCGCCACAACACTGAACCAGACCCAGTGGGCAAAAGACATAAAAAACCCATAGGCAAAATTCAGCCAAAGCGGTGCGTCAGGCTGGACCAGCTGGGTAAACGTCGCCACCACAAAGAGCATGGTTTTCGGGTTCAGGGCATTGGTCAAAAACCCCATCCCAAAAGCCTGCCAAGCTGTCGGCATATAGTCTGGCCCCCCATCAGTATTCACAGGCCTGCGGTTGCGAAACGACATAAAGCCCAGATACATCAGGTAGACAGCCCCGGCAATTTTCATCAGCAAAAACAAGCCGGGCGATTGAGTAATCAGAATCGCTACCCCCAACACGGTGTAGACCACATGGACCTGCACCCCGGCTGCAATTCCCAAGGCAGAAATCAGTCCGATCTTGCGGCCAAACGCGTAGCCATTGCGCGTGACCATCGCAAAATCAGGCCCAGGGCTGATCACCGCTAAGATCGTGATAGTGGCAAACGCCAAGAGTTCATGCATTTTTAAAACAACCTTGATGTGTAGTAGTCGAAAACATGGGGCACTGAGTTCAAGAGCTGATTGTTAATGAAATTTTCCGGCAAGAAACCCATACCTATCTCTAAGACAAAACGTCCTTCCCCTGTTTATGGGAGCGCACCTTGCCGCGTTATTCCAGAGCAAAGGATTTATCATTTATCAGGACAAGCCCAAGTCCTTGCCTTTGCACATCATTTTTCAAACTCAACACCCTTTTGGATCATTTCATTATTGATAATCCTGTGCTAATTTAAAAACGATAAATCCAGTTTCTTTTCTGTGAGTTTTCATCGACCATGCACATCCCCAGCCTTACGGCCTTTCGTTACTTCGATACTGCGGCCCAGGCAGGCAGTTTTGTACAGGCTGCTCATTTGCTGCACGTCACTCACGGGGCAGTCAGCCGTCAGATTCGGGCTTTGGAAGAGTCCTTGGGGGTGGAACTGTTTGAGCGGCGCAACCGCGCTGTATTTTTGACCCCTGCAGGCCGCCAGCTTTTGCATGTCACCGCCCCTATGTTCGAACGTCTGGAGGATGTCGTACACCAACTGCAGCAGACTCAGCGTGAACATGCCCTGACCGTTTCTTGCGAACCGACCATCGCCATGAAATGGCTGATCCCGCGCTTGGGAGATTTCCACGCCTCGCACCCCAACATCACCGTACATTTGATGACTGCGGGCGGGCCAGTGAACTTTTCCAAAACAGGTATCGATCTGGCCATACGCCGCGACGACTTTCATTGGGCGGATTCGGTGTTTGGCCTGAAACTATGCGATGAGATGATAGGCCCCGTCTGTCGGCCCGATTATCTGCGAAACACAGAGGCGTCCCAGCAAGTCAGACTGCATAGCAGCTCCCGCCCCAAAGCCTGGGCAACGTGGGCACGACTGACTGGGCAAGCATTGCGGCAAGGAAGCAAGCTGGAACTGGAACACTTTTACCTATGCATCCAGGCCGCCCTGTCGGGCCAGGGCATCAGCATTGTGTCCAAACTGATGGTGGGCGAAGAACTGCGCAGCGGTCAGCTAGTTGCCCCGCACGGCTTTAGTAAAGACGGCTCGGCTTATTACTTGTTATCGCCCCAATCTCTGGATCAAAACCCACGCGCCCAGACTTTTGCAGATTGGCTTGGCGATCAGTTGGCTGGCTGACGTCAGACAGGATTCCCAGTATCAAACCACTCAAACCGATGCACCTGATACTCCCCGGAATACCACCGCCCCGGTGGGGTCACGTTCCCCACCATCTCTTGCGCAGAGGCATTTACGAGGATTAAGGGTCTGCACACAAGGCCTATTGTCCTCTCTTGCTTACCCCAATCATTCAGAACGTCCCTCCACTATTCAACAATCCTTGAATTATTGTATTATCTGCTCATGGACGAATCTCAAGTTATCCGCTCTCTGGCCGCTCTAGCCCACGAAGCCCGCTTACAGGTGTTCCGCGCTCTGGTCGTGGCAGGCCCTGACGGGCTGACGCCCGGTGCCCTGGCAGAACAGTTGGGCATCGCGCCAACCGCTCTTTCCTTTCATTTAAAGGAATTGAGCAACGCACAGCTGATCCACGCGGAACGGCAAGGCCGCAACCTGCTCTACAGCGCGACCTTCCCGGCCATGAACGATCTACTCGCTTACCTGACCGAGAACTGCTGCCAGGGACAAGCCTGTACCCCAAGCGCCCTTCCCTGCCCGCCGCGCTAATTCGTGGCCCGCCAGGGTGTAGCTCTTTCAGTATCTGGCTCAGGGCTTAAAGCCCCTCTCATCCTTAACTCCAACGCGCTCCCCGGAATTGCCTGTCATGTTCACTGCCGTATTCATCTTCATTGCTACTTTGACGCTGGTGATCTGGCAGCCCAAGGGCCTGGGCATAGGTTGGAGTGCCAGTCTGGGGGCCGCCGCCGCCCTGCTTCTGGGCGTTGTGCAATGGGCGGATCTGGCAGTGGTGTGGGGCATCGTCTGGAACGCCACGGCTACTTTTATCGCCATTATCATCATCAGTCTGGTGCTGGATGAGGCCGGTTTTTTTGAATGGGCTGCACTTCACGTTGCGCGGTGGGGGGCCGGCAGCGGCCGCAAACTCTTTGCCTTCATCGTGATTCTGGGGGCTGCCGTTTCAGCCCTGTTTGCCAATGATGGCGCTGCGCTGATCCTGACTCCGATCGTCATGGCCATGCTGCTTGCGCTGGGCTTCTCGCCCGCATCTACCTTGGCCTTTGTCATGGCCGCCGGGTTTATTGCAGATACAGCCAGCCTGCCACTGCTCGTCTCCAACCTGGTGAATATCGTCTCTGCCGACTATTTCAAACTGGGCTTTGCTGATTACGCCGCCATCATGGTGCCCGTCAATATCGTGTCCGTGTTGGCCAGCCTAGCCATGCTGATGCTATTTTTCCGTCGCGACATCCCGGCACAGTACCGGCTTGAACAACTGAAACAGCCCAGCGAAGCCATCAGGGACCCGGCGACCTTCCGCGCGGCCTGGTTTGTCCTGGCCTTGCTGCTAATAGGATTTTTCGCCCTGGAACCTTTGGGTATACCGGTCAGCGCCGTTGCCACGGCAGGGGCCGTGATCTTACTGGCCGTCGCCGCCCGTGGCAGCGCCATCAGTACCAAAAAAGTACTGCGCAATGCGCCCTGGCAAATCGTGGTGTTTTCCTTAGGGATGTATCTGGTGGTCTACGGCCTACGCAATGCCGGACTAACCAGCTATCTGGCTGAACTACTGAACAGTTTTTCTCAGGCAGGCGTCTGGGCTGCGGCGATGGGCACAGGCATCGTGTCCGCCCTGCTGTCCTCGGTCATGAACAATATGCCTACGGTATTGGTCACAGCCCTGTCCATCGACTCATCCAGCGCCCAAGGGGTGGTCAAGGAAGCCATGATCTACGCCAATGTCATCGGCAGCGACCTGGGGCCTAAATTCACGCCCATAGGCAGTCTGGCCACCTTGCTGTGGTTGCACGTACTGAGCCAGAAAGGCACAAAAATCAGCTGGGGCTACTACTTCAAAGTAGGTGTTGTCCTGACCACGCCCGTACTGCTGATCACCCTGGCGGCCCTGGCCTTACGTCTGGGTATTACAAACTGATTTCCTGATAAAGAGCACGACGCCATGACAGCCATCACCATTTATCACAACCCGGCCTGCGGCACGTCCCGCAATACGCTGGGCCTGATACGCAACAGTGGTCAAGAGCCCACCATCATCGAGTACCTGCAAACGCCGCCAGACCGAGCCACCCTGCTTCGGTTGATTGCTGACTGCGGCCTGAGCGTACGGGAAGTCCTGCGACAAAAAGAGACCCCCTACGACGCGCTGCAATTAGACGACCCGAAATGGCGTGACGAGCAACTGATTGATTTCATGCTGAAACACCCGATTCTGATCAACCGCCCCATCGTTGTTACCCCACTAGGCACACGCTTATGCCGCCCCTCTGAAGAGGTAATGGAGATACTGCCCCAGCCGCAACAAAGTGCATTCCGGAAAGAGGACGGCGAGGCTGTCATTGATGCAAAAGGACAAAGAATTGAACAAGGCTGACCTACCCAATCTGGACGAAAACGCTTTTAGAACTCCATATCTGACAGAGGTGCTACCTCCAAAAAGGGCTTCACATCCACCCCGCGTCTTGTTGTTGTACGGCTCCTTGCGGGAGCGCTCCTACAGCCGTTTTTTGACACAAGAAGCAGCGCGATTGCTGGAAGCAATGGGTGCAGAAACCAGGGTATTCGATCCCCATGACCTGCCCTTGCCCGATGGAGCAACAGAAGACCACCCCAAAGTGCAGGAGCTCCGTCAACTAGTGCAGTGGGCTGAAGGCATGGTCTGGACATCGCCCGAGCGACACGGCGCCATGAGCAGCGTCCTGAAAGCACAAATCGACTGGATTCCTTTAAGCATTGGTGCCGTACGCCCCACACAAGGCAAAACCCTGGCTGTCATGCAAGTTTCCGGTGGGTCCCAATCCTTTAACGCCTTGAACCAGATGCGCGTGCTGGGTCGCTGGATGCGCCTGATCACCATCCCCAACCAATCTTCCGTTGCCAAAGCCTTTCTGGAATTTGACGAAGAAGGCCGCATGAAACCCTCGTCCTACTACGATCGCATGGTAGATGTGATGGAAGAGCTAGTTAAACTCACCTTACTGACGCGTGAATGCGCGGAGTATCTGGTGGATAGATATAGCGAACGCAAGGAAACAACGCAGGAGCTATCAAAGCGGGTGAGTCAGCGAAGTATCTAGTGCGTCAATCAGGGAGGGAGACGCATAGTCGCCGTGCTTTTCAAAAACACGCAGCAACGATACAAACAACTGACGTGCTTGCGGCTGCTTTGACCCATGCATCACACTAGCATCAGTTTCCCTTCATCTTTCCCTGCCAGGCTGTGCACATGCGTATTCTCTTAATCGAAGACGATCCTTCGCTAGGCAGTTCCTTGCAGTCATGGCTGCATCTGGACGGCTATGCCGTGGACTGGCTACAACGCGGCGATCAAGTTGCGACAGCCTTAGCGACTCATACCTATCAATGCATATTGCTGGATCGGGGCCTGCCCGGACTGGACGGCGATGCCGTTCTGCGTCGCTTGCGGGGGGCCGATGGGTCTCATGCACAGGTTCCAGTCATTGTGATCACCGCCCGTGATACCTTGGCTGACCGAGTACAAGGCCTGGATCTGGGGGCAGACGACTATCTAGTCAAACCGTTTGATCTTGAAGAGCTATCCGCACGAGTACGGGCAGCCTTACGCCGCAGCGCTGCGCAAACCACCCCCGAATGGCGTCATGGTGCCGTCACCATCGACCCGACAGCCAAACGCGTCACGTTAAACGACAAGCCCGTGGCCGTAACCGCGCGCGAATTCGCCGTCCTACAGGCCCTGATGCACCATCCCTCCCATATTTTAAGTCGCGCCCAGCTTGAAGAAGCTCTCTATGGCTGGAGCGAAGAAGTAGAAAGCAACGCTATCGAAGTACACATCTACAATCTGCGTAAGAAACTAGGTAGTGACTTCATCGTCACTGTACGTAATCAAGGCTACGGGCTGGCGCCAACATGAAACGCCTGATCCAGAAACTGCTTCGTCGACGCTCTAGACCCAAAACCCCGGTTTTACGTCCAGACGGCTGGTCTTTGCGACGACGCCTGCTGCTGATCGTCATGGGAACCAGCATCAGCCTGTGGCTGGTCAGCCTGTCCATCGTGGTCGGTGTTGCCTGGCATGCCACCAGCGAAGTTCTTGATGATGCCCTGGAAGAAGGGGCGCGCTTGGTGTTGTTACTGGACCCGCAAGGGGCGCAGGCTACTCCCAGTACACCCGGCGCACTCCTGAACCGTGGTGATGCACTCAAGCTACGTATGTATTACCAGTTGGTGGCAGCGGACGGCCGGGTCCTGCTGCGTGGTGACGACACCCCAAAGACAGCCTTTTTGCCCCAAGCCAGACGCGAAGTCACCAGCACGGTATGGGTCGACGATGAGCTCTGGCGGGTGTATGTCCGCCCAGGGCCAGAAGGGGTGACTGCGCAAGTCGCTCAGCCCATGAAGGAGCGGCTGGAACTGCTGGAGGACATGGCCGAGAACCTGATCTGGCCCGCATTGGGTTTGCTCACTTTGTTGGGCCTATTAAGCTGGTTATTGATACGACGCCTGATGCGCCCTCTGGAGGACACTGCCAGATACATCAACTCCAAATCACCCGATGACCTCACGCCCGTGCAAGGCGGAAACCCGCCACGCGAGCTGCAACCCATACTGGACGCACTTAATGCCCTAATGGCTCGTCTATCTGCAGCGCTTGAGAGTGAGCGGCAATTTACCTCCGATGCGGCGCACGAGCTACGCACTCCACTGGCTGGCCTGCGCATGCGAGTTCAGTTGATCGAACGCGAGCTTCAACTGCCGGACCCTCATCTGCAGCAGTTGCGCACTGACCTGGACCGTTACACTACCCTGGTAGAAAGCCTGCTGGCCTTAACGAGACTAGAGCCGCAGGCCGAGCCCCTGAAACGTGAAACCGTAGATCTGAATCAGATTCTGGACAGTTTGAGTCCATCGCCTCCCGCTCTACCAGTGACTATTGAGCGAGCGTTAGCAGTGACAATGCTGCAGGCTGCCCCTGTGTTGTTAAGCAGTGCTTTACGCAACCTGATTGGCAATGCCGTGCTCTACGGCGGCGCAGGGGCCCGGGTACGAATCGAAACCACACGCCGGTCCGACGGTGGTGTGCGTCTTGTTGTCCGTGACAATGGGCCTGGTGTGTCTCCCGACCAACGGACTCGTTTGGGAGAGAAATTCTTTCGCGTACTTGGCACCGGGCAGCCAGGCAACGGCCTGGGTTTGTCCATCGTGGCGCGTATTGCCGCCTTGCATGATGCCAAGTTGTCTTTTGAAGATGGGCTAGAGAGTCAGGGCCTGGGAGTGGTACTGGATTTTCCAGCAAACTAAGTGTCTTCAGATTGCCTTCAGGTTCGGGGGTTCTAATAAAACCATTCCGCAATCGGCGGAACATTCACCCGCTACAGGAAACCCACCCATGCGATTCACTTTCCCCACTTTCGCCGCCGCCCTACTTGCTCTTGGCACCACCGTCGCCATCGCGCAACCCACTAGCTACACCGGCCCCAACAATGCCCCACAAGCCGCCAGTGCTCCGGGCTCCTACTCTGGCCCGAGCAACGTACAGCTCATCACCGTCAAACAGCTACTGGACACCGGCCGCGATGATCAGATCGCTCGTTTGCAAGGTCGTTTGGTATCGTTTGAGGGCGACGAACGCTACATTTTTGAGGATGCCACAGGCCGCATCACGGTAGAGATCGACAACGAAGATTTTCCAGCTGGCCAGACCATTAACGCCGAACAGAAAGTAGAACTGACTGGCGAATTTGACAAGGGTTTACGCAAAACTGAATTCGAGGTCGACCGCCTGAGTCTGATTCCTTAAATGCTGCACGGCCTGCGTTGCCCCTCAGGCAAGCCCAAGCCATCGCAGACAACAAAAAACCCGCCTAGCTTGCGCAGGGCGGGTTTTCGGGTACTGAATTCTTGGCGGACAGAGGGGGATTCGAACCCCCGATACGCTATAAACGTATACACGCTTTCCAGGCGTGCGCCTTCAACCGCTCGGCCAGTGCGCCTTCAACCGCTCGGCCACCTGTCCTAATTGTTCGTTTGGCAAGCAACTTGAAGCTGCTAATGCCAAGTCCATAATAATAGCAGGACTTATCCTTGTAACGCAAGTGTTCAAATTTTTTCGTTGGCTAAATGTAGAGCCTGTCGTTTCAACGTCGGGACGAGCACGTATACCGCTTACTCAAAATCCGATGGAGAGGCCCCACCCACTGCCTGCAACAAGGCGTCCCAATGGTCACGCTGGCGCGCCAGAACTCGCAGGTCGGCACCGAATAAGCGCACATCAGTGAACTCGAAGGGTTCAACATCGTCCAGTCCGGACAAGGCGGTAATATCCGCTACACCACGCCCCTGGCCCAGAATTTTAGGGGCCAGATACATCAATAGTTGATCCACGACACCCGCATCAATCAAAGCACCGGAAAGGCGCGCCCCTGCTTCCGCATGGATTTCATTGACCTGCTGCTCTGCCATCCAATCCAGCACCGCCCGAACATCCACCTGGCCTTCGTGCAAGGGCATGGGAATAACTAGGGCATTTCGATCCGCCAATTGAGCTTCGCGCTCCGGGTCGCGACGATGCGTGAACACCCAGCATTGGGTGCCATCCAGCAAAGCTGCATTAGGGTCCAGACGCAGATGCGTATCCAACACCGCCTTGATCGGTGGTCGTGGCGTAGACACGGCTCGTACGTTCATCAGGGGATTGTCGGCATTTACGGTTCCGATACCCGTCAATACGACGCAGCTGCGCGCGCGCCAATGATGGCCATCATCGCGCGCCTGCGGTCCGGTAATCCATTGCGAACGCCCATCCGGTAATGCACTGCGGCCATCCAAAGAGGCCGCCATTTTCATCCACAGCCAGGGTCGGGATCGCGTCATACGAGCAAAGAAACCGGCGTTGATCGCCAGTGCCTGCTCTACGCATAAAGGGCCGTCCACCGTAATTCCCGCCTGACGCAAACGTGTGGCTCCACGTCCTGCTACCAAGGGGTTGGGGTCATACATGGAAAACACCACACGCCCAGCACCGGCCTTGACCAGCGCATCAGCACAAGGAGGCGTACGCCCGTGGTGGCTGCATGGCTCCAGGGTGACGTAAAAGGTGGCTCCTGCCACGTTCACGCCACGTTC
>SMEN01001019.1_pt1 | contig 11376 bp, 11 predicted proteins | sample 2456271 | NCBI WGS metagenome assembly SMEN01 (sample SAMN10132593, study PRJNA489261) | soil metagenome | isolation source: day1 control-loamy sand soil ammended with raw manure from dairy cow... | place: USA | collected 2015-04-01 | reverse complement strand
CCTTCATGTCGGACTGTTGATCTCCTACACCCAAAATATCGCCCCTCGCCCCTAAATCCCACTGGAGCCCCCTATGACTTCCACCGCCCCGATCACAGCATCGCAGTCGCCCCCGAAGCAGGGCTTCTGGACCTATGAAAATAGACTGGTTATAGTCTTCTTCTTCGCCGTCGGCCTGGTTTTCTTCGACCGCCTCATCATCAACTTCCTCATGCCCTTCATCCAGGAGGATCTGGGGCTGAACAACGCACAGGTGGGTCAGCTTGCCGGTGCAGCAGCTCTGACCTGGGCGATCGCCTCCATTGTCGGTGGGCGACTTTCTGACAAGGTCAAGAGCAAGCGCCTCTACCTGGTTGTCCTATTGGTTGCCTTCTCTCTAGCGTCATTCCTTCAGGGCTTCGTGGGCACATTCGTCCACCTGATTATCCTGCGCCTGATGATGGGTATGTTCGAGGGCCCCACCATCCCCGTCACCCAATCGGTTCTGGCCATGGAATCCTCCCCACACCGCCGCGGCTTCAACCTCGGTTTCACCATGAATACCGCCAACGGACTCTTCGGTGGTGTGCTCGCCCCGATCGTGATCGTAGCTCTGGCCAATATCTTCGACTGGCGCACCGCCTTCTTCTTCACTATCCTGCCCGGTCTGATCATGGCGTTTGTGATCTGGAAAGTCATGCGGGAGCCGCAGGCGGTATCCACGGAGGCTGTTGAGTACGCCAACCCTGATCACAAGGGTGGTTTGGGAGAGGTGCTGCGGAACCGCAATGTGCTGCTATCTATTGTGATGTTCTCCGGATTCATGGTGTACCTGATTTCCCTACAGGTTTTCGGGCCACTATATCTCACCAACATCCGTGGTTGGACTCCCAGTTCCATGAGCCTGATCCTCGCCGCCTTCGGTGTGGGTACCGCCATCTGGGGTTTTGTGGTCCCGCTGATCTCTGACAGGATCGGCCGTAAACCCACCGCGGTGGTCTTCGGTCTGCTCTCCACCCTGGCCCCGATCTCCTTCATCTACGTGGATAATCCGGGTCTCCTTGGTGCCGTGGTGTTTGTCTTCGCAGCAGGTATGGGCGTGGGTGGCCTGGCGATGTCGGTCATCCCAGCCGAGTCCGTCCGCCCGGCGGTTGCGGGGCTGGCCGTGGGTCTGCCGGTGGGCATCGGTGAATTCGTCGGCGGCTTCCTCAATCCGGTGATCACCGGTGCCGTGGCCGACCAGTATGGTTTGGCCTCGGCGTTGTTCATCTCCTCTGGTGGGGCACTGGTGGCCACCTTCTTCGCGCTGTTCCTCAAGGAGTCCGCGCCGAGCCGGGTCGGAACTTCCCCTACGGTCGTGGTTAGCTAACAACCAGAAAAGAAAACTCCGGCTGCTGGGAAGCCCCGGCAGCCGGACTTTTCTTGTTTAACCGCCACTAATAGATGTTGATCTTGTCTCCGACTTGAAGTTCGGTGAAGAAGATCTCGGCTTCCCCGGGGTGCCAGGCGTACGCACCCATGCTTGTGAAATAGACCGCATGAGGCATAGGTACCGTATCAAAAACGTAGGACACATCATCTGCTACTTTGCGGGATACCTGGAAGCTTGAGCGCGGAGTCTCATCACCTGGGCCGTAGGTGAGCTCACCGTTTTCCTGCAAGCAGGCACGTTCCACATCAAGATCCACATCAAGATCCACGCAGGCCCGCGCGACGGGTAGACAATCACCATAGTCAAAAGGTTCAATAACCGGTTGGCTGGCGAGGAATGCGGATCTTTTCGTCGTCAAGCTCTCTAGCCCTTCAAATAACCGTGGAGAGTAGTGAAAAATGGCGAGGGTTCGAGAGTGGGATCACCCTCATAACCGAGTTGGTTGGCGATCGCTTCAAAGGGCGAGAAATGAGAATCCGTGGCAGCAGATCCGGTAGCAAGAGTGGCATCACGTACCCGGGCTTCGACCGCGATGGCCTCATTGATCGCATGTGCGGAGTTCTGCCGATCCAGCTCCACGGAATAGGCGATGCCCTCAGCGGAACGGAAAGGGTGCCCCAGGAACATACGCTCCGGCTCAAGATCCCGGATCTTCCGGAGTGAATCGCGGTAGGCATCGGGATCCTCATAGCCGGGGAAACCATTGGCTGCACCGTGGATCTGAACGGCATCGCCGACGAAGACATCGTTTTGCCCATCAACGACATAAGCGACGGACCCTCCGGTGTGGCCGGGGGTGTGGACAACCCGAACCTTCACGCCACCCAGGTCGAGCACCTCCCCGCCGGTGACGATGATATGCGGGGACATTTCGCCGGAGATTGCCTGTTCCATCATTGCGGTCTGCCTGGTTTCAGCCTCCGGATCCGCAATGTAGTTGGCGCGCAGATTGAGGTAGTTCTCCACGTGGGCGCGACGGCGTCTGAGATAATCCACATCATTTTCATGAATAACCACCTGGGCCTTGCGGCCAGTCATCTCCCATAGGGCGACGGTTCCGCCCATGTGGTCAATGTGGCCGTGAGTGAGGAGAATCCATTTGATGTCTTTGATATCGCGCCCTAATTCAGCCAGGCCGTCGGCGACTCCACGGGCGGTGGCAGTGACTCCGGTGTCTACTAAAGCCAGTTCAGGACCATCAATGAGGAAGGTATACAGGCCGAAGCGTCCCCAGGGCGCATAGATGGAGTGGATGGGGGCTACTTGTGGAGCGGTCATCGTGGTCCTCCTTATATAAGGGATAGATCTCAGGGTATAAAACATCGAAACACTTGCAGAGACCACTTTATTATAATAATATGCAGTTGTCACCCTTTCTTGGGATAGGTAACTTTAAGGAGCCCCATATGAGCGAAATCAAGTATTTCAACGCCGGTGGCCAGAACATCCGCATCCGCAAGGACCTCTCGGTCCCCATGCGCGACGGAGTCCAGCTAGCCGCCGATGCCTACGAGGCAGATGTGGACAAGCCCCGTCCTGCACTGGTCGCCCTTTCCCCTTATGGCAAGGAACTCCAGGCCCTCGCACTGACCACTCCCCCGCAGCGCCGCCCCTCACCCCTATGGGACGGTTGCATCGAGGCCGGCGATATCGCCCGCATCGTCTCCGAGGATTATGTCCATGTCATCGGTGATCTGCGTGGCTCAGGCGCATCCGAAGGCGAACACATCGGCAACTACAATGCTGGCGGCGTCTCCCTCGGCGAGGATGCCTATGATTTTATCGAATGGGTCGCCGAACAGCCCTGGTGTGATGGCAATGTCGGCATGGTCGGCATCTCCTACTTCGGCTCCATGCAGGTCTTGGCGGCCGCTGAACGCCCACCACATCTGAAGGCCATCTTTGTCTCCGGCGGCCACTATGACTTCTACGAAACCACCTACCACGGTGGCATCATGTGGTTCATGCCCCGCGCAGCACGTGAAGGCCGTGGTGGCGATTCCGGCTGGGCCTTCACCGATGGCGTGAAATCCCGCATGATCGAGGAATTCTCCCCGGAGCAACTCAAGGCCAAGGTGGAGAAGCGCCTACAGGATCCAGATATCCAGGCCTGGCCAAACCTCGTTCACACCCTCAACTACCCCAAGAACCATGAGGCCTGGTTCGACATCGTGATGAATCAGTTCGATGGGCAGTGGTACGAAGAGCGCAACCCCAATGAGCTGGCCCACAATATCGATATCCCCGTCTGGTTGCAATTGGACCAGGGACGCGGCTGGACCCTGGACTCCACCATCGAGGTCTTCGACCGCGTCAAGGGTCCGAAGAAGCTCACCATCGGTGCCTACCCCCCGATGCAGTCACGCCCGTTCATTGAAGAACACGACAAGATGTTCGCCTGGTACGACTACTGGCTCAAGGGCATTGACAATGGCATCATGGACGAACCCGCCGTCAATGTCTTCGTTGAAGGCTCCCGTAAAACCATCACCGCGGACCAGTGGCCACCGAAGGAGATTGAATACAAGGATCTCTTCCTGCGCCCACGCCATAAGCTGTCCGCCGAGCCAGAAACAATGAACACGGAATACGCAGCCCCGGATGGTTTCTACCAGGCACCACTGACGGTAACCGATGATGTTCAGATCCTCTCCTGGTCCACCCCGGTATTCACCGAGGCCACCGAGATGATCGGTACCGGTGCCGCGCATATCTTCGCCGAGATCGACCAGCCGGACACCAACTTCATCCTGCGCCTGTGGGATTATGCGCCCAATGGCAGGCGTCAGCTGATCACCACCGGGTATCTCAAGGCCAGCCACCGTGAGCTGGATGAGGAACGCAGCACCCACGGCAACCCGTACCACCCACATACCCGTGCGGTGCCGGTTGAGCCTGGCAGGGTCGAGGAATATGTCATCCGCCTCTACCCCTTCGCCGCATCCTTCCAGCCGGGCCACACGCTGACCGCCGACGGTCGCCCGGTCACCCATAAGATCTACCGCGATGCCCAGCACCCCTCCCGCCTGGTGCTGCCGTTCACCACGGCCTAGAGAAGCGCTTATCGACGCAAAGACCCCCCCACCGCATCCCGTTGTGGTGGGGGGCCTTTGCCCTACCCTGAGACTATGACTGCTATTTCCCATGCCCGCATGGTGGCGCAGGATATCCTCGGCGCGAAAGCGGAATTCCACTTTGATCCACACACCGCAGTGTTCAAGGTCAGGGGAAAGATGTTCATGTTCATCACCGGGAATCTTGTCACGGTAAAGTGCGATCCCGAGATCTCCGGGGAATTACGCCAGGCTTTTCCCACAATCACACCGGGCTATCACATGAATAAGAAGCACTGGATCACCATCACTGATGGCCCTGGCGTGACAGAGGAATTACTGGCGGGACTGATTGAGGATTCCTACCGGTTGGTGGTGGAAAAACTCCCCCGATACCGACGCCCACCTGTGTAGGGGACCAGGTGGGCGAAGGGGGTTGCGTCGCAAAGCTCTGTGCTTTTAGCTTGTGATGGTTAGCTGCATGGAGTCATAGGGGCGGGAGAAGTTGTTCAGACGCGGCACCACATCGGTGACAGTGAAGCTCTCCACGTGGCGCAGCCATGCTTCCAGGAGCCCGTTGATCTCCAACTTGGCCAGCCCCTGGCCGGCGCAACCATGGATGCCATAGCCGAAGCCGAGGTGATCAACCGGATTACGATCGATGTCGAAAACATCAGGGTTACCGTACTTCTGCTCGTCACGATTTCCGGAACCATAAAGCAGAGCAACCTGGCTACCTGCGGGGATGAGGGTGCCATCAACCTCAACATCGCGGGTTGCCAGGCGGCCGAAGCCCGGAGCTGGGGTACGGAAACGTAGGGTCTCAGCCACCGCTGCGGGGATCTTCTTCGGATCCTCGCGCAGTGCTGCGTATTGCTCCGGATATTCGGCCAGGAGCTGGATGACATTGCCGATGGTGGCAATGGTGGTGTCCATGCCGGCGGCGAGGATCTGGTGAATGAGATACCCGAAGCTCTCCGGGGCGATCTCACCACGTTCGGCGGCCTGCCAGACGGCGTGACCGATGCTGCCCCCTGCGAGGTCCTCGCCCTTCATCTCCTCATGGGTCCACTTGAAGAGTTCACCTGCAAGCGGGAAGGATTCCTGTGCACGCTGGTTCAGAGGTCCGAGCAGGTTGAAGGCTGCTTCACCCCAGGGCAGGATTCTGTCACGCTTGTCCCCCTGCACACCGATGAGATCCAAAACCACAGAAACCGGGAAAGCCACCGCGAGATCCTTCATGCCGTCGAAGGAACCTTTCTCCACCAGTTCCCGGACCAGAATGTCTGCGTCCCGGTTGATAACGTCTCTGAGCGAACGCAATGCACGGGGGGAGAGGTTATCGGTGAGGATGGCGCGCAGCTTACCGTGCTCCGGTGGGTCAGCTGCCAGGCTGGTTCCCGAGAGGATCTCATTCATCTGCGGGTTGAATGCCACCTGCTTGGATGAGAACGTGGCGGGATCGGAGTTTGCTTCACGGATAGCCTCATAGCGGGTGATGGCATAGGCGTCATTGGCTGGGAGGTAGACCACGGTGCCAAGTTCACGGAGCTCGCCGTATACCTCTTCGGTGTTGGCAAGGGTGTGATCGGAGAAGAGGTCGTGGTCGGATACCGGGGTTGTTGCAGTAGTCATCGGGACTCTTTTCAGGCTGGTTCGGAGGGCCGCTATGAGCAACTCCCCCAAGGACATAAACTTGATCTGGGTCACAGTTAAATCGATCCAGTGATATACGTCCAATGAATATTGCTAATCCCCACCATTCTCATCATGCATATCCACAGCACGGTGCAGCAGATCCGCCACCCACGTGCGGAAAATATCATCATGCTGCCAGGGATTATGCACGATATCCACACCCAACCCCAGGATCGGGAAGGGAAAATCAGCAACATAAACAGGCAGCGTCCTAGCCATCCGCTCCACCACCCGACGCCGGTGCAAGGCCAACTTCCGCACACCTGCCACAAATTGGGGAAGCACCAGATAATCCGTCACCTGCGTCTGCATCGTCACGTCAAGCCCGCGGTGCCGAAGAATCTCATAGGGGCGGGTGGCATGGTCCGACTGCAGGCCGACATGGGGCCAATCCTGCAGGCAGGAAATAACATCCCTTTCCAATAACTCCGGGTGTCCACCCACCACAGCCCAGTCATCATCAAAGAGACGTTCCCGTTGGTGTGTGGTCTCATACCCCTCCGCGAGCAGAAGAACATCTGCACCCTGTTCGGTAAAAACTGTGTCGGAGATGTCATTGGTGGTGATGATCCTGAGGGACATGGCCGGAGATTCCCGTTCCATGAGCAGGGAGACGGACTGCCCAACGATATAGGCGACGGAGCTTGACATGGCGAGCGACAATGTTCTGCGGCTGAATTCCGGAGTGAATGCCTGACCACCGAGCAGGCCGGTGGTTTTCTGCAGGACCTCACGAAGCGGCCCAAGCATCTCCCGCGCCCGCGGTGTCAGGACATTCACCGCACCCTGCCGGATGAGCACTTCATCCCCCAGCAACCGCCTGATACGTCGGAGCGCATGGCTCATGGCAGGTTGGGAAAGTCCCACCCTGTCCGCGGCTGCAGTGACAGATCTCTCCTCCAGGAGGGCATGCAGCGACACGAGGAGATTGAGGTCCACATTGGCCAGATTGCTGAACTCTTCATTCATGAGACGAATAATACCTATCCCATCTATTCATTGGACAGATTTCAAGTTAAATGGGACTCTACAAGCACTAGCACATGACCCCCGTCACATCACGGCCATAGCCGGGATCCCCTCACCCCCAAGGAGAAGCCATGCACCGCATCGAACTCGACCGCCCCCGCTGTGAAGGCCACGGACTCTGTGAAGAAGCAGCACCACAACTCATGCATCTCGACGATGACGGTGAACTAATTCTGGATATTACCGATATCAATAATTCCGACCTGCCAGCAGCCCAGGATGCCGTCCGCGTCTGCCCCGTAGCAGCGCTGCGGCTCAGCGCATCTAATTCCTAGCACCCCAGAAATAGGTCTCATCATGCAGAACATCATCATTGCAGGCCACGGCATCGCGGGACTCACCGCGGGGGATATGCTACGTCGCCAGGGCTTTGAGGGAAACCTCACCATCATTGGCGAGGATCCCCACCCCACCTACAGCCGACCGGCACTGTCCAAGGCCGCCCTGAACCCAGACTCAGACCTGCGGGACACCATTCTCCCCGAAGCCACCCACGGTGCCACGGAGATCCACGGTTGCGTAACCGGCATGGATATCAGTTCACAAACGGTAATACTCGCCGACGGCACCGCCCTCCCCTACGACGGCCTCGTCATCACCACCGGCACCCGCGCGCGCCGTTTTACCGACTCCTCCGAGGAATACACCCTGCGCACCCTCGATGAGGCCGCAGACCTGCGCGCCCGATTGGTGGACCAACCCACCGTCACCATCATCGGCGGTGGACCACTCGGCATGGAGGTTGCTTCTGGGGCTGTGGCACTTGGATGTGCAGTCCGGTTGATCCAATTCGGTGTGCCGATGCTACTCCAGATGGGACCTGTCATCGCGCAGATCCTCACCGATGCCGCCCGGGACAATGGTGTGGAGATCATCGATGCCATGGTGAAATCCGTCAACCCGGGATCCCCTGGCTTCCGTATCGATCTGGACAATGGTCAGAGTATCGAATCCGAGGTGGTGGTCACCGCCATCGGCGACACACCGAATACCGAATGGCTTGAGGGGTCCGGCCTGCTGCACGACGGTCGCCTCATCACAGATAGCCGTGGGCGGGTGGCGGATAAAATCGTCGCCGCCGGCGATGTGGCCTGGTTTGATGGCATCCGTTCCCCTGTATGGACCTCCGCGATTGAAGAAGCCAAGGTCGCTGCCACAGGACTCCTGCATGGCGATGATGCCCCGGAGATCAACTTCCAACCCTATTTCTGGACCGATCAGTTCGGCCTTAATATAAAGATCAGTGGCGCGATCCCCCACGAGGGTGAGCCCATCGTGGTGGAAGGTTCGATCGCCGAGCGCTCCGCCCTGTTGCACTGGCCAGACCTTGGGACCGCGGCGGCTATCAATTACCGCATGCCGGTCCCCCGCCTGCATAAACTCGCAAAGTCGGCCCTCCCCCATCACCAGGTGGCTTAATCCCGGGGCCAGCACATCCAGAGGATCCGGATCAATCACCTTCGGGGCGGCCTTGGCAGGCGCGGCCTTCTTGGCGGTGGTCTTGCGCGCGGTGGTCTTCTTGGCGGTGGTTTTCTTCGCCGTAGTCTTACGCGCGGTCTTCTTGGCAACCGTCTTCCGGGCAGCGGGGGCTGCGTCGGTAGCCTCGGTTGAGGCTGCCGCGTCACCGGCGGTCGTACTGGCCACATCAACGGTGGCGTCGATGGCGGCGGACGCCGGAGTCACGGGAGACGTTGCGGCAGGGGTCGAAGACGCAGACACGTCCTGCGATCCCAGAGGTGCGGCCGCGCGCGGTGCTGCCTTGCGTGCTGTCTTACGGGCGGTCTTCTTGGCGACCGTCTTCTTTGCTACGTTGTTCTCTACCATGCTGCTCTCCACGGCTCCTGGTGCATTTTCATCGACTTCTTCGACTGATCCGAGCGGTGCTGTGAGGATTCAGTGGCTACCACTAATGTCCTTTCGCTGTGCTTGTCCAAGTGATGCGTCATCTTCAGATACTTATATGCAACAACCGGAATGTTTCTTTGTTCCCGGAAACGCCGAATAAAAGCGTCTGTGTCTGAGCCACATCGCTCGAGAGATGGTCAGCCGATCAATTGCTCCATGTCCCTGTTGCCGTATCCCGGAAAGTCTCATCAGCATTCCCAACATGAGTTGATGCTTTGAGTTAAGTGTTTCTTGGGAAGTCACAAGGGTGAATCAATCTCATGGTTACCTTTGTCCACGATCAACAGACCAGTATAGGTGATTAGCTGTTGACGTGTCACAAGGGGGCCGTTTTGCATAGCCCAACCGTAATCCCGAATCAAGACCCCGCCCCCTGCTCATCCGGTGGCGGGAAGCGTGACCCCTAGGGGGCCAGGTGTTTTGTCACCGCCATCGCGGCTCCGACGATGCCTGCGCGGTTACGCAGTTCCGCCGGTACGACCTCCGTCTGGACATCGAGGAGCGGAACCCACTTCTCGTGTTTCCTGGAGATCCCGCCCCCCACGACGAACAACTGGGGATAGAAGAGCCGCTCATACTCATTGAGCACCTTGCTGACCTCAGCGGACCACTTCTTCCAGGAGAGGTCCTTGTTCTCCTTCACGGCCCCGGAGGCACGGTGCTCGGCCTCCATGCCATCGACGATGAGGTGCCCCAGCTCAGTGTTGGGAAACAGCTCACCATCCATGAGGAACGCTGATCCGATGCCGGTTCCGAAGGTCAGGAGGATGACTGATCCCTCCCGCGCATCGGGGTGGCCGAAGGTCACCTCGGCAATGCCCGCGGCATCGGCATCGTTGAGAACGGTGATCTCCCGATCACCCAGATGCCGGTGGAACAGCTCATGGACATCTGTGCCGATCCACTCCTGATCGATGTTGGCGGCGGTGAGTGCCACCTGTCCGCGCACCACGGCGGGAACCGTGATGCCCACCGGCCCGTCCCACTCCGCTTCGGCGAGGATCTCGGCGACCACCCCGGCGACGGCGTCGGGGGTCGCGGGCTGAGGCGTGGCGATCTTTATTCGATCACCGATGAACTCCCCGGTGGACAGATCAACCCGCGCACCCTTGATACCGGAACCGCCGATATCGATTCCAAATCCCGTTTCAGTCATGCGCCCAAGTGTACAAACCAACAGGGAATCCGGCAGGAAAAACAGACGCAAAGGTCATATGTCGCGACGGTCTCCGGGGAGTGGAGCCGGAATCACCGGCACCGGCGGGGAAAACACACCATGATGGAAAGTATGGACTCCACGCATGCACACACGTTCTCCTTCAATGAACTCAGGGCCATCGCCTCAGAGACAGTCACCCTGACGGCCGCCCGCATCAGGGACAAGCGGGCGGATCTGGGTGACATGTGGGCCTACACCAACACCAAGAGCTCCGCGGTGGATCCGGTGACCATCGTGGACACCCTGGCTGAGGACTTCATCGCCAACCGGTTGCAGGAACTACGACCGGAGGATGGCCTGATCGGGGAGGAGGGCACCGGAACCCCCTCCCTCAGTGGAGTGACCTGGATCGTTGATCCGATCGATGGCACCAGCAATTTCGTTCATGGCGTGGCATTCTTCTGCATCTCCATTGCAGCGGCCGTCGATGGTCAACTGCTCGCTGCGGTAGTCCTTGACCCGATCTCTGGCGAAGAATTCACCGCTAACTCCACTGCCGCATTCCTCAACGAGCGGCGCCTTGAACCAAGTGCTCGCCCGGAACAATCCCGGGCCAATCTGATGACAGATTATCCGGGTGCCGAATCCATGCTCAAAGACGGTGAGCTGTCGATGAAGATCTTTGGCCAATGGATCCAGGACTTCGCCACCGTGCGGCGCAAAGTCTGCGCAGCCTTGGCACTAGCCCATGTTGCCGCTGGGTGGTGCGATGCCAGCATCGGGTTCGATACCAAGGTTTGGGATGTGGCTGCCGGAGCGCACTTGATACGCATGGCCAAGGGGACCTTCCGCGGACTGTCCTACGGACAACCGGGCCTGGCAGATCACCAATGTCCAGGGTTCATCGCCCAAGGACCAGGCGCCAACTACCCTTCGCTAGCAGCCGCCGCCGAACAAATTCATCAGCTGCGGGCCAGCATCTAAGCCAACAAGTCTGACAATAGCAAAGTAGTTCGCCCTAGCTCTCGGCTTTGGCCACTTTCGGACGTACCATGGCGACATGGAACCACTATTTCACCGGACCGCACACTCCGCAGTGCGGCATCATGGAGGCGGAGGGG
>SMEN01000471.1_pt1 | contig 11379 bp, 13 predicted proteins | sample 2456271 | NCBI WGS metagenome assembly SMEN01 (sample SAMN10132593, study PRJNA489261) | soil metagenome | isolation source: day1 control-loamy sand soil ammended with raw manure from dairy cow... | place: USA | collected 2015-04-01 | reverse complement strand
ATGCTGCTGGGCCGCACCCCACGCGGCACCATCATCATCGCAGGCCTGGGCATGTTCATCGCATTCATGTGGCTGGCTTTCGCACACACCAACGTGTGGACCATGACCGCCGCGATCTTCATCTTCGGCACCGCCTACACCACCCTGCTGACAGCATCGGTCTCTGTCATCGCGATTGAGGCAGCCCACGGCAAAGGCGCTGGAACCGCATCTGTGTACGTGGCGATCGCACTGTCAATGACCTCCATCGGAACCGCGATCTACTCCGCCATCATGTCCGGATACGCCACCCCGGAGGGCATGCCACTACCGGATGCCTTCACCGTCGGATACATCGTCGCCGGCAGCGCCGCACTGGTCTCAGTCCTCTGTGGAATCCTGATCAAGCACCGCAAGCCGATCACCAGGATCGTTGCGCACTAAGATTCCCGACCCACTGAACCGCCATCACCGATGGCGGTTTTGTCATGCCCCGGATCCGCCGGCCGGGTGGTGAGGGAAGGGGTGGTCGGGGCGTCGACAAGCGCCAGCTCGGCGCTGTTGGTGATGGCACCCGGGGCATAGGCGTAGGTATCGTCCGCGCGGGCCTCACGCCAACTACGCCAGATCAGATACACAATGAGTGGATACATCACCAGGGACACCACCACAATATTGATGATGCTGGCGACTTCAGTTTCCCACAGTAGATTCCACGCGAAATGCAGCACGAACGCCAGCCCGATCCAGGCAACAGCCACACCCCACCGCCACGCGATGGTCTTCCGGGCACGGAACAACGCCAACGCAATACCGTAACCGGCAAACGCCGACAGGATCGTATGGATCAACGGACCGGCGAGAGTGCGATAACCCCACATCATCAGAACACCATCAAGATCAGAATTGGGATCCAGGAGTGCACCGGTGGAACCATAGAGGAGATTCTCATTGACCTCGAAGCCCAGGCCCACCAGCGCGCCGGTGGCCAGACCATGCCACGGACGGTTGAGTTGGCGGAAACTCAACAGAATCAGCGCGATCCCCAGGGATTTCGCGATCTCCTCAGGGTAGGCCCCCGCGAAACTCGCCATGAAAAAATCCAGGCCCAACTTGGTCGTCAGATCCATCACCGACAACCCGAACACCATGACCAGGCCAAACGATGCCAACGCACCCCAGAGCAGCGATGCCGCCACCCACTGGGTAGTCGACCCCTGCCCACGCCGCTTCTCCCCTGATGGATCCCGCCGGAAGGAGGTGAAATCCGGCCACAAGGGGGTCCGGCTGAGCAAGCCGATGACAATCACCAGGTAGAACACCACGAAAATAAATCCGAGGATCCCCGCAACAGGGTTGATGAAGGCACTACCCGCGACACTGAGAAAAAGCGTCGGGGTCGACACCACGATCAACACCCACAATGTGATGGAAAATAACCGACTCATACCCTCTCCTCCGGAGTTGAAACCTGACCCAGGAGATCACTGAGACTACCGCCCCGCGGAGCGGAATCCTCCTGCTCATTGAGCCACTCCTCCCAGGGCAGCTCATCCCAGGGCAATTCCCCGAAAGGATCGTCCCGGAAAGGATCTGTGGACTCCTCCAGCGGTAGCGGGAAGTCCTGCTGATACTCAAGACCACGTTCCCTGGCCATACTCGACCAGATATGGGTGGCGTAGTACTCATTGGAGAATCCATTCACAATGGCGATGGCCGTCAGATCCTCAAACTCACCCGAACCACGCTGGCTGACAGCGGTGATCGGCAGGGTCGCGAACGCCCCCTGCTCAACACCGGGTTGGGATAGTGCGTGGGCGCGACCATCATCGCTGGCCACGGCTGGAATATCATCAGCAACCGGATTCGCGAGACCCGCGCGGATCATCCGGCGGAGAGTGTTCGCGGGATCCTCCACGTTTCCCACCACCATGGTGATCACTGTCGTATCGCCATTGCATTCCCAATACTTCATGAACAGATCATCCAGGGTCATCTCGCACATCACCGGGGCATCCGACTCCGTGACCACCGGAATCTCCCAGTCATAACCGAAAGCCCCGATGGTGAGCTGTTCATAATTATTGGCCTTGTCCGGGACCACTGCGTTGATCCCCACCGGAAGCAGCAGCAACACCGCAGCAATACCGATGATTGACCACCACAGCTTCGCCCCGCCGGCTGGTTTCAGCTGATATCTGCCCTCTGTAGAACTCACGTATCAAAGGCTACCCGCTGAGGTTGGCGAGGGGGCATCCTCGGGCATCTTCGGGCGCCCTCGGGCATTCGGGAGCGCTGGTGTGCATTTGGGTACCAACTTCCCTCCGGGTAGGCCCCTTCCGGGGGGCTAATCCGTACCCAAATGCACACCGGGGCATACCCACGACGTTGGAATCAGCACCCGGAGAAGACGGGGTGAGAGACTGCACCGCATGGTTTGTCTAGAGTGGGCGATATGAAGGATCTCTACCGTTATGTCAATGGCCCGTGGCTCGACACCCACATCATTCCGGACGATCGCGCTGTGGATGGCACTTTCCATAAGCTGCGCGATGATGCCGAGGCCGATGTTCATGCACTAGTCAAAGAGGATTCCGGTCGCGCAGGCGCGCTCTATGCCTCCTTTATGGACACCGATGCGATCAATGCAACCGGCGCCAGGGCGATCGACCCTGACCTGGATAAACTCTCGGTGGCCAATATCGATGAGTTCACAACGGTTCTCGGTGAGCTGGACCGTGAGGGCGTGGGAGCACCGATCGGTTTCTGGGTGGAAAAGGATTCCTCCTCTGACCAGGCCATCGCCTATGTTCTGCAGTCAGGTCTGGGGCTGCCGGATGAGGCTTATTACCGCGAGGAGGCCCACCGGGACACCCTCGCAGCCTACGCGGAACACGTCACCCGGATGCTCGGGTTCCTCGATCCGACCCGCCTGTTCGGCCTGGACGCGCAGACTGCGGCGAAGCGCGTCATCGCCCTGGAGATGGAGATCGCGAAGGGGCATTGGGATGTGGTGAAAACCCGCGATGCGGTGGCCACCTACAACCCCACCGAATTCGATGCCCTGCCCCAGCGGATCCGTTCCCTGCTTGTCGGTTCGCAGCTGCCGGAGGCCAAGCTGGTCAATATGATGCCGTCTTATACGGAGCATCTGGCGAAGCTGCTGACCGGTGACCGGCTGGCGGATTGGCAGCTGTGGGCCACGTGGCACATCCTGCGTTCCCGTGCCGGCATGTTGTCCGAGGAGGTTGCCCAGGCCAACTTTGATTTCTATGGAACGAAGCTGTCGGGTGCGACGGAGCAGAAGGATCGGTGGAAGCGGGCCGTTGGTCTCGCGGAGCGTCTCGTGGGTGAGGAGATCGGGAAGCGGTTCGTCGATAAGCACTTCCCGGCCAGCAGCAAGGCCGAGATGCTCACGCTCGTTGACTACCTGGTGGCCGCGTACCGCGAGCGCATCAGCAACCTGGCGTGGATGACGCCGGCGACGCGGGAACGCGCACTGGAGAAGTTGGAGAAGTTCAACGCCAAGATCGGTTATCCGGAGAAATGGCGTTCCTATGAGGGGCTCGAATTCAGTGGCAGCGGTGCGGATCTGGTGGAGAATGTCCGCCGGGGTTCGGCGTTCCTGCATGATTATGAGGTGGGCAAGATCGGCAAGCCGGCCGATCGTGAGGAGTGGGTGACCACCCCGCAGACGGTCAATGCATTCTATAACCCGGTGGTCAATGACATCACGTTCCCGGCGGCGATTCTGCGCGCACCATTCTTCGATCCGGCCACCGAGATCGCGGAGAATTTCGGGGCGATCGGCGCGGTGATCGGCCACGAGATCGGGCATGGTTTCGATGATCAGGGTAGCCAGTACGATGGCTACGGCAACCTGAATTCCTGGTGGACGGATGAGGACAGGGCGGAGTTCACCAAGCTCACGACCAAGCTGATCGAGCAGTTCAACGGGTTGGTTCCCGCGGTGCTGAAGAAGAACGGCATTGAGACCGACGGTGTCAATGGTGCCTTCACCGTCGGTGAGAACATCGGTGACCTGGGCGGATTGGGTATCGCTGTGGTGGCATACCGCAAGTACCTGGCGGATCAGGGGCTCACATTTGAGAGCTCCCCCAAGGTGAAATTCGATGCCGATGGCGCCGACCCGGATCTTGCGGGCCGTGAGTTCAATGGCCTCCAGCGTCTGTTCCTGTCGTGGGCGCGTGTGTGGCGCACCGCGATCCGCCCGGAGATGGCGGTGCAGTATCTGGCGATTGATCCGCACTCCCCCGCCGAGTTCCGCTGCAACACCATCGCCGGAAATGTTGCGGAATTCTACGATGCCTTTGATGTCGAGGAAGGCTCACCGGTGTATATCAAACCAGAAGACCGCATAGCGATCTGGTAGCCGCCGGCAGCTACGCACCCACGCTTGTCGACGCGCGCGCCCCACCCCCACCCCGCCTCACCGTCCCCAGCGGGGGGGATGGTGGGGTGGGGGTGCAGGGTGACTATTCCATCCAGTTGAATTCAGCGATGAGCAGCTGCCGGTCGGTCTTCTCCGGGTGCTGTGCCACCAGACGCAGTGCGGTGGCGCTATGGCCACGGCCGGTGTGCTTGAAACGGGATAGCACATGTGGCAGACGTAGCAGGAACTGGCGGCGACGTCCGTTGATCTCCAGGGTTCCCACTGCACGCTGGCGGGTGACCTCGGTCAACTCAACATCACTGAGTTCGACTCTTTCCTCATCACCGGTACCCCTGATATCCAGATAGGCCGCCACCCCATCATCGCGGGTGGCACCATCATCACCGGTGAGAATGGTGCGGATGATCTCCCGCACGGCAACCGGATCACCGAGGGCATTGGTCACCCAACGCTTTCCCAATACACCATGGTCAACACTGGACAGGGTCTGCTCAGGGTTGATCTCCTCGGAACGGTAACTGAAGGGTATCTGTATCATCCGGCCGTCCAGATCTGTTGCAATCAACACTTCGATGCCCACCTCACCGTCCACCGTGTCCACAAGACGGTAGCTTCCCTTGAGATTCACGGAACCCGCCCATGCCCGGGCAATGTCCTCCTTGGATGGGACAACGGTGGTGTCATACATCTTGGCAATGCCGCTCATGGCAAATCTCTCCAAAAACTAGTGTGAAAATATTTGTATGCCCAGACTACGCGTCGCTCCTCCTCGGGGGGCGGTTGAAATTGGGATTCCACCCGAATGGCCCCCCATTGGTTTTTGTTGATCTTTTCACCTCCTGCCCCTCATGTCCGCCTTGCGAACTAAGGTGGTGCACATGGCTGAGAAGAACACTTCCCAAGAGACCAGCGAACAGCAGGAACAGCGCTTCCGTGATGAGTTTGAGGTTGGCGGCATTGACCGTGAGCTCAGTGATGAAGAGCAGCTGGAACAGCTGGTCTCCTATTTTGATGCCCACTATCCCCTCCCGGATTTCACCCCTCCGTGGGCCGGTGGCTCCGGTGATCCTGAACCGGCCGACCGCTATATCGCCCATCTGCCGGATCGCATCACCCACACCGCGATGCTGATGCTCGGTTCCGCTGTTGATCACTCGATGCCGGGTGTTGCCTACATCGGTGATGTCTCCGTTGAGACCGCCGCTGAGGTCGGTGGCGCCGTATTCGTCCCTTCCAACCCCACCGGCCGGTGGGCGGTCTCCTTCCACAGTGGTGGCTGGTGGCGTGGTTCCGGGGATGCCCTGGAATTCCAGTGGCGCCCGGAAGTGGCGGCAGCAGCCGAGTTGTCCGGCACCACCATCCTGGATCTTGATTATCCGCTCGCCCCATCCCACACTATCGCTGAGATGAACGAGCTGGTGGGCAAGGCGGTGGGCTATGCCCGCCACCACAATGCCACCTCCATCACGGGCTGGGGTTATTCCTCAGGTGCAGCGCTTGCTGCACTCAATGCGAAGCTTTTCGACGCCCTGGCCCTCACCTTCCCCGACCTCGGCAGTGTGGCCACACTCCCCGAGGAGATCCGTGGCACCGTGGAGCTTGCACCCCCGGCTGACTGGCCTACCACCCTGGTGCAGATCGCCCTGCGGGATGAGATCGCCGATCGCCCCGAGGGCCTCGATGATGGGGGGCAGGTGACCGTCCGCGAGTACGTGTCCATGCACCGGATTTCCACCCCGAAAATCGCCCGCGAGAGGATCAGGGATATCGCGGAGTTCCTTAAAACTGTCTAGTAGGCCTGAACTTTTCTGAGAAGGATTAGTCTCTCATTAATTGTTTCTTAACCCCAGCTATGGGTTAACCGAGTAACGTTGAAGTTCTTAGCGGATTCTGCCCATACCTCGCAGAATCCTTCCCCTTTTCCCGCTGCTGAGTAGTCATCAGCGGAAGGGAGGAACCTTGAACAATTCGTCGCCAATTATTCTGGCTGTACTGATCTTCCTCAATCAATTTTTCCTCGCCGCCGTTCTCCTCTCAGGTCACCTAATTTTCATGCGTGCGGTATTCATTGTCGGGATCATACTGGGTCTGCTCGCCTGCACCACTGCGCTCAGGCGGACAGGATCCAACCCACCGAGAGTGGTCTTTGCGATCTCTGGCCTGCTGACAATGCTCGGCTGGTCATCATTCCTATTCACCGGTGATGCTTCCCTACCACTCCTGGGATACATCCTCATCTTCCTGAGTGGTTTTCTCGCCCTTCCTTCTGCGCTATGGCTGATGGAAATTTGCCCCAGGACGGCCTGCACGAGACGAAGAGAGAAAACCAACAGCGGTGTTCCGGCACCATCAGGTGGCACAAGCCAGGGAAGCATCTAGAAAGTTGAGCCGTCAATCACGAAGCGGTAGCGCACATCCGAGTTGATAGTGCGCTGATAAGCCTCATTGATCTGGTTGGCGTTGATCAATTCGATCTCCGCTGTGACATTGTGTGTGGCGCAGAAGTCCAGCATCTCCTGGGTTTCCGGGATACCACCCACCAGCGATCCCGTGAGGGTCCGCCTCTTGGAGGTCAACAGACGGGTCGGTACCTGCATCGGTTCACCCGGCAGGCCGAGTGCCACCAGTGCGCCATCGAAACGCAATAACGACAGGTAGGTGGGAATGTCCAGATCCACGCTCACCGTGTTGAGGATGACATCAAACCGGTTAGTCCACCGGGTGGCGAACTCCGGCTCCGCCGTGGAGACATGCTCCACCGCGCCGAATCTGAGGGCATCCTCCCGCTTGGAGGTGGAATGGGAGAACACCACAACCTCCGCCCCCATGGCCACGGCGATCTTCACCGCAACATGCCCGATCCCACCGAGACCAATGATGCCCACGTTCTTACCCGGCCCCACCCCATGGTTCTTGAGCGGTGAATAGGTGGTGATCCCGGCACAGAGCAAGGGGGCGGCTGCTGCCGGATCCAGTGTGTCCGGGATGCTGACCACGAAGTCCTCCCTGACCACAATGGACTGGGAGTACCCACCACGGGTGATCTCACCATCGGCGTAGCGGTCCGGCTGTCCATAGGTGGGCACGGGCCCGGATTCACAATATGAGTGTTCTCCCACCCGGCAGGGTTCACAGGTTCCACAGGAGTTGACGAAGCACCCCACACCTACACGCTCACCCACGCGGTATCTGCTCACCGCATCACCCACAGCTGCGACCCGACCGATGATCTCATGGCCCGGCACCAGTGGATATTCACGCTCACCCCACTCACCACTGGCGGTGTGGATATCGGAATGACAGATTCCGGAGTAGTCAATGTCAATAGCTACATCATCGGCCCGTAGTTCACGACGCGTGATGGTCACAGGCTCAAGTGGTTGGGCGCTGGCGGTCACGCCCCATGCGCGTACCGGGAGAGGATGGTGTGGGGTGGCCATGGGCTGCTCGCTTTCAAGGAGTCAACGATTCTCGTCAGAACGCCCCCAGCTTAACGCGCTTCACCTGCATGGTCATGGGGAGGAAAACCGCCCGGAGATCCCCCACAGCTCCTCCTCTCCGATCCGGTGTGTCCCCATCCTGATCTTCAGCTGAGCCCCTCGGGTGTAGCCGATTCCCTCATCATCCCACCTGTCACGGGCTTTTGCCGCGACCTGTGATCCCCCGTCAGCACGGACGATCCGCCACCAGTTGGTGAGATGCCCATGGGTGGCCATGATGCGACCGACCTGTCGGGGGCCGGTGCCCACCATCATGGCAATGTCACCATAGGTGGCCACCTTCCCGACAGGGACCAGATCTACACACTCCAGCACCCTGGAGGTCAGTTCATCAAGGTCCAACTCGTCCATGGCGCGGGGTTGGTGCTAGTTGTTCTGGTTACGGAGCTGTTCCTCAAAGGCGTTGAGGTCGATATTGAGGAGATCTTCAGCTTCGCTTGCTTCCTCGACAGGCTCCTCCACATCGCAGATGGTGACGGTGGCACCGGTGGAATCAGAGATCAGTGCCATGCGGCCGAATTCGGATTCCCATGGTTCACGGATGACATCGCCGCCGAACTCCTTGGCTTTCTCTACCGCCTCATCCACGCTGAGAACACCCAGGTAGGTCTGCCAGAAGCTCGGTACTTGCGGTGGGAACTGTCCCTTGGCGTCGAAGACACCGGCAAAAGCGGCACCATCAACGAGTGCGGTGGTGTAGCGGAAACCGCCTTCGCCCTGTTCACTGGATAGTTCAGAGGTCATCCAGTTGAAGAGCTCACCATAGAATTCAACGGCCTCAGGGTATCTGGTCACGGTGGTCAGCTCATGCCACACCGGGGTACCCGGCTCACCTGCGGCGACAAATGATTCCTCGCTGCCCGGTTCGATGATGCCGAATAGTGCACCTGCGGTATCCGCCGCCAACACCATGCGACCCAGATGGACCTCAGTGGGCTCAGCGATGATGCGTCCGCCCAGTTCAATGACCTTCCCGGCGGCTTCATCCAAGTTGAAGGACAAAAAGTAGGTGATCCAGGTGTCCGGGATGCTGGATTCCTCAGGCTGGTCGATGAAACCGGCAACGGGGAGCCCCTGGACACGCGCCATGCGATAGCCGGAGTTGACCTCGGTGATGTCCCAGCCGAGGACATTTTCATAGAAGTGGGAGGACTTCGCAATGTCGGAGGTGGTCAGATCGATCCAGTACGGCATTCCTGGCATGGCCTCAAAAGCTGGCATTACATGTTCCTCCACTTTTCGGGATCGAAGTCATCGTTTGCGGTGGCTTCGTCAAAATAATCATCATCATCATCGCCGGTGACAACCTGCGCGCAGGTGTCACCGATGCAGACCACGTCACCGTCCCGGAGCGTCTTGCCACGGCGGGTGTCCACCTCACCGTTGACCATGACATCACCGTTGGCGATGGCATCTTTGGCCTCCCCGCCGGTGCTGACGAGATTGGCCAATTTGATGAACTGGCCAAGTTTGATGGCGTCGTCCTTGATGTGCACTTCTTCAGGCTGCATGGTTTCTGAGTCTATCCATGTCCGGGGACGGGAGCTAACCCATGGATCCAGCCGCCGATTCCCACAACACCCTGCCAGACCATGAACATTCCAAGGGCTACGAAGATCACCCCCGTGATCAGATCGATTGTTGCGCCATTGCGGATAATTCTTGCGGCGAAGGTGCGGACGAGAGCTGCGAATCCGACAAACCAGACCACACCGGTGATGATGAGGAAGAGTGCGATGAAGGCACTCCACCCGAATCCCATGTCGGTTCCGATGAATTGGGCGAAAACAGATCCGAAGAACAAAACAGCTTTGGGGTTGGAGAGGTTCGTCGCAATGCCCACACGCACGGCAGGCCACAGTCCGATGGGGCTGCCATTCCCGGATGTCTCAGCGCTGTGGTCGATGGATAGGGCTACAGCCGGGGCCACCTGCCGTATACGGTGGTCCCACCAGGATCGGATAGCTCCTGCCCCCATCCAGATGAGGTATCCACCACCAATCAACTGCAATGCGCTGAGGATGGCCGGGGTGGTGGAGATCAGTGCCGATAGCCCCATCAGACTGGCACAGATCCAGATCGAGTTACCGATCATGATGCCCACAGCTGCCCCGATGCCATCACTGCGACTCCGCGACCCCACTCTGATGATCTGAACGAGATCTGGGCCTGGGGACACGATCGCCGCGATCCATACGATGAGCAGGGCGAGGAGGGTTGTGGTAGTCATCACGTCATATCATATTGTGCCCTTATCCGGATCGCGCCGGTGGCCTGCATCAGCGAAAAGGCGGCAGTGGGTCCAACGAGGGTGCAACCCAGTTGTTTCAGTTCATGGGATAGTTCCATAGAATCCGGGGTACAGGTGGGGACGGTGCCACCGGTGGTCAATTTCGGCCCCGAGCAATGACGTGCCAGGAGATCGGCGAAAGGTTCGGTGAGCTCGCTCATCGCCACAGCATTGCTGATGGTGGCTTCAATCTTGCGTCGGTTTCTGAAGATTCCGGGATTCTCCAGAAGGCGTTGCACATCGGGTTCCCCGTAGGCTGCCACCGCCCCAACATCAAACCCATCAAGAGCCACACCTAAACCATCACGTTTGCTCAGGACTGAATGCCAGGTCAGACCGAGTTGGAAAACCACGGGGCCGGATCCTGCCGTCAGCGCAGGTGATCAGGTCATTCGGGTGTGTCTTCTTGTCATTGGCTGGGATAGTCATGGCTGCACCATGGAAACCACCCCGGACATAGTGGGGGGGGTGAATCACCCCCATGGCCAGCTCTGAGCTGGTTTTATAACCCCACCTGCCGGATGGTGATGTTGATTCTGCCCGAAAGCAATCCGCAGTCCGATGGTGCGGTGTGGGGTTCAATTCTGGGCACACCGTGGAAGGCCCGGCGGTGGGCACCACCGAAGATGATGAGATCACCGCTGAGTAGTGGAATATCAATCCACGGGCGGTTGCGGTTGACGGTGTTACCGAGGCGGAAGATCCCGGTGTCCCCGATCGACAGGGAGATAACCGGCGCCTCCGAAACCTCGTTGACATCCTGGTGCATACCCATCGTGGAGTCGGGTGCATAGTAGTTCACCAGGGCGGCTTCGGCACGGTAGCTAGCGGACCAGGCAGCCAGGGACGGGCTCCATATGGCGGCCTCCTGAAGCGCCCGTGTGGCCAGGTCATGGAGGGACTGCGGGATCGGTGGCACCGGAATCCCATCAACGGCACCGACATAGCGGTAGGGATTGGTCGCCCAGTGTCGGCCGAGTGAGAGCATGTGCACACTCATCTGCCCGCTGCGTAGCTGCGGGCGAACCATCGCCAGCGGTGTGCCGGCCACGGTGCGGGCAAGATCGCGGGCCTCCGCGATCAGTGTGGCCTGCGTTTCGATGGGCAACCAATCGGGAAGGTGCACCACGCCGCTGGCCACCTCGCGGGAGGGGCGTGGGAAGCGGGCACCCGGAGCGTCGAAAAGCGTGGGCACT
>SMEN01000470.1_pt1 | contig 11382 bp, 8 predicted proteins | sample 2456271 | NCBI WGS metagenome assembly SMEN01 (sample SAMN10132593, study PRJNA489261) | soil metagenome | isolation source: day1 control-loamy sand soil ammended with raw manure from dairy cow... | place: USA | collected 2015-04-01 | reverse complement strand
TCCAGATCCAGGCCCATGGATTTGAGATCGGACAGATTCATGATGTCTCCTTATTGATTTAGTTCAGTGTCACAAGACGCGCACCGTAGAGAAAGGTCAGGGATGCCTTTATCCTGTTTTAACTAAAGCAAATAACGTGCCAAGCTAAGTAGCGATTGTCCCGACTCGCTCCCGGGCTTGCCCGCCTCCATAATGGAATGACCTCCAGTCGCAGGCTGCGACAGCTACTGTCGCAAACGCGAGCACTGTCGCAGGATGCGACACCCCTCCCGGAGCACTCTGATGACTTCTTTACCTTCGTTTTGCCCGCAAACCAACGAAACCATGTGGCGTCAGTCCTGGGAGCGCTGTCAGACGATGGAGTCGGAGCTAAGTGCCGCACCCAGGGACATGAGCCAGGGCGCTCTGCGACAATTGCTGGAGCAACAGCACCACTTGATGCATCACTCCTCTGCAGCGGTGCAGGATTTGGCCGCACTGGTACACCCGCATCGCAGCCTGGTTTTATTGTGCGACGCACAAGGCACGGTGTTGCAGCAGGCGGGCGACCCGCATTTTTTGCAACGCGCTGAGCAGGTGGCCTTACGTGCTGGCGTTAGCTGGGCAGAGAACCATCGCGGCACGAATGCAATTGGTACTGCCCTGGTCTGCGCACAGCCCATCAAGATTCACGGAAGCCAGCACTACCTGCCGGACAACCGGATTTTGAGCTGCCACGCCGCCCCCATTTACGACCCCTATGGTCAGATTATTGGTGTGCTGGATATTTCCGGGCCGTCGGAACTGGAACACCATTACGCCCTGGATCTGGCACAGCTCTACGCCCGCCAGATCAGCCGTCAGATGCTGGAATCGCTGTGCACGCCTACGCGTCGTCTGCTGCATCTGCATACCGACCCCGGCCTGCTTAATAGTGCTTTTAGTGGTCGTCTGGTGTTGGAGGACGACATGATTGTGGCCGCTGACGAACTGGCTGCCCATTTGCTGCGACAGGATTGGCAAGAACTGCCGGGTCAAGATCTGAATTCCGTACTGGAACAAGCTAAAAACACAAATCGGCCTGTGACACTGCACCTGAGTGCAACCACAAAAACTCGCCCCCCCGCTCGCCCAGTTCAAGCTCAAACCGATACGGCGAATACCCCACAGCTTTCTCCTCAACAAGAAAAAGCGCTGGAGCCCGCTGTACGCGCCATGCAAATGGGCTTGTCCATCTTGCTGAGCGGCCCCAGCGGTTCGGGCAAGGAGCGCATGGCACGGGAGCTCCATCGCCGTCACAAAGCACAGTCCGGCCCTTTTGTGGCGATTAACTGCGCTGCCCTACCCGAGAGCCTGATTGAAGCCGAGCTGTTTGGTTATGAGGCTGGGGCATTTACCGGCGCTCGTCGCCAGGGCTATGCCGGTAAATTGCGTCAGGCCCATGGCGGCGTGCTGTTTCTAGATGAGATTGGCGATATGCCCGTGGGCCTGCAAAGCCGCTTACTGCGCGTTCTGCAAGAGCGTGAGGTGCAGGCACTGGGGTCAGAACGTACGCACAGACTGGATTTCCAGCTAATCAGCGCCAGCCATCAGCCTTTAGAAACCTTGGTGCGCGATGGCCGCTTCCGGGCTGATCTGTATTTCCGGCTGCAAGATTACATCTGCAAGGTGCCCAGCCTTCGTGAACGCACGGACCTGGGCACCTATATTCCCAATGAACTGGCCGTGCTGGCCCAAGGTCAGGCTGTACCCCAGCTACACCCGCAAGCCCTGCAGCGATTGCAAGACTATGATTGGCCTGGCAACTACCGCCAGTTGCGCTCGGTACTTTTGCAAATCCTTGTGCAGGATACTCCCGGACGTGTATGGCAGGTGCAAGATCTGCCGACCCTGCCGTGCCTAAGCCCTGAGCCTAGTTCCATGATGGCTCCGACTCTTGCGCCAGACAGCGCAAATCACGCAGTCAACCGCTACATCACGGTGCCAGCTACCCCCACCACTACTGCCAAAGCACAAACCTTGAAGGAACAGGAATACGCGGCCGTGCAGCAGGCCTTGGAACAGCATCAAGGGAATATTTCACAGGCAGCGCGTGCTTTGGGCTTGCACCGCAGCACCTTGCATCGGTGGCTTAAAGACATGACGCCAACACTTACTGCAGTCGATCATCATCCAGAAAATCAGGAATCGGCATGGCAATAATACCGTCTTCAGCTAGATCCTGATATTCCTGTACTGTGGCTTGACCACGTATGGCTCGCGGTTCGATATCACCTTCGTGCATCCGACGCGCTTCCTGGGCAAACTGGGTACCCACATTGTCCGTCTTGCGGATAACCGAGCGCAGTTCTTGCAAGAGCTGGCCTTGAATAGCCCGCATTTGCGCTTCAGTCGGCATGGTTGACGGCAGGGGTGCTGGCACTGGTGCACAACTGACAGGGGCGCTGATGCTCTCTTGTGCACCCACATTGATACGCGGGGCCGACAGTTTGCGTTTGACCTGATGGCTATCGCAGACGGGGCAACATAATAGCCCACGACCAAGCTGCTCATCGTAACTATCGCGTGAACTAAACCAACCCTCGAACACATGGCCGTGTTCGCACTCAAGATCAAAAACCTTCAGACTCATAATGTGTGTATCAATGGGCAGACAGACTGCCTTATTGTGGCATAGAAGTGCCCGATGAATCAGCGCTGCCCCAGCCTGCAGTGGGGCTTAGCGGGGCACAGCGGCCAGCAAACGCTGGGTGAGCTCTTCCTGCGGATTGAACAACACTTGCTGCGCAGTGCCCTGCTCGACAATGCGCCCTTTAGCCATAATAGCAATGCGATCAGCCAGATATTCCACCACGCCGAAATTATGGGTAATGAACAGATACGCCAAGCCTAATTCCGCCTGCAACTCGCGCATCAAATCCAGAATCTGTGCCTGTACGGATACATCCAGGGCGGAGGTGGGTTCATCGCAAATCAGGACGGCTGGCTCTACCGCCAAGGCTCGTGCAATGGCAATGCGCTGGCGTTGCCCGCCGGAAAACTCATGCGCATAGCGTTCCAAAGCGTTCTTGGGTAGACCCACCTGATCCACTAAAGTTTCAATACGTTTGCGACGTGCCTGGGCATCCAGCTCGGGCCGCAGTGCAGTCAAGCCCTCCAGCAAGATATCGCCCACCATCATGCGAGGGTCTAAAGACCCGTAAGGATCCTGAAAAATAATCTGCAAGCGTGAGCGCAGTTGCCGCAGTGCCTTTCCTTTGACCAGCAAGACATTCTGCCCCTGCATATGCACCTGCCCGCTGATCTGCGCCTGATGATCCAGCAAGCGCATCAAGGTTCGCGCTACGGTGCTTTTACCGCAGCCGGATTCACCGACCAAAGCCAGGGTTTCACCTTTGTGCAGCTGCAGGCTCAAATCATTAACCACGGGAATCACGGGCAAACGCCGCCACCAGGAACCGGACTGTCGGTAAGCGACTGACAAGCTCTGGATCTCCAGGGCTTGCTCGTTGTCGCTATAACGCGGGACGACGGTTTCGATAGGCGCGCTGGCACGAGACAAAGGCCGCCCGCGTTTTTCAAAAGTAGGAATAGCATCCAGCAATTCCTTGGCATAAGGGTGGCTGGGGCGCAGAAAGAACTGACTGGCCAGTCCCGCTTCCACAATTTGCCCATGCCGCATCAAGGCCACATAGTCTGCGTACTGCCGCACCAACAATAAATCGTGTGTAATCAGCAAGATGGCAAGCCCCATCTCTTTCTGTATATCGGACAGCAACTGTAAAATCTGCGCCTGAACCGTTACGTCCAAGGCCGTGGTGGGCTCGTCGGCCACCAGCAAATCGGGCTCGGCCGCCAGGGCAATAGCAATCATGATGCGTTGCTTTTGTCCGCCGGAAAACTGAAAGGGAAAGTCGTCGTACCGCTGGGACGCACCGGGAATACCAACCCGCTCCAGCCATTTGATAGCCGCTGCCCGTTCCTGCCCGGCTGGGACCACAGCGTGACGTCGGATCACTTCACTGATCTGCCGCCCAATGGACATGACCGGATTCAGGCTGGTGGACGGTTCCTGGAAAATGACACTGACACGTTTGCCACGCACATCCTGCATTTGCTGCTCGGGCAACAAAGGTAGCTCCAATCCATCCAGAGCGATACTGCCGGCCTGCATCCAGGCGGCTTCGGGCAACAGACGCAAAATCGCCATGGCCGTCATGCTTTTACCGCAACCGGACTCCCCCACCAACGCAAAGGTCTCGCCTCGCTGCACGGCCAAGGACAGATTACGCACCACGCTCTGGATACCGGCGTCGGACTGCACGCGCAGCTCCAAGTTCTCAATCTTCAGGACAGCGGCGGGCATGGCAGAAGGTTTCACGGCGGCAACACTTTCATGCTGGCTCATACCTTTGCTCCTTCTGTACGACGTACTCGCAAGACTTTGAAACGGCGGGTACGAGGATCAAAGGCGGTTTGCACCGCATCGGCAAAGATATTTGCAGACAGCACCAGCCCCAACATCATGACGAACGCCCCCGCCAGTCCCCACCAGATAATAGGATCACGGGACAACTCGCTACGGGCGGCATCAATCATGCGTCCAAAAGACGGCATGCTCGGGTCCACACCTATACCCAGATAGGACAACACCGCTTCGTACAACACCAAGCCAGAGAACTCCAGAATCAGAGTAATCAAAACGATATGCATCACATTGGGCAGCAAGTGGCGGAACATGATGCGCAGGTGACCTACGCCAAACGCTTGGGCGGCCTGAACATAGTCCAGCTCACGCAGTTTCAGCACCTCGGCACGCAAGAGGCGGCACAGGCCTGCCCAGCCGGTCAGGCCCAGAATCAGGCACAGCATGAACAAGCGCAAGTCGGCGCGGGCGGCCACGGTGTCGAAACTATCGGGGTGGGTGTCGATATAGACCTGCATCATCAAGACGCAAGCAGCGATCAATAAGACCCCAGGGATGGAGGTCAAGGTGGTGTAAATGTATTGAATGACATCATCCACCCAGCCGCGGAAGTAGCCAGCGGCCAGGCCCAGAATAATGGCGGGCGGTAGCATGGCGAAGGTGGTTAAGGTGCCGATCACCAAGGCAGTGCGTATGCTTTTCAGGGCTTGCCAGATAATGTCGTTGCCGGTGCGGTCCGTGCCCAACACGTAGTAATTGGCGCTTAGGCTGACGACCAAGCAAAGCATCAGCATCAAGGCGCAGGCACTGAACCAGACCAGCCGCCAGTTGACCAAACCGTGCCCCTGCCACCAGTAACGCCAAGCCGCAGCCCAACCCGGCTCCATGGACTGCTTGCGTCCCCAAAGGGTCAGCAACAGGGCTAGAACAAGGCTGGAGGCTATGCCCCAGCCCAGCCCTTTGGCACCTAGCTGCAAGATATCGCGTCGATGCTCGACGGGTGTGTCCATACCCACTCCGGCATTGACCAGACGCGGGAAGTCTCGAACCGGCTGGCCATCAATCAACATGCTCTCTTTGGTCAGCTGAAAACGTGCCAAAGGAGCGGAGTAGGTTTTTTCAAGCTTAGTCAGCCCTGCTTTTTTTAACATGTCGTCCAGTGCCGAACGGGCAACGGGCGCGTAGCTGGGCGCACTGGCCTGCTGCCCTGGAGTCGCTGGCAAAAGCGGCCGATAGTGAATGGAATCCAGCAGGCCGACCAACAGAAAAAAGATAAGAAATATCGCTGCGCACATAGCTGAAGGCGTGCGCGCCACGCTGGCCCAGGCCGAGCGCAAGGCAGGACGCTTTACCACACGCCAAGTATAGAGCGCCATGGCAAGAAACAGTGCCAGCACAAAGGTATCGGTCCAGAGAAAGACAAACTGTGGCATGGCGGGCTCAACTGAAACGAATGCGAGGGTCGACCAAGGTGTAGGAGATATCCGCCAGAATCAAACCGGCGATATAAAGCATCGATCCTAAAAACACCATGGCACGCACAATGGAGAAGTCCTGGGCATTGATGGCATCAATGGTGAAGCTGCCCAAACCCGGAATACCAAAAAAAGACTCTGAAATCAGGCTACCCATGAACAAGAGCGGCAAGGCGGACACCGTGCCTGTCAGAATCGGCAGGAGTGCATTGGGCAGGACATGACGGAACAGGACTGTAGATTCCGCCAAGCCTTTGGAGCGGGCGGTACGCACATAGTCGCGGCTGGCTTCTTCCAGGAACAGGCTGCGATAAAAGCGGGACTCTGCGCCGACGCGGGACAAAATCCCCACCAACACCGGCAGAACCAGAAAGCGCCAGTTATCCATGCCTTCCACCCAACCTGAAAACGGCACCCAGCGCAGCACTCGCGCAAACATCCACTGCCCGGCAATGATGTAGAACAGGCCTGAAATGGACATCAGCACCACACACAATACAACGGCAGAAAAATCCAGCCGCGTTCCCCGGAAGAACACCATCAACAAGGCAAAGCTGATACACACCCATAAGCCAAGGAAGAAGGTGGGCAAGGCCAGGGCCAAGCTCGGTCCCATGCGCTGCTTGATCTGGTATGCAATGTCCTGCCCCTGATCGGATAGGCCAAAGTCCAGCCGCAGCAAGGGTACGGAGCGTTCGTAGAAAATCGTATGGGTCAGGCTTTTAGTACCCTGGGCTTCGGAGTTATAAAACAGCGGCTTGTTATAACCGCGCTCCACCTTCCAATTATCGATAGCAGTCTGGCTGACGCGTTGCCCACCAATAGACAAGCGTGCCATATCGTCGGGCGTATTAACGGCAAAGAACAGCACAAAGGTCAGCAGATTGACCCCAATCAGAATCAGCACGCCGTACAAAATGCGCCGCAGTATATAGGAAAACATCAGCCCTTCTCCTTGCGCAGTGCCACCTGACGACGTCGCGCCTGCGCTTGCGAGCGCAACACCCACAACAAGACCAACACGATCAGCACCACCGGAATGGCAGGCCACCAAACGGGGCGGTTCCAGCTGTCAATTCGCTCCACGCGTTGCTCAGGGTCAATACGGTAATACTGGAGACCGTCGCGCACCATCAAGGAGGGTTTGGCATTACCCACCCAACTTTGATAGGCGCCGCCTGCATTAGGCACATAGCCGAACATCCAGGGCGCATCGTGCTGGACCAAGCGGATCATTGCCTGCACCACGGCCTCTTTATCCGGGCCATCACTCAAAAAGCGCATTTTCTCGTAGAGACGGTCAAATTCGGCGCTTTGGTAATTGGCGGCGTTTTCGCCACCAAAGTCTTTCTTGGCCTGCGGCCCATACAACAAGGTGAAGAAATTTTCGGCATCCGGGTAGTCGGCCGTCCAGCCCCAGATGAACATCTGTGCTACGCCGCGTTTCATCTTATCCTGAAAGCGGTTGTAGTCGCTGGCACGTACTTCCAGCTGTAAACCCACCTGAGCCAGTTGGCGCCGCATCCAGTCCACTGTGGCATCCGAGCCCATACCCATCATGGAGTCGTAATACAGAATTAAGGGTTTGCCGGTACGGCTATCGCGTCCATCGGGATAGCCGGCTTGGCGCAACAAATCGCGCGCCTCGTCCAAGCTGCGACGTTTCACCACACCATTGTCTTTGGTGTAGACGTACGGGTTGGCACCTTGTGGCAGAGGCTGATAACCAGGCACACCGGGCGGCAAAGGACTGTGTGCTGCCTGCCCCTGGTCATTCATGAAAATGGAAACGTACTGCTCCCAGTCAAACACAATGCTGATAGCCAGACGCAGCTTGCGGTTTTTCTCGAACTGCTCAGGCGTGTCCCCCTGACCGACAATCGGGTCGTGCCAGTTAAAACCCATATAAAACAATTGCGCTTCGGGAGAGGTACGCAATTGCAGGCCATGCTCCTGGTACAGATTCGCTTTGTCTACGGAGTCCTGTGCGGCCACCGTCATGGCGACACCGTACTCGCCCCGCTCTATCTGGGGAATGTCGTAATAGCCTTGCAGGAACTTACCCATCAAAGGCACGCCCTCTTTTTCCAGGGAGAACACCACTTTGTCTAAAAAAGGCATGGGCTTGCCGCAGTCTTTCAGCAGGCCGGCAGCCTGATCGCCGGGCTCGCCTGCACACGGGTAAAGCTCGCCCCGGTAATTCGGATTGCGGCTAAGCACGTGACGGCGGTTGGTCAAGGACTCCGTCAGCATGAAAGGCCCCGTTCCCACCGGCCAGCTATCTAGCGTCAGATTGTGCTGCGCCATGCGCGGCTGGCTGTAAAAGCGCTCGGCCTCCCAGGCCATAGGGGCCGTAAAAGTCATGGCCAGCCAATACTTGAACTGCGGATATTTTCCGTTCACCTCGATACGCAGCGTGTGCTTATCCAAGGCCCGCACTCCCGGCAAGCTAAAGGGCCGCAAATCCAGCCATTGCGGACGTGGTTCTTGCTTATCGATCTGCGCCAGCTCTTCACTGAACTCTTTAAAGCCGCGAATATGCTCGGCCATCACGCCTAAAACAGGCGAAGCCAAACGCGGGCTGGCTAGACGTTTGAACGCGTAAACATAATCGTGGGCCGTCAATTCCCGCGAGCCCGTATAGGCAAAGTCACCAATACTGAAGGCGTCGTTCAAGTCCGGAGCCCGCATGGGGTAATAGCGATACTCCCCTTGCTCGTCTTGCGCAAAGGCAGGGTGCGGCTGAAAGGCTATGCCTTTCTTGATAGGAATGTCGTAACGACTGATCGCTACCTGTTCGCCCGGCGCATCGGCAGGCAGTCGATTACCCTGCTCGTCCAGATACACCGGATCACCCAGTAACTCGGCGGCGGCTTTGGGAATCAGACGATACGGTCGATCCAGGTAGTGATAGCCGTAAAGTGGCTCGTAGATCGAATAAGTAAATGGCGTTTCATCCCCGGAATAGGACAAGGCCGGGTCCAGGTGATTAGGCGAACGGGTCGTGAACGCGCTGTACAGCGTGTTTTCGGCTGCACTGCCTTCGTGGTAGGGGCTGTTAACAGGCTTGGAGCAAGCGGCTAATACGGTACATAACAGAACCAGCCCGATCTGCCGCAAGGGGTTCAACATTGCCCTTGCTGCCAGCAGTCATAGCGCCACTTCCAAGGTGCTACCGGATTGGGCTCGGACCAGATGCCGACGCGTGCTTCTTTAGCTTCACGCTCAAGCCTGTCAATACGCGGGTCGCGCAGGAATCGACCGCGCTTTTCGCGATTAGCCATCGCCATGCCAGCCCGCACCAGTTTTTGATTGGCGGTTTCGCCATCGTCCAGCGGCACATCGCACACGGCGCGGCCATGGCGGTCGCGTTCATAGCAGGACAGGGTCAGTTGCTTGCCGGACACCAGATCCGACAAGAAGCGTCGCGAGGCCACGGCAAAGGGCTGACCAGGGCGACGGCTGTCTTTGGTGGTTTCTGGCGCATCAATGCTGGCCAAGCGTACCCGCTGCTGCTTGTTGTTACTGGCCAGAATCGTCAGGGTATCGCCATCGGCTACCCGCACCACGCGTCCCGTCAGCTCGAAGTCTTGCGCCTGAACGGGCAAGGCCCAGGCAGCCATTACGGCAGTCAAGCCTGCACAAACGGCTATGCGCCGCGTTAAAAAGGAAAAGCCGGACAGGGAAAACACAGTCATGATGCGGACAAGGCTCCAGGCGGATAGCAGAAAACTAGGCTAACAAATTATAGATACTGCGCACCGCCTGTCCAGAGCAATGTCCCTAGTAGTCAGGTCTGAAGCAAGACGCTTGCAGGCGGGACCAAGCACGGTGCAGATACCAAGAAGTCTGCTCTACGCCTTCCACGCCAAATACGGCCGATGGCTCGTGCTTTACACGCTGGGCCATAAACAGATCGGCCACGGCATCCGGGGTCAGTTGGCGCATTAAACAAGCCTGGTACAAAACAGCCAGTTTCTGTGTCCAGACCCGCCCCCCAGCTTGGGAAACAGTGTCCAGCAAGGCCTGAGCTGCGCGGCCCAACTCAACATCATCACCACAACGAACCCGCAGATCTGTCTGCAAGGCCTCAAGCACACCTTCCTGACTCAAGGCACGCTCCACATCCAGGCACATGACATTGCCTGATCCTTCCCAAATGGAATTAACTGGGGCTTCTCGCAAAAGACGTGGCATGGGCCCCTCTTCGATATAGCCATTGCCCCCCCAGGTTTCCATAGCTTCCGCACATAAGGCGATGGCACGACGGCAGACCCAGAACTTGGCGGCCGGTGACAAGATACGCAGCACAGACTGCGCGACTGGATCATCGACACGATCTTGCAAGTCCACCAGGAATAAAGCCAGATGCGTAGCGGCTTCACTTTCAATTGACATGTCCAGCAAGACGGCCTGCATCAAGGGTTGCTCGACCAAGGTTCTGCCAAAACAAACCCGATGCTGGCAGTAGTGTAAGGACTGCACCAAAGCCTGCCGCATCAAAGCCGCGCTGCCCAGCACACAATCAATACGGGTTCGGGCAGCCATTCCGGCCAGCAAGGCAATGCCACGACCGGCCTGCCCTACACGCCAGGCCTGGGCCCCATCAAAATCGATCTCGGCACTGGCGTTCGAACGATTACCCAGCTTGTCTTTCAGCCTGCGTATATAGCGACGGTTCAGACCGTGCTCGGTATAGCGCGGCATGAGAAAGCAGGAAAACTGTTCATGCTCGCGAGCCAGTACCAGATGAGCATCGGCCTGCGGCACGGAGAAAAACCATTTATGCCCATAGAGACGAAAGGCATCGCCATCGGGATGGGCCTCAGTGGTGCAGCCACGCAGGTCAGAGCCGCCTTGCATTTCTGTCATGCCCATTCCTAAAAGCACGCTGCGCTTTTGGGTCATTACCTGACTGGAAGGGTCGTACTGATTTTGGTCCAGCTGGGCGGCCCATTCCTGAAACGGGTCCGCCTGCAAGAGAGGGGCGGCGGCACGAGTCATGGTTAAAGGGCATAGGGTGCCAGCCTCGATCTGGCCGTGCATATAAAAGCTCATGGCCCGTTCCAGATGCTGACCGGGCTGCGTCTGGTGAGGCCAAATATGCAGGCCCTGCTCCATGCCCAGACTCATCAAGTGATGCCAGGAGGGGTGAAAGTCCACCTGATCCATGCGCTGACCTTGCGCTGACCAGCCACGCCACTGCGGTGGCTCTTGATTAGCCAGAGCCCCCTGCTCACGCCAATAAGCCGAGCCCAATTTTCGACCGTAGTCCGCCAGTCCCGCCTGAGCCTTGTTTGACGCCAGTTTTTTTTGCCAAAGCGGTAAAACCGGGTCCTCGCCAAACAGATCATCGTCCATCAAATCCGGCACCTGATTCTGTAACTGCTGTTTCAGATCCATCACGCCTCCTTGATATCAGCCCCCGGCTCTTTCTATCCCTGTCTTACGCTAGAGCCATTTGGCCTTCTTGAATTTCCAGTATAAAAAGCCGCAAACGCT
>SMEN01000469.1_pt1 | contig 11383 bp, 12 predicted proteins | sample 2456271 | NCBI WGS metagenome assembly SMEN01 (sample SAMN10132593, study PRJNA489261) | soil metagenome | isolation source: day1 control-loamy sand soil ammended with raw manure from dairy cow... | place: USA | collected 2015-04-01 | reverse complement strand
GAGAGCGAAGTCAGTGCGCTTTGATTCGGCACTTATTGTTTTGCAAAGAGCGTTTACGAGATAACTTTGCGTCCTCGGCCCGCTTCATCTGTCGCGACTTACACCGTCGAAACCGATCATCCCCGTATTTTGTTGTCAGTTCCGGGTTTCCCCGGATGCAACCGCACCGAAGTGCGTTAACCAATCATAGCGCACCTCCCGCCGGAACCCCAACGAGAGATGCGCCACCGATTCAGCGTGGAGCCGCAGTCTGATCAGGCATGACCGCGATTGCGCTCGCGCATGGCACGCAGCGCTTCGCGGTTGTCCTGTTTCTCGCGCAGCGTCTGCCGCTTGTCGAACTCGCGCTTGCCTCGCGCGATGCCGATTTCAAGCTTTGCGCGGCCGGACTTGAAGTACAGGCTCAGCGGCACGATGGTCAAGCCAGCTTCGGAGATCTTGCGCTCGATCTTGACCAGCTCCTGGCGGTGCAGCAGGAGCTTGCGGCGGCGGCGAGCCGCATGGTTGGTCCAGGAGCCGTTGAGGTACTCCGGGATATAGCAGTTCTCGATATACAGTTCGCCGCGATAGAACTGGCCGAAGCCGTCCACCAGCGATGCCTTGCCTTCGCGCAAGGACTTCACTTCGGTGCCGGTCAGCACCATACCGGCTTCGAATGTGTCGAGAATTTCATAATCGTGGCGAGCCTTGCGGTTGCTCGCGATGACACGATCTTCCTGGTTCTTCTTGGCCATGACACTCCTTGCATGTCGCGGGCGGATTCCCGCGCACAAATATCAAGTCTAGCGTTAGAGAAGTCCCAATGGGTTCACGGCTTGGCCGTTGACGATCGTTTCGAAGTGCAGGTGGCAGCCGGTGGAGTTGCCGGTGGTGCCGACATAGCCGATAACCTGCCCCTGGGAGACCTTCTGGCCGACGCCTACGGCGATCTTGGACATGTGGTGGTAGTTCGTCGCCAGCGCCTTGCCGTTGACGACGCCGTGCGAAACGGTCACCTTGTTGCCCGAGGAACCGCCCCAGCCAGCCATCCAGACTTCGCCGTCGGCTGCTGCGGTAATCGGCGAACCGCACTGGCCGCCGAAGCCCCAGTCGATGCCGGCGTGCACGTAGCCTCCCCGGCCTCCGTAGTCGATGGTGCCGGCTGGAGTGGGACGCCAGCCGAAGCTGGAGGTGATCTTGTTCCCGGCGGTCGGCTTGACCAGGCCCCAGGCGCTGGATCCTGCGGACTGCGGAGCCACCGGAGCGGCGGTTTCCTTGGGAACGTACTTCTTTTTGGTGTAGGCCTGCTTCTTGGCCTTGGCTTCCGCCGCCAATTTGGCCTGCTGGGCCTCGTAGGCGGCCTTGCGCTTGGCCTCAGCTTCGGCGGCCTTGCGCTTGCGTTCCTGCTCTTCGCGCAACAGGCGCTCCTGGCGCTCCTTGATGTCCGCCTGCACCTGCGCGTACTCGGCCTGCTGGGCCTTCAGCTTCGCTTGGATCTGCGGCTTCTTCGCTTCCAGCTGCGCACTGAGGGACTCGGTGCTGACGACCAGCGCGTCCAGTTCATCCTTGGCAGACTGCGCGGCGTTGCGGGCGGTTTCTTCCTGGGCCAGCGCTTCCTCGGCCTGGGACTTCAGCGAGGAAATTTCCTTCTCCACCGCCGCCAGCCGGACCTTGTTGTTCTCGTTGTTCGCCTTCTCCTGCGCCAAATCGTTGTAGGCGGAGTTCTGCGATTCCATGGCGCGATTGGCCATGTCGAGCCCGTCGGCCATGGCGGTCGCGGATTCCATGTTCAGGATCATGTCCAGGCCGCCGGATACGCCGCCGCGCTTGTACGCTTCGGAGGCGATCTTGGCCATGGCGTCTTCCGCCTTGTCCATCTCCGCGTTGTTCGCTGCAATCTCCGCGGCGACCTTGTCCCGGGTTCCCTGGGCGCTGATCAGCCGGTCGTTCAGGTCGGACACGGCGGCCTGGGCGTTGGCGACGCGGTTCTGCGCGTCGGCCAGCGCGGCCTGCAAGACCGGCACCTGGGCCTGCTGGTCGCGCAGCTTCTGGTCGGTTTCCTGGATGTCTGCATCCAGGAACTCCATGTCTTGCTCCAGGTTGTCGATGTTCTCCTGCACTTCAACCTTTTTGTTGTCGAGTTCATCAGCGACAACGAGTCCAGCTGGCAGTGTCAGGGCGAGAGCCATTGCTCCACCGAGGGTGGCGCGCAGGAACTTGCGCCGAACTGCGTTGGACAGCATAGGACTCCTTAAAGACGTGCAAAAAGCAGGTTGATCACGACACAAAGGTCGCGGTAAAGCTAAACCTTCAGGTAACGCTTCAACGTTACCACTGATGAAATTGTTGCCAAAACGATACCAATTATCAAGAGCACCGGTGCTATGAGCCAGACTTCCGCGGTGGAAATGAATGCCACTCCCACGTTCTCACTAGCGAGCTTGTCCTCAACGAGGAATTTCATCAGCAGCCAGAGCGTGCCGGAGGCCAGCACGCCGCCAATCACGGAGGCAATCACGCCTTCGATGATGAACGGAAGCTGAATCGTCGCCTTTGAAGCACCTACCAGGCGCATGATCGTGGTTTCCAGCCGTCGATGCATGGCCGACAGCTGGATTGTCGTTCCCGTAAGCAGCACCGCGCAGGCGATCATCACGATGGCCACGATGGCCGCCGCGGCGGAGGCGACCCGAACGAGCTGGAAGACTTTTTCCAGCAGTTCGCGCTGGTCGACCACCGAGTCGACACCGGCAACGGTAGAGAAGGCCTCGTTGATGACCTGATACTTCTCAGGATCGACCAGCGCGACGCGGAAGGACTCGGGCAGCTGGTCGGCCTTGACCTGGTCGACGAGCGAGGAGTTCTTGTACTGGTCCAGGAAGTTCTTGTAGGCGTCTTCCTTGGACTCGTAGGCGATTTCCTTGACGTACGGGGCGAGCTGCTCGGATTCGAGCATGGCCTTGATGGAGTTGCGCTGGTCATCCGTGACCGGCTTGCCTGCGCAGTTCGGCGAGGCGCTGGCATCGTCGCAGAGGTAGACTGCGACCTCCATGCGGTCGTACCAGTACCCCTTCATCTGGTTGATCTGCAGCTGCAGGAGCGCTGAAGCGCCGACGAAGGTCAGCGACACGAAGGTCACCAGCACCACCGAAACGACCATGACGACGTTTTGGCGCAGGCCCTTGACGGCTTCGCGCAGGATAAATCCGAGTCTCACTGGTCTTCGTCCTTCTTTTCGTCCATGGCTTCAAGCGGTTCACGCTCGTCGTTCGGCTCGGCGGAGGCCTCGCCGAAGAGCAGCGCGCGGGATCCGTCCTGGTTCACCACGGTCGTCATCGGCGTGTACTGGCCCTGGGCTTCATCTCGCACCACGCGTCCGGAATTCAGCTCAATGACGCGGTGGCGGAATTCGCTGACCAGTTCATGGGCGTGAGTTGCCATCAGCACAGTGGTGCCGTTCTGGTTGATGCGGTCAAGCACGTTCATGACTTCGATGCTGTTCTTGCGGTCGAGGTTGCCGGTGGGCTCATCGGCCAGCAGGATGGCGGGCTTGTTCACAATCGCGCGGGCGATGCCCACGCGCTGCTGTTCGCCGCCGGAGAGTTCGGTTGGCTTGCGCCGGGCCTTGTCTTCAAGTCCGACGAGCTTCAGCGCGTCGGGGACGCGGTCGCGAATCTGTGCGCGGGAGGCGCCGATGACTTCCATGGCGAAAGCGACATTATCGAAGACGGTGCGTTCGCGCAGCAACCGGAAGTCCTGGAAGACGAAGCCGATGTTGCGGCGCAGTTTAGGCACGCGACGGCTGGGGATGCGGTTCAGGTTCTGGCCAGCCACGTAGACGGCGCCGTCGGTGGCGCGCTTTTCACGCAGGACAAGGCTGAGGAAGGTTGATTTACCGGAGCCGGATTCGCCGACAAGGAACGCGAACTCGCCGCGGTTGATCTCGATGCTCACGTCGTCCAGGGCAGCATTTTTCTGCTTGGGCTCGTAAACCATCGAGACGTTTTCGAATTTAATCATGTCTTCAATCGCCAGTTTTCGTCGGGGCGCGACCCACGAAAACCAATCTCGAGAGCAAACGTCTTCTGATGCGCCAATCAACCAAACCTTATCGGTGCGCGGCGGCCATCATGAGGGCATTCGCGGGTGTGTTGCCAGATTCATCAGCTACTAACAGCTGACACAAATTTATATTTTGGCCGCCAATTCCGGTGCTGGCAACCAGTTTTTTACTGGTTGTCCTGGCGGATCCGCGGACGGGCGCAAGGACGTGAGTTTCCTCAAACCCACGGTCCCCCGGGCCATGGGAAGAGACCTGCGCTTCCGTTGGCCGGCGGGGCTGCGCGGGCTACTTGCTCGGGCGGCGCTGTGTGGCGCGCCAGCGGATCCCGGCGTCGATGAAGTCGTCGATTTCACCGTCGAGCACTGCGGCGGTGTTGCCGACTTCGTGCTCGGTGCGCAGGTCCTTGACCATCTGGTAGGGGTTGAGCACATAGGAACGCATCTGGTCACCCCAGGATGCCTTGACGTCGCCGGCCAGTTCCTTCTTCTGGGCGTCCTGCTCGGCCTTCTTCTGCAGCAGAATTCGCGACTGCAGCACGCGCAGGGCGGCGGCGCGGTTCTGGATCTGCGACTTCTCGTTCTGCATGGAGACCACGATGCCGGTCGGGATGTGGGTCATGCGCACCGCGGAGTCGGTGGTGTTCACGCTCTGGCCGCCGGGACCCGAGGAGCGGAAGACGTCGACCTTGATTTCGCTTTCCGGGATCTCGATGGAATCCGTCTGCTCGATCAGCGGGATGACTTCCACCGCGGCGAAGGACGTCTGGCGGCGGCCCTGGTTGTCGAACGGCGAGATGCGCACCAGGCGGTGGGTGCCGGCTTCGACCGAAAGGATGCCGAACGCGTAGGGAGCATCGATTTCGAAGGTAGCGGACTTCAATCCGGCTTCTTCCGCGTAGGAGGTGTCCATGACCGTCGCGCTGTAGCCGCGCTTTTCCGCCCAGCGCAGGTACATACGCAGCAGCATTTCCGCGAAGTCCGCGGCATCGACGCCGCCGGCGCCGGAACGAATGGTGACCACGGCGCCGCGGGCATCGAACTCACCATTGAGCAGGGTGACGATTTCCAGGTCGTCCAGCGACTTGCGGATGGCGAGCAGTTCCTTGTCCGCCTCCGCCAGGGTGTCCTTGTCGTCTTCCAGCTCCGCGAGTTCGACCAGGACTTCCAGGTCGTCGATGCGCGTGTGCAGCTTGGTCAGGCGATCAAGTTCCGACTGGCGGTAGGAGAGCTTGCTGGTGACAATCTGCGCGCTGGCCGGATCGTCCCACAAATCCGGGGCACCGGCTTCCTCGGAGAGTACTGCGATGTCAGCCTTGATTTGATCAACATCGCTCACTTCCTCGATGGCGGCGAAGGTCGCACGGATTGAGCGGATTTCAGCGGGAAAGTCAGTATTTGCCATGGTGTTCTAAGCGTACGCCATTTGCGGTTCGGTTCCGGGTTTTGCGTCGTTAACGGCTGAGCACCGTTCGCGCGGTGGAATGCACCGTAATGGGAATCCCGGAGGGCACAATCCATCCGATGATCGGAGGGCTGACGGTGCCGGTGAGCACGATCTCGGCGCCCTGCCCTCCGGGCAACACCTGTACGGACTCGATGCCCAGATTGTCGATGCGTCCCGAGGCGCCGACATCCGCCAGATAGCGATGTGCACCCTGTTGGACTTGCTCTGCAGTGAGCTGGATGCGCGGGGCGCCGTCGTCGGCGACGAATTCGAATTCGTCCACCGCCGCCACGATGGCACCGTCCGCCATGGACAGCAGCTGCCGCGCCTTGAGATTCACCGCGCTGGCGGCGAGCACCACGGAAATGGTCAGCAGCGTGACCGCGCACAACCCGATGGCCAGCACCAGCGACTGGCCGTCCTCGCGCCCCAAGGCTTCGCGCAGGCGGCGGCTAGCCAAAACGGTCAATCCTTTGGGCAGCGGTGGCGTCCACGGCGAACGCCGATGCGGAGATGTAGTCGGAGACGAAGGGCAGCGGGACGTCCAGGCTGACGGTGACCGTCACCACCGATCCGGGGCTGAGGCATTCGCTGTTGCAGGAGATGGTGGTGTTCGAACCGCTGAATCCGAAGTTCGCGATGGCGCGATCGGCCGCTGCCTGGGCGTTGGAGCGGGCCTGCGCCGGGTTCTCCGCCACGGCGAACACCTTGGCGGCTTGGTCCGCCGCGGAGACCACCGCATAGCTGCCGCCCTCCAGCGCTGCGGCGGCCAGGACCAGGTAGATCATCGGAATCAGCAGGATCGTGGCGGCGAAGATGAACTCCACGATTGCGCTGCCGTGCTCGTCCGCGGTCGCCTCGCGCCACCGGCGCAGCGGCTGGCGAGCGCAGGCCCTAGCCATAGCGCACCGCATCTGAGGTGACGCTCAGGTCCCACCCGTTGGGCAGGAAGCCGATCAGCGGCACCCGGGTGTTGACGGTGACGGTCACCAGCTGGGTGCCGCCGATGGCGGTGGTGGACACCGACACATCCTTGGCGAATCCGCCATGCAGCGATTCGGTGATGAGCGTGCGGGTCCGGCCGGCCGCGTCGGCGGGCGAGCGGTCGGCCAACGCCCCGTAGTGGGCGCCGTTGGCCGCGGCGTCGGTGAGCGTATTGCGCACGTGCAGCGCCAGGGCCAGCTGCATGATCGAGAAGGCCAGCACGATCAGCAGCGTGGTGATCATGACGAACTCCGCCACTGCGGAGCCGCGTTCCCCGTGGTCCCCCGGACCGTCGGCGAACCGGAGCTGCAGTCCCGTTCGGTTTCGCATGCCGGTCCTATCCCAGCCCGGACACCCTGTCGATGGCCTGGTTGAACAGGTCCTGCAGCCGGGGTCCGGCGATCGCCAGCAGGGCGGCCACCAACAGCGCGCTCATGAGCGTGATCATGACCCATCCGGGCACGTCGCCACGCTGGTCGCGGGCCCGGGCCGCCGCCCTGCCCCAGAGGTTGCGGCCTGCGTCGGCGACATGCAGGCTCAGGTTGAACATCATCATGTGGAGCCGTGACATGGTGGCCCCTCCTTCGTGTAGGTGGTGCGATGTGATGGATTCGATGTCGAAGGCGTCAATAGCTCATCTCCAAGAGCGCCAGCCCGGGGAAGATGGCGAAGACGATGGTTAGGGGCAGGACGCCGAAGATAATGGGAACGAGCATGGAAATTTCCCGCTTTCCGGCAATCTCCATCAGCTCGCGCTTGGAGGCATCGCGCACGTCCTGCGCCTGGTCGCGCAGCACCTGCCCCAGGGGCGTGCCGCGTTCGGTGGCGACGACGATGGCATCCACGAAGCGGGTCATCGCGCCGATCTGCACCCGGTCCGACATGTTGGACATGGCCTGCACCATGCTGGTGCCGGAGTGGATGTCGTTGAGCGTGTGGGTGAACTCGGCGCCGATGTCGCCATGGCAAATACGCGAGATGCGTTCGACCGCCCCGGTGGTCGATTCGCCGGCGCCCACGGTCAGCGCGAGCACCTCGGCGACGGTGGGAAACTGCGTCAGGATCCTGCGGGCGCGGCGTTTGACCTGTTCGCCGAGCCACCAGCCGCGCAGGAAGTAGCCCATGACGGCGCAGCCCAGCACCACCGTCACGGCCAGCGGAAGCGAGACCGACTGGCGGAAGGCGAGCAAGGCCATCAGCGCGGAGCCGATGACGAGCCCGGTCAGCGCGCAGAGCAGTTCCTGCGAGCGGTAGTCCACAAGGCTCAGGCGCAGCCCCGCGGCCTGCAGTCGTTTGCGCACTGTGGTTGAAGAGGGGCTGTGCAGGTTGGCGATCTTCTTGACCTGCTGCAGCAGCGGACGCGCCAGCTGCCAGAGCGCCGGGGTCGCCGAATCCTGCTGCCAGGAATCCTGCAGCATGCGCGAGGATCGCACGCCGACCCTGATGTGAGGGGCCACTCGATCGGCGAAGGCCATGGGACGCCACGCGGGAAGCCGCACGATCATCAGCCACAGCCCGGCCCCCAGGCCCAGCCCGCACAGCGCCGCCCACGCGGTGTAGCTGTTCATGAGAGCACTCGTTCCTCGATGGGCAGCGCCCCCAGGCGCAGCATGACCCGGTAGCAGAGGAAGGAGACAACCAGGCCGGCCAGCAGCACGAAGACCCCCGCCGGGGTGAGATAGGCGTCCTTGGCCGCCGGCTGGGTGCCGAGCACCAGCAGCAGGATCCAAGGGGCGGCGACGGCCAGCCGTGCGGCGGAGACGATCCAGGACTGCCGGGCGGCCAGCTCGCCGCGGGTGCGCACGTCGTCGCGCAGGAACGCGGCCAGTGTGGCCAGCGTCTGCCCCAGGTCGGTGCCGCCGACCTCGCGGGTGATGCGCAGCGTCGTCAGGATCTTGTCCGCTACCGGGTCCGCGAGCCGTTCGCCCAGCTGGTCCAGCGCCGTGCTGAAGTTGGCGGTGGCCCGGTAGTCGAGGGCGAAGTCGCGGAACACCGGGCGCAGCGTCTCGGGGCCGACCAGCGCCAGCTGGCTCAGCGATTCGGGCAACGACAGGCCGGCGCGGATGGCGCTGCGCAGGTGGTCGACGACTTCCGGCCATTGTTCATGCAGCGCGCTCTGTCTCTTGGCCGCCTGGTGGCGCAGATACACCCACGGCGCCAGAACACCGAAGATCGCGAAAACGCAGGCGAACAGCCAGGAGGCCGTCAGCCCCAGGGTGAGCAGCGCGAACACCAGCCCGCTGGCCAGGCAGATCAGCATGAACTTGGCCGGGCTGACGCTGGTGACCCCGGCGCGCAGCAGCGCCTGGCCGATCCGCGAGTGCCGGCTGCGGGTGCGTTCCCAGGGCGCGAAGAGCAGCCAGTCGGCCAGCATCGCCAGCCCCAGCCCGCCCAGCAGCCCCAGGAAGATGCTCATGATTCCTGCCCCAACCGCTCGGCGACGTTCAGCCCGGCCAGGTCGAATTTCTCATGCGACCAGTCCGCGCCGGAAGCTGGAACCAGTTCCCCTGCCTTGCGTTCGAACAGCGTGGAGGTCTCGATCGCGCCGCCCTCCACGCGATTGCGCACCGCGAGGATCTCGTTGACATAGCGGTTGCCGGAGGCGTCGCGCACGCAGTGCACCACCAGGTCCAGACAGGCGGCGACGGTCTTGATCGTGAAGTCGCTGGTGATGTTCGGCCCCGCCAGCAGCGGCAGCGTGCAGATTTTGATGATTGCGTCGCGGGCTGAGTTCGCATGCAGGGTGCACAGGCCCGCGACGCCCGAATTCAGGGCGATCAGCAAGTCCAGGGATTCGGCCTCGCGCACCTCTCCGACGATGATGCGGTCCGGACGCATGCGCAGCGCCTCCTTGACCAGCCGGCGCATCGTGATTTCGCCGGTGCCCTCGAGGTTCGCCAGCCGGGTTTGCATCGCCACGACGTCGCGCAGCGCCAGGTTCAGTTCGAAGATCTCCTCGATGGTGATGACGCGTTCGCGGGAGCCGATGGAGGATGACAGCGCGTTGAGCATGGTGGTCTTGCCGGCTTGTGTCGGGCCGGTGACGATGACGTTCAGCCCGGCGCAGATCGCCCAGCCCAGGTAGGTGGCAGCCGCGGGGCTCAGTGATTTGAGGTCCACCAGGTCTTCGAGCCGGGAGGCGCGGGCGATGAACTTGCGGATGTTGACAGCCCAGTGCTCGTGCGTGATGTCCGGGATGACCACATGCAGCCGGGAACCGTCGGGCAGCTGGCAGTCGACGAACGGCTGGGACAAATCCAGCCGGCGCCCGGATGCCTTGAGCATGCGCTCAACCAGCCCGGCGACTTCCGCGGCGTCCAGCCTGATGTGGGTCAGTTCGCTCTGGCCGCCGCGGGCGCAGAACACCTGGTGCGGGGAATTGATCCAGATCTCCTCCACGCTCGGGTCGTCGAGCAGCTGCTGCAGGGCGCCGAATCCGGCGACGTTGTCGTAGACCGCGCGCCGGGCTTGTTCCAGCGAGCCAAGGGCGGGCACCGCGCCGAGCAGCGCGCGTTCGTCGTAGTCCCGCACGACGTCGTCGATCAGCGACTTCATCAGCGCGGGCTGCTTGGCCGGGTCCAGGCCGCGGCGTCGGACCAGCTCTCGCACTTCATCTTCCACGATGGACAAGGCATCCACGTCAAGATCCTTCGGGCCTCATGGGGGTTCGGCGTTCCCGGAATTCTCGGGGACCATCGGCGAGCGCACTGCCGGTGCAGCGGTAGGCCCCGGTGCTGTTCCGAGGTCTATTTCTGGATATGTCTGTGGAGCCTAGCCCCGACATCAGGTGCTGGCAAGATGTTTCGCGAATTTGTGGATAAAGCAATGGGCGGTTATCCCCACCCCGGCGTCCTCGGACCCGGCAAACGCGCTAGTCGTGATGGGCTGGGGCACGCAAGGGCCGGAGAACGCGTTGGGAGGGAAGATGCTGCACTATGAACTGCTGCTGTCCTCGCGCACGCTGCTGAATCCCCGGCAGCTGCTGCTCCAAGTCTCCGCGGCCTTGGACGGGCCGCAACTGGCGGCGGTGCTCGACGGCCAGGTTCCGGGCACCCGCTGGTACCGGGGAGCGACGCCGTTGGAGGAGCTGGGAATGCTGAGCCCGGGCCAGCCGCTGCTGCTGGCCGATGTCCCGGGCCCCGGTTTCGCGGTGGCGGCCGGCAGCCCGCGGCTGAAGCTGTACGTCCCCGAGGGCCCGGATGCGGGAGCCTGGATGGAACTGGGCCGGGGCACCCACGAGATCGGCCGTGGCGCCCCGCTGTTCCTTGGCGATCCGCAGGTTTCCCGGGTGCACGCCCGCCTGGTGGTTGATGAGCGGTCCATGCGCGTGCTGCCGGCCCCCGGGCAGCGGGTACTGGTGTTTTCTGGCCGGGATGCGGTGCCGGTGGAAGCCGAGGCGGAACTGCAGGCCGGCAGCCGGATCCAGTTGGGCGGCACCGTGCTGGAGGTCGGAGATCCGGCGCGCGGCGAGGCGGGGCAGGCGGCGGACGGCGGGCAGCTGGAGTTCAGCCTCCCTCCGCCCCCGGAACTGGGCAGGCTGGTGACGCTGTGCCTGGCGGCGCTGGTCCCGGTGTTCTCCGGCGTCCTGCTGGCGGTGCTGACCGGTTCCATGCTGTTCCTGGCGGTCTCCGGGCTGTCGGCGCTGCTGGGCGTCGTCCCCGCGGTGCAGCTGCTCGGCGAGCGCCGCCGGTGGAAACGTTCGGTGCGTGGACAGCAGCACAGCGTGGTGCGCGCCCGACGCCGTTTCGCCTGCCCGCTGGGTACGGCGCTGGTCGCCGGCATCGACCGGGCGCAGCTCGGGGTGCTTCCCCAGGGCCTTCCTCCGCTGGTGTTCGGCAGCGGCAGCTGGCAGCTTCCGGGTCGGAAGACGCCGCCGGAGGGCGGCAGCCGGCGGCCGCGCAGGGCGCCGGGCAG
>SMEN01000467.1_pt1 | contig 11391 bp, 8 predicted proteins | sample 2456271 | NCBI WGS metagenome assembly SMEN01 (sample SAMN10132593, study PRJNA489261) | soil metagenome | isolation source: day1 control-loamy sand soil ammended with raw manure from dairy cow... | place: USA | collected 2015-04-01 | reverse complement strand
ATCGTGGACATGCTCCGTTACACCGCCATCGGCACTGGAACCGAGGTCAGGGATTTCCTCGATGACTTCACCAAGACGGCCCAGGCCGACGAGCTCATGATTTCCCTGCAGTCCCCGGGCACCGAGGCAACCTCGCGCAGCATGGAAATTCTCGCGGAGGCATGGTTCCGGGTCTAAACACCCCCCCACCAGGACAGATGTACTGAATACACAGCTTAAATTCAGTATTTTCGCGGACTTTTCCCTATCAACTCCCCGCCATCCTTTATCCCAGCTAGGGATGCCCGGACAGCGGGGAGCGCCGTTTTCAATACTGAGAATCTCCTAAGAGAGCAGCGGACCGGGGGAACAGACCTTCATAAAACGTTCCCACCTGCAGATATATATGGGTGTAGTGAAGTTGATAGTCGGTCAGTGCTCCACAATAGGAACCTACTATTGAGGCAGGCCAGAAAAGCAGAGCAATACACACCGCTTGCCCTGCCTAGGCATTGCTTGATTATCTCCAGAGTTCTTCCCTTGTCTTGCGCATTTTTTCCCAGCGCCTTCACAGTAAGGATTCCCTGTGCACCCCCACCCTCACCCACTCCTCTCCGACAATCCCCCTCATTAACCCTCCGCAGTTTCATCGCTGCGACTATTACCGCCCTCATCGCCATCGTGGCCCTCATCCTCTCCGGGGCGTCTCCGGTTGCGGCCCAGGAGAATGAGGTTTCTCCCCCAACCACCGTTGGTATCGTGACACCCAAGGAGCTGGAGGCTTTCGGAGGGCCAGCACCTGAAACCGATATGATGTCCACCTTTGCGGTGGCCCAGGCCAGGCCAGAAGCCCCTGCCCTGGTATCCACCGACGGCTGGGTTCTCGATGAGGTCCCCCGCAATGACGACGGTTCATCGCCACTGGTGACCCTGCCGTTCCCCATCAACTTCTTCGGTAATCGGTACTCGGCCCTCTATGTGAACAACAACGGCAACGTCACCTTCAATGAGCCGATGAGTACCTACACGCCCTTCGCGTTGACTGGTGAGACCGGAATTCCCATCATCGCCCCGTTCTTCGCCGACATCGATACGCGCGGGGAGAATTCCGCTCTAGTCACCTATGGTGCCAGCCCCGATGGCAAGCAGTTCGTGGTCAACTGGATTGATGTCGGTTATTACAGTTACCGAAGCGACAAACTGATCTCCGCCCAGCTCGTTCTGACCGAACGCTCAGGACCTGCCTACCACGAAGGCGACTTCGACATCACCTTCAACTACGGCTCCATCGAATGGGAAACCGGCGATGCTTCCAGCGGCACCGACGGCTTCGGCGGTAATCCCGTCCGCGTCGGGTATTCCCTGGGTACCGGCATCGATGGTACCTTCTTCGAACTCGCCGGATCCGGCGTCAGCACCGCCCTCACCGATGGTGGGGAACGCGCCCTATTCACCAATAGCATCGGATCCCTCAGCACCCCGGGCCGTTACATCTTCCCCATTCGTTCCGAGGGGCCTGATGTCATTGCAGGTAACGTCACGGGCACCGTGAGCGACGGTTCGGGCCAGCCCATCGCCGGTGCGATTGTCTCCATCATCGCCCAGGACGGATCCTGGAGTTCCAACACCATTACCGGCCCCAATGGGTCTTATGCACTCAGTGGCCTGGGTACCGGGCCAGCTACCGTCCGTGTGAGCTCACCGAGCGGTAGCGCTCTGGATGCGCCGGCGCGGTCGGTGACCACCGCCATCGGCACCCCGCTGACAGTGGACTTCACTCTCAGCGGACCTCGGACCATCCCTGCGGGCACGATCATTGATCAGGGTGTGGAACAGACCTCAGGCATCCCTTCGATCTACTGGGACGACCCCTTCGAGATCACCCACACCGCAGCTCCCGGGGCAACCGTCACCTTCGAGATCGTCCAGGATGGCACTGTTCTGCTCGCCGGCGACTTCGCAGAGAGCTCAACCCAGCCCGGACTGTTCACCGCCACGGTCTCCAGCTTGTTGGCCGCGAGCGCGCAGTCTGGTCTGGCCCAGGTGGTCATCTACGTCAATGGTGTTGCGCTCACCTTTGATATCTACATCGACCCTGCCGGAACTGTGGTCGACCAGAACGGACGACCCATCGCGGAGGCCGAGGTGATCATCTACCGTTCCGACAACCCGGACGGACCCTTCGAACAGATCCCTGACGGCAGTGCACTGCTCTCACCGAGCAACCGCACCAACCCCGACCGCACCGATCCCCAGGGGCGTTTCTCCTGGGACACCGTCCCCGGTTACTACCGCGTGAGTGCCTCTGCTCCGGGTTACCTCGCGGAAGACGGCAGTGAACTGGCCTGGACAGATGTCCTGCCCGTTCCGCCGGAGCACCTTGATCTCGTCCTGACCCTGTACTCTACGGATCCCGGCCCCGACCCGGACCCGGATCCCGACCCAGACCCGGATCCCACGCCTCAGCCCAAGCCCGGGGGCTCCTCCACCGGCAGCTCCGTCCTTGATGGCATCGTGAGCGTGATATCCGGCATCGGTGGCGTGTTCAAGATCTTCTTCGACTGGATCACCTCCTTCTTCAACAGGAACAGCAGCTAACCCTCACCCTCCAGCTCACTTTCCCACCACCGTGGTCCCGTGACCACGGTGGTGGCCCTGTTTCAGCGAGGGGACACCCATACCATCACGCCTATTGCACTGATAGGTTTGAGGGTAATAGCACATCAACGTACCTCAAGGAGGACCCCATGTCCCATCGATTCCGTTCTGCCGTGGTGGCCCTGTCCACCGCAGCCCTGCTCAGCGGTGTCATAGCCACACCGGCCCAGGCACAGTCAGAAGTCCCCGCACCCCAGTTCACCACGGAGATGCTCTCCTCCGTCCTGCCGGAACCCATCCAGAGCGCCCTCTGGCTCCTCTTCGCAGTTCCGGTGATCGGCAGCTCGATCCTCTCCTCTGCAATCGGCATCCCGCAGTGCGGGCTGCATGACACCCGCGCCTGCTAGTCCCCCCACAGACAACCGCGACCCCCGCTGCCACGGTGCGTGGTGGCGGGGGTCGGGGCGTCGATAAGCGCGGTCAGACGCGATCGCGGTGGCGGGGAAGGAAGGACAGTGCCACCATGGCCAGGCCGAGGGCGAGGTGCAGCCAGTTGTTGGCATCGCTCAGAGGTACGAAGTTGGCGGCGGAATCGAAGTCGATGATCAGGCCGTAGACGAACAGGCCCAGGTAGATGACGCCACCCCACAGCAGGAACTGACGGGCGGCGTTCGGGGTGCGGGCCAGGGCCACGCCGGCGATGCCGAAGAGCAGGTGCACGATGTTGTGGAGGATGGACACGTGGAAGATACCCAGGAGCATGGCATGGCCCTCGTGGCCTGCGAACTGCAGGTCACCCAGGTTCTGGGTCAGGCCGGGAATGAAACCGGCGATGCCGACCAGGAGGAAGAGAACTCCCACAACAAGGGCGGCGATCTGGACGGGTGTGCGCTTGGTGGAGGTGGCGGTGGTGCGTGTGTCGGACTGAGCAGAGGTGGACATGTCAGTGCCTTTCTTGTCGGCCGACCGCGGATTCGACGGAGGATCGATTCGCGCATCAGTGACGAGGCACATGCCGCGGGGTGAAGCAGGTTCTCATGCGCCCCAGGCGTCACTGTCACGGTATGACCAGCGTAACAATTTACTGAAATAGTTACTATCAATAAATAGTTCGTGGTACGAAAATCCCCGCTGCCACGGTGGGGGGCGGCGGGGCATCGACAAGCGTGTTGCGGGCATTTAGCCCTTGTAGTCGTCCCGGGACAGCGGACGGGTCTGCTCGACGATCTTGAAGCGGTCCTCCATGTCCTGGGCCTCGTTGGGATCGTCGACAACATCACCCACAACACCGAGGTCACCGCCGATAACCACGTTGCCCGGGATGCGGATATTGCCGTCCTCGTCGTGCTCGAGGGCCGGGATCGGCAGCGGGTTGCCGTCCTCGTCATACCCCGGCGCGGGGCGGGACTGATGCTCCTCGAGTTTCTCCGGGGTGTCGGTCTTCTCCCACTTACGGGTCTGCACACGACGGGTGGCCGCGGCATCCTCACTCATGCCCTTGAGCAGGGAGTACATCATGATGAACTGCACCAGGAAGAACGGGAAGGCGACGATGATCACCACCTCCTGCAGGGTGGCGATGCCGGATTCCGGCGAGATGATCAACAGGGATCCGGCCACCGCGCCGATGGTGCAGGCCCACATGATGCGGTAACTGGTGGGGGTCTTGTTCTCCTCACCGGTGGCGAACATGTCATTGACCAGGGCCGCGGAGTCGATGGAGGTGATGAAGAAGATCACGATGATCATGAGCGCGAACGCGGACACGATACCCGTCAGCGGATAGGCGGCCAGGAGGTTGAACAGCGCGGCCGGCACGTCACCCTCCACCACGACCGGTTGGGTGAGGTAACCGGGGTTGTTCAGCTCCAGCTCGATACCGGCACGCCCGAAGATGGCAAACCAGATCACACCGAAGATGGCAGGCAGTGCCAGGGCACCACCGATGAATTCACGGACGGTGCGGCCACGGGAGATGCGGGCGATGAACATGCCCACATAGGGTGACCAACAGATGGTCCAGGCCCAGTAGAACACGGTCCACTTACCCTGCCACCCGGGATTGTCCTGGAAGGAATCGGTCCAGAACATGATGTCGGGCAACCACCCGGCGTAGATACCGAAGGCCTCCACCACAAACCGGATCAGGGTGAGGGTGGGGCCGGTGAGCAGGATGAACACCATCAGTGCCACAGCCGTGGCGATGTTGATGTTGGACAGCAGTTTGATGCCCTTCTCCAGACCGGAGGCCACGGAGATACACGCCACGATGGTGATCACCAGGATGACCAGAATCTGGGTCCAGGACGCAATGGGAGTGCCCCACAGCTTGTTCATACCGGAGTTGATCTGCAGCACACCCAGGCCCACCGACACCGCAATGCCGAAGGTCGTGCCCACGATGGCGAGCACGTCGATGAGTTTGCCCGGGGTGGAGTAGATGCGGCGACCCAGCAGGGGCGCGAACACCGACGACAGGCGCGGCGGCAGTTTGCGCTTGTAGATGAAATATCCCAGCGCCAGACCCGGCAGGGTCATCACCACCCACATGTGGATACCGAAGTGATAGAAGGTGAACGCGAAGGCCTGCTCGATGGCAGCCTCACTCATCGGCTCCTCATTGACCATGGGCACATTGAAGGCGTGGTTGATGGGTTCGGCGACACCCCAGAACATCAGCACCGCACCCACACCACCGGCGAACAGCATGGAGAACCACACCACCAGCCGGTGCTCGGGTTCATCATCATCATCGCCGAGTTTCACACGCCCGTAGCGGGAGGCGAAGATGCCGATGAGGAAGACGAGGATGAGGGACACACCACCGACATACATCCACCCGAGGTTCTCCAGCAGCCACCCGGCCACCGCACTGAATCCCTCGCGGGCGGTATCCCCCAGGATCACGGTGGCAACCACGAAGGTCACGATGATCCCCACGGACAGCAGGAAGATGAAGGGATCGGACTTCAGACCCAGAAAATGTTTCTCTTCAGGGTCCTGCGAGATCATTATTTTTTGGCTCATGTCACTGTTTTCGTCTAGAGGACAGGGAAAATAGATATTCAAAAGCCTATATCAGTGACTGATGTCACCGTTTCACCAACCCATGTGACAACGCGCCGAGGCGGGTGACGGTGATGCCGGAGTTGCGTTCCATCAGCAGGTCAGCGAGCTCATAGGGTGGGGGTTCCACACCCCGGGGCAGGGCCACCACATAGGGTTCGATGGAGCGCACCCCCGTGGTGTCCGCACGTTCGCTGACATGGGCGGGCAACAGCGCCACATAGGACCGCGGGGTCCGATCCGACCACAGCTGCACCGTGGCCAGCTCGGCGATCGGGAAGGACACCCCGGTCCGGGGGATGTGGACCTGGTCCCCCACCACCAACACCGCTTTACGACGCCGCCACCACACCACGAGCATCGACCCCAGGGCGGCAACCAGTCCGCACGCCGGGGCGACGGCTGCAATACCGAACAGGGTGCGCATCGTCCCCGTCCCCTCATTCCAGCCGTTGAGGAAATACAACAGAAACGGCAGGCACATGAGTACAAACAGCACACAGGTCATCATCGCCCTCGACGTGAGGAGCGCCCTGGTGCCCGTGCGGACCTTGACAGCCTTCATGGGGATTTATCGTATCCGTGTCAGCCCAGAACCACCGAGATAATCACCATTATGGGGAAGGAAACCAGTGTGGAGACCACCCCTGTGTCTCTGGCCATCGTCTCCGCGGTCCGGAATCGCAGGGCGTAGGTGTAGACATTCTGGGCGGTGGGCAGCGCCCCCAGCACCACCGCCGCCATCAGTGCAGTGCCCTCCATGCCGAAGGCCCGCGCCAGGGCGTAGGCGATGATGGGATGCAGGATGTTCTTGAACGCCGCCGCCAGGAACACATCCCGGCGCGCCACCTCACCCTTTTGCAGGATCCGGGCATGCGACAGGGACAGCCCGAAGACCACCAGTGCCAACGGCACCGATGCCCCGGCCAGCATGGCCACGGGCTGGGCGATGACGGTGGGCACATCGAGCTGTGCCAGGGACACCACGATCCCGGCGATGGCCGCCAGAACCATGGTGTTGGACAAGGGTGTGAGGATGAGGTTCTTCACCAGGTTGGTGCTGCGCGGGCCGTGGACCAGATCCAGGGCGGTCAGCGCCACCGGTGCGTAGAACGCCACCTGGAAGAGGATGACGGGCACGACGACCGTGAAATCATCCAGCACATAGGCGGCCAGGGGAATACCGAGGTTACCGGCATTGGCGTAGGAGGACGCCAGCATGCCCACGATGGAATCCGCCGTGTCCCTGTGCAGGATGAACCGCATGAGCAAGAAGAACAGGACGCCGACGATGAGTGCGGACAGGGCGATGACCACGAAGTTGGCGGAGAAGATCTCCGCCGGATCAGCCTCGGTGACTTTGTCGAACAGCAGCGCCGGGGTGGCCACGTAATAGACGAACAGGCCCAGGGGCCGTTGCGCCCCCTTACCCAGCGCACCGGTCCGGCCGAGGATGACACCGACACCGATGACGAGGAAGACCACGGTGAAACCTAGCAGGACCTGTTGCATAGGTGGTTATTCTGCCACGCCGTTGTCTCGGAGGATGTCCAGGATGATCTCCGCGATGTGGGTGGCGGTGGTGCCGGTGCCCTGTTCGATCTGGGTTCTGCAGGAGAACCCATCGGCGATCACATGGCCTGTTGCCTGTCGGACCTTCGGGAACAACTCCCGCTCCCCCAGGGCGAACGACATCTCCGTGTGGTCCTTTTCGAATCCCCAGTTACCGGCCAGCCCACAGCATCCGGTGGCGATCTGTTCCTCATCGATCCCCAGGGCCTCCAGCAGGAGGGCCGCATGGTGGGGATCCCCCAGGGACTGTTCATGGCAGTGGACCTGCGTCAGCGCGGTGGTGTTCGCGGGACGCAGTTTGTCTTCCTCGACCAGCCGGCGGATCCCGGGTGCGATGAACTCGGCGAAGGAGGTGGTCAGTTCCGCCAGACGTGCAAGGTCCGGGTTGTCCACCAGACCGGTGGTCTCATGGGTGAGCATGACGGTGCAGGATGGTTCCAGACCGATCACGGTCAACCCCTGATCCAGATAGGGTTTCATCACGCGGGCTGTGTGTTCCAGCACCCGGCGTGTCATACCCAGCTGCCCGGTGGAATGCCAGGTCAGACCGCAGCAGACAAAACCATCGGGGATGACCACGGTGTACCCGAGTGACTCCAGCACGGTGATGGCGGCCCTGCCCGGGCCCGTATCCAGGTTGGTGGTGAAGGAATCCGGCCACAACACCACGGTTTCCCCGTTGCGCTGTGTGCGGGGATGTCTGTGCAGGGAGCGACGGGCGAAACCGATCAGTGGGCGATCCGCCAGACCACCGAGTCGTCTGATCACCGGGGTGAGAACGGGGGAGGACAGGGAGGCGTCGATAAGCGTGGGCAGGCCGGGGACCTTGTGCGCGAGGTGCGCCAACAACGGCAACCACCCCATCACATAGTGCGCCCCGGGGCGCACGCGCCCCTTGTAGTGGTGGTGGAGGAACTCGGCCTTGTAGGTGGCCATATCCACATTGACCGGGCATTCCGAGGCGCAGGCCTTGCAGGACAGGCAGAGATCGAGGGCCTCATGGACCTCCTCGCTGCGGTATCCCCCGGTGACGGACTCACCACGGAACATCTCGGACAGCACCCGTGCCCGACCGCGGGTGGAGTGCACCTCATCGCCGGTGATCTGGAACGACGGGCACATGGCACCCGATTCCGAACGGCAGGAGGACACCCCCACACACCGGTTGACGGCGTTGACCAGCGATCCCTGATCATGCTCGAGCTTATGAACAGGCGTGATGGCCAGTGCGCGCTGCCCCGGGTCCATCCGCAGACCCCGGGTGATGGGATCAGCCCACACCAGCACACCGGGGTTGAAGATACGCTCGGGATCGAAGATGAGCTTGAACTGCTGGAATAATTCGCGCATCTCCGTGGAGTACATGCGATCCAACAGCGCGGACCGGGCGCGGCCATCGCCGTGTTCACCCGACAGGCTTCCGCCGTAGGAGGTCACCAGATCGGCGGCCTCATTCATGAAGGCGTGGAAATTCACCACCCCCTCCGAGGTGGCGAAGTCGAAGCTGATCCGCACATGGACGCATCCTTCCCCGAAGTGCCCGAAGGGGATGCCCCGGTAGTCGTATTTGTCCATCAGCGCGTACAGATCCCGGAGGTAATCAGCGAGGTGCTCCGGTGGCACGGCGGAATCCTCCCAGTTCGGCCACGCCTCTCCCCCGTCGGACAGGCGGGTGACGATGCCTGCCGACGATTCCCTGATCCGCCACAACTCGCGCATCTCGCCCGGGTCGTGGGTGACGTGATGATCGATGAGGGGGGCAGTTGAGGCGGTGCTGACCACAAGCTGCGCGCGGTCGAGTGCCTCCTCGAGGGTGTCGCCACCGGTTTCGCAGTAGAGCCAACCACCGGTGGGAATACCCCGACGATTGCCCGGGAGGGTGTCACCGGCCTCCTCCTGCCCCTGCTTGGCCCGCAGGGCCGCCAGGAGATCACCGCCCATGCCCTCGATGGTGGCCACACCCGGTAGGCGGAGCGTATGGGCGACGCGGGCGGCCTCAAACACGGTGTCAAAGGCCAGCACCGCCAGCGCCGTGCGTTTCGGGGTGGGCACCAGCTTCACCGTGAGCCGGGTGATGATGCCGATTGTCCCCTCGGATCCCGCGATGGCCCGGGCCATGTGGGTGGCCAGATAGTGGAGCCCGTAACCGGAGACCTGGCGGGGAAAACGCCCGAGTTCCCGGTCGATGAGGTCCGCATGATCCGCTGCCAGCGCGGTGAGCTGGGCGTGGATATCCGGATCATCACACCCGGTCTCACTCACCGTGACCTCCCTGCCGTCGGCGAGCATGAGGGTGACATCCACGAGGTTGTCCGCCGACGTGCCGTAGGCCACCGAATGCGACCCGCACGCATTGTTGGCCACCATCCCGCCGATGGTGCACCGGTTGTGAGTGGAGGGATCGGGCCCGTAGGTCAGTCCGAGGGGGGCGACGGCATCACGGAGGGCATCACACACCACACCGGGTTCGATGGTGGCGGTGCGGTTCTCGGGATCGATGTCCAGGATGCGGTTGAAATACCGCGAGGTGTCAATGATCAGGCCCTCCCCGATGGCGTTACCCGCCACCGAGGAGCCCCCACCCCGGCCCACGATGGGCCATCCCTTGGCCACGGCCACCGCGATGGCATCACGGATGTCCTCGACCGTCCGGGGTTCTGCCACCGCAGCCGGCACCCGACGGAAGATGCTGGCATCCGAGGTGTAGGCCGCACGCGTGGTCATGTCGGTCCGCAACCCGGCCCGTGATTGTTTCGCGTAGACCTCCGGGCTGAGTCGGTCGAACCTGATGGTGTGGGTCATGGGTACCTCGCTGGGGTTGGCGCTGCGGTCTGGGCTGGCGACGGGGCAGGATCAGAACAAAATGGTGCTGCCAGTAACATGTTAGTCGGTCGGGTCGGGGCATGTGGGATACTGAGGAACATGTCTGCAGGGAAGGTCTTTCGCGAGCGTTCACTCACTGAACAGGTCATGGACTATGTCCGGGATGCCACGCTCGATAAAACAATGGTGACCGGTGAGTGGTACAGCGTCTACCAGCTCAGCGAACAACTGGGCATCTCCCGCTCCCCCGTACGCGACGCACTCCTCCGCCTGGAGGAAGCCGGCCTGATCCAATTCACCCGCAACCGGGGCTTTCAGATCGTGGAAACCAAACCATCCGATGTTGCTGAGATCTTCGCACTCCGGTTGGGCATCGAACCGCCGGCAGCCTACCGCGCAGCACTGTTGCGGACAGATGAGCAGTTGCACGCCGCCCACGAGACGGTTGACCGCATGACCGCCTCCATGAACAAGCAGGATGAGGAGGAATTCTTCGTCTATGACCGCATCCTCCATGAGCAGATCATGATCATGGGGCAGTCCCAACGTGGTGCCGGGCTGGTGGAGAAACTGCGGGGACATACCAGGATATTGGGGGCATCCACCGCGGGGTCCAAGCGAACCCTGGCCGATATCCTGCGTGAACACGAACCGATCATGGAGGCGATCAGCCGCGGTTCCGCGGAAATCGCCCGCGCGTCCATGCGGGAACACCTGCAGGTCACCGGCAGGCTCCTCCTCGAACAGGCGGTGGAGAAGGCCGGCGAGGGTGATGTTGACGTCATCTGGGAGCAGCACACAGCAGGCGTATAGCCCCCTTCCGCGTCGGGAACCGCCGACGCGGCCGGCTGACATGTTATATGCGACCCTTCCGTGCGCAATACGCATGCGGGGGTGTCCGCAGAAACGCACCTGGGGTGGTCTCCTTACATGTTCGCCCACCCCACCGACTAACCTCTGCTTCATGAGGAGAGCGCGCCCCGAGGTGTCATTGCTGCGTCTGGTGACCCTATTTCTGGCTCTCAGCCTGGGTGCCGCGGGGTGTTCCGCCGGGTCCACCGCTTACCAGGTGCCACCGGAAGTGGATCAGTCCTCCATCGTGGTGGCCACCACCTCCGCCCCGGCATCCCTGGATTTCACCAACACCTCCGGTGCCGCGATCCCCCAGGCCCTGATGACGAATGTGTATGAGGGACTGGTGCGCATCACCTCCGATGGCGAGGTGGAACCGTGGCTGGCCACCGGGTGGGAGATCTCCGAGGACCGCCTGACCTACACCTTCACCCTGCGCGAGGGTGTCCTGTTCAGCAACGGCTCTCCGTTCACTGCCGACAGTGCGAAATTCTCCATCGA
>SMEN01000766.1_pt1 | contig 11392 bp, 9 predicted proteins | sample 2456271 | NCBI WGS metagenome assembly SMEN01 (sample SAMN10132593, study PRJNA489261) | soil metagenome | isolation source: day1 control-loamy sand soil ammended with raw manure from dairy cow... | place: USA | collected 2015-04-01 | reverse complement strand
GAGGTCACGCCGGTGATCTTCTTGGAGGCGACCATGCCCGCGTGGCCCAACTGCGCGCTGATCGCCCCGCCCTCGGCGTGGATCGCGTCGGTCAGCCGCCGCAGCCCGGGCAGCGCCTGCTCGCTCATCAGGATCTGGCCCGGCGCGGAAGCGCCTTCCGGGGAGACGCAGCAGTAGGCCACGGTGGTCATCCCCGCGCCGCCGCGGATGAAGCCAAGGTGGAAATCTATCAGGTCGTCGGTGACCAGGCCCTTGGGGGAGCGGCCCTCGGAAGTGGCGGCCTTGATGATGCGGTTGCGCAGCGTCACCGGGCCCAGGGTGGTCGGGGCGAACGGATCGGGAATGGTGGTGGTCATGCTCTTCCTTTCCACGGCGCGAGGCCGGGCAATGGGATAGGGAATAACAAACAGGGCAAGGGGCCCCCACCATGGTGTGGACCGTGGTGGGAGCCCCTTGCCGGGTGCGCCGAGTCTTCCTAGAAGGCGTCCTCGACGAGCGCGTCGCCGATGACCGGCTCAACGCGGGACTTGATTTCCAGCCTTCCGTCGCGCACCGCGTCGTCGATGCTCTGGCTCAATGACGAGCAGCTCAGCGCGGTGGTGCCGCACACGCTGTCCCGGGCATCGGCCGTGGCTTCGGCGAAGCGGGGGCACGAGGTCGCCGCATCACTGACCCACTGCACACTGGTGTGCGGGATGCTGTATTTCTCCACCAGGACGGCGGTCCCGCACTGCTGGCAATCGATCTGTTTCATGAGGTGCTCCTCGCTGGCCCGTGTCCGGGCCGATAGTACTTTTCCCCCGCAACGATGCGCCGGGTGCGTGAATTTCGGTAGAGGCTAGGCCTTGGCCTTGGTTGGATCCTGTTCCGGAACGATGCCCTTGGCCACGTTCTCCGCGACCTCGACCTTCCAGGTTTCCAGTGCCTTGGTGGTGTCCACCTCGAACTCGAAGCGGGCGACCATGTCCTCGGTGATGTCCTCGACGTCAACGAAGAACTGCTCGTACCAGCGGCGCAGCTGGTAGACCGGGCCGTCTTCTGCGGTCAGCAGCGGGTTCTCGATGCGGGTCTTGTGCTTCCAGATCTCCACGTCCTGCTTGAACTGGGTCTCCACGCCTTCGGTGAACATGTCGGCCATGGCGTCGGCCTGCTCCTGGGTGACGCCGTCGATGGTGTGCACCGAGGTGCCGAACATCAGCACGAACGAGTCCTGCGAGATCGGGTAGTGGCAGTTGACCAGCTTGGTTTCCACGGTGGTGTCGCCGGCAACGGTGTACACGGTGTCCAGCATGAACGACGGGCCGTAGTAGGCGGCGTCGGAGATGGTCTCCGAATCCGGCATGTCCAGCTGCACGCCGGTGTGGATGTCGTCGCGGCCGGTCGAACGCATGTGCTGCGCGGCGACGTGGCCCTCGAAGATGTTCTTGAAGTACTGCGGCATCTGGTAGTGCACGTAGAAGAAGTGCGCCATGTCCACCACGTTGTCCACGATCTCGCGGCAGTTCGAGCCCTCGACCAGGAAGGTGTTCCAGGACCAGTCGCTCCACTCGTCGGTGCCGAAGCCCGGAATCTCCGGGATGGTCACGTCAGCCGGGGGAGGGTTGCCCTGCGGGTCGTTCCAGACGAACAGCAGGCCGTTGACCTCCATGGTTTCCCAGGCGGCGGTGCGGGCGCGCAGCGGCACGCGCTGTGCGTACGGCACGTCCTTGCACTTGCCGTCGCCGCCCCAGCGCCAGTCGTGGAACGGGCAGGAGATCTCGTCGCCCTTGATTTCGCCCTTGGACAGGTCGCCACCCATGTGGCGGCAGTAGGCGTCCAGCACGTTGAGCTTGCCCTTGGTGTCGGCCCAGATGACGACCTTGGTGCCGAAGACCTTGATGGTGTGCGGCTTGCCGTCGCGGAAGTCCTTGGAGCGGCCCAGGCAGTGCCAGCCGCGGGCGAAGCGGGTCGGGTTGCTGCCCGCATCGATGAGGCGGACTTCGTCGAACTGCTCGGAATCGGTGATTTCGGTCATGTCAATGGACATGGCTTCTCCTTTTCGTTGGTGTGGTGCCGGCGACCCGTGAGGTGCCGCCGAAGGGTAGCTGCGCACCGATGGCAGGGCCATCATCGGTGAAGGCCTGTTGGTGCAGCGAGCTGGGGGTTCTGCAGGTTTGCTCAGCGCATGAGCACTTGTCCGCCATCCACCGGCAGGGAATGCCCGGTGATGTAGCGGGAGTTTTCCGAGCAGAGGAACACGACCGCCGGGCCGATGTCCTTCTCGGTATCGCCCATGCGCCCCAGCGGAATCGTGGCGATGTACTCGCGGGCTTCCTCCGGGTTGATGCGCTCCCAATGCTCAAGGGAAGGCGAGGTGGCCAGCGGAAGAATTGCGTTGACCCGGATGCCGTCGTTAGCCCATTCGCAGGCTGCCGTGCGAGTGAGCACCCGGATCGCTTCCTTGGCGGCCGCGTAGCCGCCGTAGCCGGTCGGGTTCCAGCGCACGCCGGCGGCGGAACCCAAGTTGACGATGCTGCCCTGGCCCTGCAGGTGCGGGTGGCAGGCGCGCATCAGGCGCCAGGTGGCCAGCGGACCGGATTCCATGCCGCGCAGGTAGTCCTGCTCCGGCAGGTCCAGCAGCTCCCCGTGCACCGAGGTCTGGGCGTTGTTGACCAGGATGGACAGTCCGCCGAAATGCTCCACCACGTCCTGGACCAGCTGCTCGATCTGTTCCGGGTCGATGACATCGCAGGTGAATGCCTGGGCGTCGCCGCCCTCGCTGCGGATTTCCGCGGCCACGTCCTGAACCTTCTGCGCGGTGCGTCCGGCGAGCGCCACGCGGGCGCCCTCGAATGCCAATGCGCGAGCGATGCCGCGGCCAATGCCCTGGCCCGCTCCGGTGATCAAGGCCACCCGGCCGTCGAGTACACCCATGCCTGCTCCTTTTCGTTGCCAACACTTCCGCACTCAGTGTGCCAAGCGAATGTGACCGGGATCTCCTCATATCCCACTGTCTGGGACTTTGCGCGGAGCGGTTTTCTGATCCGCAACATACTGATTTCACGCTCGGGGATCAGGGCCTGCGGCCCGCGCCTCCCGCACACGTTTGAATGCCGCGCGCACGTTGCCTTCCGAGGCCCTGCGCGAACCGGGGAGAAAGCCCCGGGGCACCACCGATACACCACGGGCGTACATCACTCACACGCACAGAAGAGGAAGCGCCATGACCACGTCCAGGCGGCAAGCCATCAAGAAAGAGGCCAAATTCCCTGGCTACGCGAAAATCGTCAGCGTCCTGCTGGTCGCCGAATTCGTCGGAACCTTTGAATCCGCGATGATCTTCATCGCCCTGCCCAGCATGATGCATGAATTCAACGTCGATGCGGCCGCCGTGGGCTGGGCCGCCACGGCATTCCTGCTGGTGGCCGCCGCCTCCGCGGCGGTCTGCGGACGCCTGGGCGACATGTACGGGCGCAAGAAGCTGCTGGCGATCGTGCTGGCCATCTCCGTGGTCGGTTCCATCATCAGCTTCACCTTCGGCACCCTGGGCGGGGTCATCCTGGGCCGTGCGCTGCAGGGCGTGGCCGGGGCCACCTTGCCGCTGTGCCTGGGGCTGGCCCGCCAGGAACTGCCCCAGCAGAAGGTGCCCAACGTGATCGCGCTGATCGCCGGATCCTCCTTCCTGGCCGGCGCCGGCGGCAACCTGATTGCCGGCGTGCTGCTGCAGCTGGGCAACTGGAAGGCGCTGTTCATCGTCTCCGGAATCATGGGCGCCATTGCCGCGCTGATGGTGGTCTTCCTGCTCAAGGCTTCCCCGACCCCGCGCGGCGAGGCCCGCGGCATCGACTACGTCGGCGGGCTGCTGTTCGCCCCGGCCGTCGCACTGGTCCTCTACGGCCTGACCAACGCCGGCGCCTGGGGGCTGCTGGACGGAAAGACCCTGGCTTTCGTGCTCGGCGGCCTGGCCGTCGCGGCCATCTGGGTCTGGTGGGAGCTGCGTGTTGAGAACCCGATGATCAACCTGCGCCTGATGAAGACCAACAAGATGGCGCTGACCCAGTTGTGCACCGCGGTGCTGGGCATCGGCCCGCTGGTGGCCGTGGGCATCCTGACCCCGTTGATCCTGCTGGCGCCCGCCACGGATCCCGCCGGCCTGGGCGTCTCCCCGGCCGTCGGCGGACTGGTCATCTTCAGCGCCGCGACCCTGAGCTTCGTCGGCTCGCCGTTCAGCGGCAAGGTCGCCGCCGCGGTGGGCGCCCGCCGTGCGCTGCTGATCGGCATCGTGATCAGCTTCATCGGCTACTCGTTGATGTTCTGGGCGGACAACACCTTGCCGACCTTCATCATCAACACCTACGTGATCGCCATCGGCGTCATGTTCTCCTACACCGCGTTCCCGAACCTGGTCGCCGAATCCGTGCCGCTGGAGAACACCAGCGAAGGCATGGGCATCAATACGGTCACCCGCACCATCTTCATGGCCGTGGGCACCACGGTGCTGACCATGGCGCTGGCCTCCTCGACCGTGGAGGGGACCATGGTCTCCACCGAGGCCGGGTTCAACACCGCCTACCTCATCATCTCCGCGAGCTGCGTGGTGGCATTCTTCCTGGCGCTGCGCATCAAGGACGCGCCGCGCACCGAAGCCGCCGACCCGCAGGACGCCGCGGAAGCCCAGGTGGCGGGCGCCTAGTACCCGCAACCCTTTCCCGGGGCCCGGCATCTGCCTGCCCCGTCGCAGACCACCCGCCCCGGTCCGCTCGAAGCATCGAGCCGACCGGGGCGGGGACCCGTCCGCCGGTGGCGCATCACAAAATCTCGCGCGCCGTTCCGGACTTTCTTTCAGTACGCATTACCCAGCGCCCGGTTCCCCGGGCGCTGTCCTACCCATGCACTGACAACAGCAAAGGAAACACGATGGCGTCGTTTCTAGACAAGCAAAACCCCGGGGCCACCCGGGCCAGCTATGCAAAGATCATCACCGTGCTGATCGCCACCGAGCTGGTGGGCACCTTTGAATCCGCGATGATCTTCATCGCGCTGCCCAGCCTCATGGCTGAATTCCAAACCGATGCGGCCACCGCCGGCTGGGCCGCCACCTCCTTCCTGCTCGTCGCCGCGGCCTCCGCCGCGATCTGCGGCCGGCTGGGAGACATCTACGGACGCAAGAAGATGCTGGTGATCGTCCTGTTCATCTCGGTGGTCGGCTCGATCATCAGCTTCACCTCCGGCTCCATCGAAGGGGTCATCATCGGCCGCGCCTTCCAGGGCGCCGCCGGTGCGACGCTGCCGCTGGGCCTGGGCATCGCCCGCGCGGGCATCGAGAAGGACAAGGTTCCCGGTGCCATCGCACTGGTCGCCGCGGTGTCCTTCATCGCCGGCGCCGGCGGCAGCCTGGTGGCGGGCGTGCTGCTGGACCTGGGCAACTGGCAGGGGCTGTTCATGGTCTCCGGCATCCTGGGCCTGATTGCGGCCGTCATGGCCATGACCATGCTGGACCGCTCCACCGGGTTGAGCGCCGAACGCAAGAAGGTCGACTACATCGGCGGCCTGCTCTTCGCACCGGCCGTCGCCATGGTGCTTTACGGCGTCTCGAACTCCACCGCCTGGGGCATCACCGATGCCCGCACCCTGCAGTTCGTGCTCGGCGGCCTGGCCGTCGCGGCCCTGTGGATCTGGTGGGAGCTTCGTGTTGAGAACCCGATGATCAACCTGCGCCTGCTGAAGACCAACAAGATGGCGCTGACCCAGCTGGCCACCGCGATCCTGAGCGTCGGCCCGCTGGTCGCCGCGCAGATCATCGGCCCGATGATCATGCTCTCCCCGGCCGGCCCCGGGGTGGGCCTGGGCCTGTCGCCGACGATGGGCGGACTGGTCATCTTCGGCGCCGCATCGGTGGCGTTCATCTGCTCGCCGATCAGCGGAAAGATCGCCGCGAAGGTGGGTGCGCGCCGTTCGCTGTTGATCGGCGTGGTCGTCTGCCTGATCGGCTATGGTGCGCTGTTCTGGGCGCAGTACAACGTGCTGTCCTACATCATCGCGATCAACGTGGTGTTCATCGGCACCATGTTCGCCTACACCGCGTTCCCGAACCTGGTCGCCGAGTCGGTGCCGGTGGAGAACACCAGCGAGGGCATGGGCATCAACACGGTCACCCGCACCATCTTCATGGGCGTGGGCACCACCGTGACCACCATGGCGCTGGCTTCCTCCACCGTGGAGGGCACCGGGGTGCCGAGCGAGTCCGCCTACACCCTGACCTACGTGATCATCCTGGCTACCAGCCTGGTCGGCTTCCTGGTGTCCTGGCTGATTCGCGACAAGAAGAACGCGCAGGCCGCCGCCGGTGACGAGGATCTGGTCGGAGCCGTCGAAGGCTAAGCACCACAGCACCTGAAGGCAAGAGGCCGGGGAGGGAACCATCATTCGGTTCCCTCCCCGGCTTCTCTTTTCGCGGTGCGGCGGTCTCTCAGGCGCCGCTGCGCTTGATCAGCGCGGCCAGCGCCTGCCCGCCGCCGATGCACATGGTGACCACCGCATAGGTCAGGTCTCGGCGCACCAGGTCCTTGGCCGCACGCAGCGTGAGGATGGCTCCGGTCGCGCCGATCGGGTGGCCCAGGGCGATGGCCCCGCCGTAGGGGTTCACGCGCGACGGATCCAGCTTGGCGTCCCGGATCACTGCCAACGCCTGCGCGGCGAAGGCCTCGTTGACTTCGAAGGTGTCGATGTCCTGCGGAGACAGGCCGGTTTCGGAGAACAGCTTGTGCAGGGCCAAGGTCGGGGCATAGCCCATGTAGGCCGGGTCGAGTGCGGCGGTGGTGACATGTTCAATGGTGGCCAGCGAACGCAGGCCGTGTTCCTGCGCGGTGGACTGCTTGGCCAGCAGCACCGCGGCGGCGCCGTCGTTGATGCCCGAGGCGTTGCCGGCGGTCACGCTGCCGTCCTTCCGGAAGGCGGGCTTGAGCAGCGACAGGCTTTCCGCCGTGGTGTCCGGGCGCGGGTGCTCGTCGAGGCTGACGGTCACCGGCTTGCGCCCGCCCGTGGTGACCTCCGTGATTTCCTCGGCGAACGCGGCTAGGGCTTCGCTGGTGCCCGAGCGGCGCTGGCTTTCGGCGGCGAACTCGTCCTGCTGCTCGCGGCTGATGCCGTACTTGTCCGCCACGTTCTCCGCGGTGACACCCATGTGCTGCCCGGAGAACGGGTCGGTGAGCATGGCCACGGTGCCGTCCAGCACCGTGCGGTTGCCCAGCCGCGAGTTGCCGCGGGCGTCATAGTCCAGAAACGGCATGCGGGACATGGACTCGGCCCCGCCGGCGAGGATGAACTGCGAGCCGCCCCAGGCCAGCTGCTGGGCTCCGGACCAAATGGCCTGCAGCCCGCTGCCGCACAGCCGGTTGACGGTGAAGGCAGGCGTGGAGTCGGGCAGTCCGGCGCCGAGGGCCACGCGTCGGGCCAGGTAGGCGTCGGGTCCGACCTGGCCCACGCAGCCCATGACGACCTCGTCGACCTGCTCCGCGGAGACCCCGCTGCGGGACAGCGCCTCGCGGGCTGCAACTTGGCCCAGCTCATGGGCCGGAACCGAATTGAGGCTTCCGCCGTAGCGGCCTACGGGCGTGCGTGCGCCATCGAGAATGGCGATCTTTTCTGTAGACAAATCGGCTTCCTTAGCTCAGGGTTTACTGGGGCAGGCCCGCGGCGTGCCTCTTGCCTGTCACGTTACAAAAAAGTCCTAGTGGCAGGCGTGAGATGATCCCGTTCTCCGGGATCCTTCGGGCGCCGGCGGCTGGGGCTGGGCGAGCATGGAGGGCGGGGACCCTCACCGGGCCCGCGCGGCGACCCGGAAGCTTCCGGAGTAAGGGTTTTCATGTTCTCCGATTTGGCGTTCTTCTCCTTCGTGCAGCTGGCCGATGCCTCGCTGCATGGCGAGTACAACCGCTGGCACCAACTGGACCACCGCCCCGAGAACCTGGCCCTGCCCGGCGTGGCCTGGGGAGACCGCTGGGCGCGGGTGCGCGAGCAGGAAACGTCGCACGCGGCGGATTCGGCATTCGCGGACACCGACTTCGTGGCGATGTACTGGTTCCGTGACCCGGTAGAGCAGAGCGTCGACGCCTGGGACCGTCTGGGCGAAGCGTCGTTCCAGTGGGGTCGCGGCCCGATCATCCCGGGAGTCGAGCGCAAACTGCTGGCCTTCTTCCGCCCGGTCAAGGGCTACTCCGCGCCGCAGACAGCTTCCGCTGGGAAGACACCGAACTGATGCCGGAACTGCTGAAGGTCCCCGGGGTTGCCGGCGGCTGGACGTTCTCCTTCAGCCACGCCCAGCAGCACACCACGCTGCCTTTTGCGGACACCGTCAGCCACCAGCCGGGTGAGCTGCGCATCCGCCTGCTGTATCTGGACGGGGAACCGGAGGGCACCGGTGCCGCGATCCGCAGCACCGAACATCAGCTTGCCGCCGAACCCTCGGCACCACAGGCCGGAGAAGTCCTCTTCTCCTCGACACTGAGCACAATCATTCCTTGGAGGGACTGGTGAAAAGCATTGAAGAGCGCCTGCAGGCGCTGGAAGACCGGGCTGAAATCCTGGACTTGATCGCAAGCTACGGACCCTTCGCCGACTCCGGCAACGGGCAGGCCATCGAGCGGCTCTGGGCCGAAGGCGGGACCTACTCCTTCGACACCACCACGCTGCAGTACGAAGACTTGGCAGGGCTGGTCGAATTCGACACCCACAAGGACTTCATGGCCGCCGGCTGTGCGCACGTCGGCACCGCGCCATCGCTGCGCATCGACGGGGACGCCGCGGTGGCCACGAACCACTCGCTGGTTTTCGCCCGCCGCGGCGAGCCGTGGACCGCCGAGCGCGTTAGCGCCAACCGCTGGGAACTGGTCCGCACCGACCAGGGCTGGAAAGTGTCCAAGCGCGAGAACCGCCTGCTGACCGGCAACGAATGGGCGCGGGAGCTGTTCAGCAACTAGCTGCAAACGCACCGGATCTGCCAGCGAGGGTCATAAATTAATGGTGTTGAATAGCGAATGCTCCCGGCCTAAGCCGGGAGCATTCCTTTGGTTCTAGGCTCCGCTGTACTGCTCGAAGCGCGTCAGCGGGGTTTCCGCTGCCGAAGCGTATGTCCCAGTGGTCGAACTCGTCGGCCGCCAGCGCGCGCCGGGCGTGGTGCACCCAGTTCGGGTTGTCCAGCATCTCGCGTCCCAGCAGCACAATGTCCGCGTCCTGGTCTTCGATCATCCGGCTTGCCTGCTCCGGATCCACGATGAAGCCCACGCAGGCCACCAGCGCATCAGTGCCGTCCTTGATGGACCGCGCGAAATCGGCGTGGAATCCGAAGCCGCGGCGCACGCGGGTGTCGCTGGAACGGTCTGTGGTGATGCCGCCGGAGGAGGTGTCGATGACGTCCACGCCGGCGGCGTTCGCGTGACGGGAGAATTCGACGATGTCCTCGATGCCCAAGCCTCCGTCCGTCACGCCGTCCACCGAAGACACCCGGTAGGCCAGGATGATCTCGTCGCCGATCGCCTCGCGGATGGAGCGGATGACCTCCAGCGGGTAGCGCATGCGCCCGGCGGTGTCCCCGCCGTAGCCGTCGGTGCGGGTGTTGGAGATGGGGGAGAGGAAAGAGTGCAGCAGGTAGCCGTGGGCGCCGTGCAGCTCAATGTAGCGGAAGCCGGCCTCCGCGGCGCGGCGCGCGGCGGCCGCCCACTGGGCCACCGACTCGGCGATCTCCGCCTCGCTCATCTCGGTCGGTACCGGCCAGTTCGGGCCGGCCGGCAAGGCCGAGGGGCCGACGGTCTGCCATGGCGGGTTGCCCGCTTGGGCGTCCGTTTCGTCCAGCGGGGCGCCGGCATGCCACGGCTCGCGTACCGAGGCGCGGCGGCCTGCATGGCCCAGCTGGATGCCGGGGACCGAACCGTGGGCGTCCAGAAGGTTGGCGATGCGGGTCATTCCCTCCACCTGGGCGTCATCCCACAAGCCCAGGTCGAAATGGGAGATGCGGCCGCGCGGCTCGATGGCCGTCGCCTCGACGATGACCAGCCCCGCGCCGCCCAGGGCGAAGCGCCCCAGATGCGCCAGGTGGAAGTCGCTGGCGAAGCCGTCAACCGCGGCGTACATGCACATGGGTGAAACCCCCGCCCGCAACGGCAGCGTGGTGCCGCGGATGGTCAGGGGCGTAAAGAGCGCCCGCTCCTCGGGGTTTGCTGTGCGCGCGTCAATAGTCATGCCAGCACTCTACCGAGCAGCCGGGCGGCCCGGGCCGCCAGTCCCATTTCCCGGAACCGCCAGCTCAGCGCCGTGCGGTGTCTCGCGACGAAGGAAGCATCAGGGCCAGCACCGAGGCGAACAGGCAGCTTGCGGCGACGGCTGTGAAGGCAAGCGCCAGGCCGGCCTGGGTCAGGAACTGCGACCCTCCGGCGGACACCGCGAAGCCGGAGAGCAGGACGGCGAACAGGGCGCTGGCGGCGGCCCCGGAGAAGGTGCGGATCAGCGAGTTGATGCCGTTCGCTGCCGCGGCATCCTGCGCCGGGCTGTACCCCATGACCAGTGCGGGCATGGCCGCGAAACTCAGTGCCGTGCCCACGCCCACCAGCGCCGCGCCAACCACGATGGCGGTGAGTGAGCCGTGCGTGAACAGGCGGAAGACGAAGGACAGCGACATGACCAGCGCACCCAGGGCCAGCACCTTGCGGCCGTCGATGCGGTTGAGCAGCATGCCGGCCACCGGTGAAAGCCCGGCCATGGTCAGCGATGCCGGGATCATGACCAGCCCGGCGTCCACCGGGCTGAGGCCCAGCCCGGAGCCGAGGCCCGCCGGGGCCTGCACCTCGTGGGCGGTCAGCAGGTGGTTGGCGAACATTCCGGCGGTGGCGAAGAAGGTGGCGATGTTGGTCAGCAGTACCGGACGGCGGAAGGCGGTGCGCAGATCGACGACCGGGCGGGCGCTGCGCAGCTGCTGCGGAATCCACAGGCAGGCTGCCAGGATCCCGAGGCCTGAAATCACCGCGAGCGGCAGCGGATGCGTGCCCCACCAGCCGGACTTCGAGAGGACAAACAAAACGCTGCCCAGCACCACCGACAATCCCAGCGCACCGAGCACGTCAAACCGTCCGCCGGGGTAGGCGCCCGCATCGCGGACCAATGCCAGTGCGCCGGCCATGGCCAGAAGCCCTCCGGCGGCGGAGAATACGAAGATCCCCGAGGTGCCCAGGGCGCTGCTGCCAAGGATCCCGGAGAGCAGCAGCCCGGTGGCCGACCCCAGTCCGACGGTGGCGCTCATGACGGCGATCGCGGTACCGGCACGGCCCGCCGGCATGATGTCGCGCAGCAGGCTGATGCCGATGGGAACAATGGAGGAGGCGCAGCCCTGCAGGGCACGGCCCGCCAGCACCCAGCCGAAACC
>SMEN01000465.1_pt1 | contig 11446 bp, 12 predicted proteins | sample 2456271 | NCBI WGS metagenome assembly SMEN01 (sample SAMN10132593, study PRJNA489261) | soil metagenome | isolation source: day1 control-loamy sand soil ammended with raw manure from dairy cow... | place: USA | collected 2015-04-01 | reverse complement strand
GCGTTTCTTTTGCAGATCGGCGTTGCTCACCACGGAAATACTGGCTGGCGCATCGGTGATTTTCTGCTCAAAACCTGAGGCGCTGACAACGGTTGAGCCCAGTTGTGCAGGGGATTGATTGGCAAGGGCAAGGCTGCTGCTGAGTATTGAACACGCCAGCAATGAATAAGCAAATGGGATACGCATAGCAAACTCCAAATAAGAATGCCGCGCATGATAACCATTCCTATTTGTAAAGTAAATATAGATGCGAATTATTATTGTTTAGATTGGCTTGAGCTTGAGAGCTTAGCCCTTTTTAGATGAAAGTTGCTCTGCCGTTGATTCTTTTTACCGCGATTGAGTAGGGGGTGCTGAGCATGCGGATAGGAAATAACAAGCATGCTCAGGGTAAGTTTACGGTAGTTGGATCTCAATCACGCCATCAGCAGTGATGCTGACTTCTGTGCTGCCGGCTTCAATTTCAGGGGCTGCAGCACTTTCATCGACCATCACGGATGAGAGCATTTTAGCTGAGCGAGCATAGATGGGAGGACGGTTATAAGCGTTGCTGTTGAGGTTTAAATTAACCACTTTATATTGGCTGCTACCAAAGGCGGCGCTGACGAGTTTCGCTCTGGCTTGAAACGCGCTGATGGCTTCTTTAAGCAGTGCATCTTCGCTGCTGATGCGGGTTTTTGGCGCGATACTAAATTGCATATTGGCCATTTTTAAAGTCTTTAAGAGCTCGCCAGTGAGTGCGGATAACTCAGAGAACTCAGTGCTTTCTAAGCGGATCTCAGCACGTTCGCGCCACGCTGTGATTTTTTGTCCTTTGCTGTCATGTACCGGATAGCTGCTGCGATTGCCAAGTTTAACACTGACTTTTGGTTGTTTACGGGCCGTCTCTACGGCGCTATTGAGTGTTTTGGTAATCATGTCGGCTAAGCGTGCGGGATCAGTGTCTTGTGCCTCTGTATAAAAGGTCACTTGCATTTGGTCGTGGGCCACTTCTTGGCTGGCTTCAGCGCGCAAAGAAATTTGATTGTAGCTTTGTTCACTAGCCAGCAGGTTGCTGCTAGTGGCTAGGCCTGTGATGAGTAAGGCGATAGGGGTGGCGCGTAGTAAACGAATCATAATAACTCCATGTGCATCCCGTGTGAGAGAGCAAAAGACAGTGTGGATGTTCTTAGGTTCCATGGCGCTATTTATGTGACCATGGGTCGCATCTTGCAGCGAATAGGCATTGGGCAGTTATACTTCTAACATGCATCGAGGAGAAAATATGCTGGCGCCTACACAATTATTATCTGCCAGCCGTCAAAACCTATGGCGGCTGACTTGGATTCGTCTTTTAGTGCTTGCTGCACAAGCCGGTACCTTGGGTTTTACTTACCTTAGCGGTGTGGTGTCATTGGCTTGGTTACAACTGGTTGTGCTCTTGGCGTTATCGCTGAGTATGTGCGTGTTAACCGGTTTGCGTTTGCGCGGCAGTTGGCCGGTGACTGAGCTTGAATTTGCTGCACATTTAGCCATGGATTTATTTATCCACAGTGGTCTGCTGTATTACGTCGGAGGCTCGACCAACCCCTTTGTCGCCTATTATTTGGTACCACTCACTATTGCCGCAGCCACTTTACCTTGGTTGTACTCGATTGTTTTAAGCGGCTTGGCATTGAGTGGTTACACGGCGTTACTGATTTGGTATCGACCCTTGCATCTGCTTGGTGAGCAACTTGGCGAACTGCTGATTACCTTGCACTTATTTGGGATGTGGTTGAACTTCGCTTTATCCGCAGCTTTTATTACCTTTTTTGTCTCGAAAATGTCAGAAGCTGTGCGTGAGCAAGATCTGTTGCGTGCCGCTCGACGTGAGGACGCCATGCGTGATCAGCAACTACTCGCCGTGGCCACACAAGCAGCAGGCGCGGCGCATGAATTAGGGACACCGCTGTCGACAATGAGTGTGCTGCTCAATGAGTTACGCCGTGAGCATCGTGGTGAGCCAGAGTTACAAGATGATTTAGCCTTGCTGCAAGAGCAAGTAAAGCTCTGTAAAGGCACGCTTCAACAGTTAGTCCGCGCGGCTGAAGCGGATCGCCGTCAAGCGATTGAACAACAAACGGTGATACATTGGCTTGAAGCAGGGCTAAGTCGTTGGCATTTAATGCGCCCAGAGGCCACCTATCGCTATCAGCTGGAAGGTGTTGGCGACGTGCCGACCTTGCTGCCGCCGGTGGATTTAACTCAAGCACTACTTAATCTGTTAAATAATGCAGCGGATGCTTGCCCGGATAACCTGTTGATTCGTTTGAGTTGGGATGAACAATGGATTGTTATTACTATTCGAGACTATGGCGCAGGCGTGCCATTGGCGATTGCTGAGCAGTTAGGCAAACCGTTTTTTACCACTAAAGGTAAAGGCTTTGGTTTAGGCCTTTTCTTAAGCCAGATCAGCGTTATTCGTGTCGGTGGTACGGTAAAGTTGTATAACCAAGACGGTGGCGGAACTCTAACTGAGTTACGCTTGCCACGAATGCATACATTGCTTTAAGCGAGGAGTTGCAAGTGACTGAAGAAAACCTATTTGAAGGTGAAGAGCAGCCGCATTTGCTGTTGGTGGATGATGATGAAACCTTTACTCGGGTAATGGCTCGGGCCATGTCACGACGTGGCTTGCGGGTGTCGATTGCCAACTCTGCTGATGAGGGCTTGGCGCTGGCTAAAGAAGACCTACCAGACTATGCCGTGCTTGATCTAAAGATGGAGGGTGACTCAGGCTTAGTGTTGTTACCCAAGTTGCTTGAACTGGATGCCGAAATGAAGGTGCTGATTCTAACCGGTTACTCCAGTATCACCACAGCGGTTGAAGCAATTAAGCGCGGCGCTTGTAACTATTTATGCAAGCCTGCTGATGCTGATGATGTGTTGGCAGCTTTGCTGTCAGATCATGCTGACTTAGCAACATTGGTTCCTGAAAACCCGATGTCGGTTGATCGCTTGCAGTGGGAGCATATTCAGCGGATTTTGGCCGACCATGACGGCAATATTTCCGCTACCGCGCGCGCGCTAGGTATGCATCGACGTACTTTACAGCGCAAACTGCAAAAACGCCCAGTGCACCGTTAAAACTAAAAAACGCCTGAGTATTGCTACGCAGGCGTTTGCAGTGCAAAGAGTGCGGCTCGGGTTAACGGGTACCAAAGACCACCATGGTTTTGCCTTTAACGTAGACTAAGCCTTGCTCTTCTAAGCTTTTTAAAACACGACCCACCATCTCGCGTGAACAGCCAACAATACGGCCGATTTCTTGGCGAGTGATTTTGATTTGCATGCCGTCGGGATGGGTCATGGCATCAGGTTGTTTACACAGATCAAGCAGTGTTCTGGCAACTCGGCCAGTAACGTCTAAAAATGCTAAATCGCCGACTTTACGAGTGGTGTTGCGTAAACGATCAGCCATCTGATTGCCTAAGGCATACAGCATCTCAGGATCTTGCTGAGTCAGTTCACGAAACTTTGCGTAGCTGATTTCACCAACTTCGCATTCGGTTTTTGCGCGCACCCAAGCACTGCGTTCTTGCTCAATGTTTGCGCCGCTAAATAAACCCAATTCGCCAAAAAAATCACCAGGATTTAAATAGGCAATAATCATTTCTTTGCCGTCATCATCTTCAATCAAGATAGTGACGGAGCCTTGCAGAATAAAAAACAACGATTCGCAGCGATCACCGGCGTAAATAATAGTGCTTTTACTGGTGTAGCGACGTTTGTGGCAGTGTGCGAGAATTTTGTCGATGTTTTTTATTTTTGGTGTAAGCGTAATAGCAACCATGCGATAACCCCAAGAGTGAATCCAGCCTTCAAGATGCTAGGCAAACGTGTTTTTTTATTATTCTGTCAAGTGTGCCGCAATTATCATAAAGATAAGCCTGCTTATTGCAAGGTTAATTGATATTTGCGAGAGGCATCACGCTAAACTGAGGTTTTTGCTTGTTTTAGCAGAGCAGAAGTGTCGTTAAAGGCTGTGGTAAACTTGTTGTTTTACCGTATTGAAAAGGAGTGAATTATGCAGGCACGGGTGAAGTGGGTTGAGCAGGCGATGTTTTTGGCTGAATCAGGCAGTGGTCATACGGTGGTAATGGACGGCCCGCAGGAGAGCGGCGGACGCAATGTCGGCATGCGCCCAATGGAAATGTTGCTAATGGGATTGGGCGGTTGCAGCACCTTTGATGTGGTCAGTATTTTGCAGAAATCTCGCCAAGCGGTGGATGATTGCGAAGTACGGATTGATGCCGAACGCGCTGATGTTGAGCCTAAAGTTTTCACTAAAATTGCTTTGCATTTTATTGTCACGGGTAAAAACTTAAAAGAAACAGTGGTTAAACGCGCAGTGGACTTATCTGCTGAGAAATACTGCTCGGCTTCTATTATGTTGGGACGTGCGGGCGTGGAAATTACCCATAGCTTTGAGATTGTTGAGACAGCCTAGACCGTTGATCCAAATGCGCGGAGTTATTATGCTTTAAAGCTGGCATCCGTAAGTCTTGCTCTGCATAATGGCGCGCCCCTTTTTTACACACCAATTGGGTGTGTAAGGGAAACCAGAATCGCATCGCGAAGAGGTGAAAACTGCCCTACGCAACTGTATTACTTTCAGTGTTAGTACAGTTGACTGGCGTGCATGATAACGCGGCTGCGCCGCACCAATGAAGAGAATCGAACGTTGACCAGTAAACTCAAGCTGCATGGGTTCAACAACCTTACCAAGACGTTGAGCTTTAATATTTATGACATCAGCTACGCACGCACTACAGATGATCAACAAGCTTATGTTGGTTATATTAATGAAGAGTACGATGCTGAACGTCTTACGCAAATACTGACCGATGTTGTCGAAATCATTGGCGCGAACATTTTAAATATTGCTCGTCAAGATTACGAGCCGCAGGGCGCGAGCGTGACCATTCTGATTTCAGAAGAGCCTGTCGAGCCCACCGCCAGTCAGATTGAAGAGTCGCCAGGGCCATTGCCAGAAACAATTTTGGCGCACTTAGATAAAAGCCATATTACTGTTCACACCTATCCGGAGATCCATCCGGTGGATGGCTTATCGACTTTCCGTGTGGATATTGATGTGTCGACCTGTGGCGTGATTTCACCCCTGAAAGCGTTGAATTATCTAATTCACCAGTTTGATTCTGACATTGTCACCATTGATTATCGTGTGCGTGGCTTTACTCGCGATGTCGAGGGACGCAAACATTTCATTGATCATGAAATCAATTCCATTCAGAACTATTTATCTGAAGACACTCGTTCTGCTTATCAAATGACCGACGTTAACGTTTATCAAGAGCACTTGTTTCACACCAAGATGTTGCTGAAAAACTTTGAGCTGGATGATTACTTGTTTGGTGATGCCACTCGCAATTTATCTTACGAGCAGCGCCGTGATGTTGAAGAGCGTTTACGTCACGAAATGTTAGAGATTTTTTACGGCCGTAATATGCCCAACAGCAATCGTTAATCTTTAAAGTATAAAAAAAAGGCGCTTATTTAGCGCCTTTTTTTATGCTGTTGAATCGAATGTATGCTTACCCAGAGCCGCACTTAAATGCGGTAAGTGCTGCTCGTCATCACTTTAGCCATCAGGCTCATGCCAAATTTAATTGGTGCTGGGAATTTAAAGCCACCGGCATCCAAAGCGCTATTGGCATGCTCTTCTTCATCAATACGCATTTGCTCTAAAATAGCGCGCGATTTGCGGTCAGTGTCAGGAATCTGCTGTAGGTGGTCATCTAAGTGCTTGCACACTTGATCTTCTGTGGCCGCGACAAAACCTAGACTGACCTTGTCGCTGATCGCGCCAGCAGTTGCTCCAATAGCGAAGGACAAACCATAAAAAAGCGGATTGAGTAGGCTAGGTTGACTGCCAAGCTCACGAATCCGTTGCTCACACCAGACCAGATGGTCAACTTCTTCTTCAGCAGCCAACTCCATTTGCTCGCGTACGTGCGGCAGGCTGGCTGTTAGCGCTTGGCCCTGATACAAAGCTTGCGCACAGACCTCACCAGTGTGGTTAATGCGCATTAAGCCGGCTACATGGCGTGTTTGTTCTGCATCTAATGTGCCGTGCGGCTCAAGTACTGCAGGTGATGGACGACTGGCGTGACTGCTATTAGGAATCAAGGTGCGCATCGCTGCATCCGCTTGCAGTAACAAGCGATCCATTGGCGAGTAGTGGCGTTGAGAGGACATAGTAGGCTCCTGTTAAATAGCCGTAGTAAGCGTGTAGCAAGCGCTGCAGACGCCTTGAATTAATTGTATGCGTACAGTCTATAGCTAGCCCGGTGGCCAGCTCATTTGTCGTTGACCGAGAACGTGCATGTGAATGTGATAAACGGTCTGGCCGCCCAGTTCGTTAGTGTTCATGGCTACGCGAAAACCCTCGTCACAGCCTTGTTCTTTAGCCAAACGCTGCGCGGTATAGAGAATATGACCAGCCAGAAATGTATCGTCTGGGGTTAAATCAGTCAGCATGCCAATGTGCTTTTTTGGAATCACCAGAAAATGCACAGGTGCTTGTGGAGCAATATCGTGAAAAGCCACAACATGCTCATCCTCGTATAATTTGCGCGCGGGGATCTCACCGGCAGCAATCTTGCAAAACAAACAATCCATAACACAGACCTCTGGTTGTTGTAAGATTCCTCAAGTTTAGCTGTCTGGCGGTGCATTCGCTAGTGTTCAAAAAGTTTTGATAGGTTGGCGTATCTTGAAAAATGATCTTAAAGATTTACAGCTGGTTTTAGATGCCCGCGTTCGCTTAATTGTGATTGAGTCGTGGGATGAACTGCGTGTGCTAGAAACCTTAACCTCATTGGCAGTGCAGCGCGGGATGAATTTGCGCGTTTGGTCGATCAGCGAAGGCCTGCAAGGCATGGCCTTTGGTGGCGAGATGCTAGAAGGCAGTAATCTGCCAGAGCGCGCTTTGCGCTTGGTCAAGGCCGACCCACAGACCGGCTTGTATGTGTTTTTTGATCTGCACTCTTTTCTTGAAAATGATGCGCTGCTCATTCGTTTAGTGAAAGACATTGCCATGGCTACAGGCCCCGGCAAACCCACATTGATTTTGGTTTCGCATGCACTAAAGCTGCCGGCTGAGCTGCAACGCTACGCTGCCCGCTTTAGTTTGTCGCTGCCGAGTGAAGATGAATTGCTCGCCATAGTGCGCGAAGAAGCGCTACGTTGGAGTGAGGGTAATCGTGGTTTGCGTGTGCGCACGGACAATCGAACCTTGCAGCAAGTGGTGAAAAATTTGCGCGGTTTAAGCCATGCCGATGCACGCTTGCTGGCACGTAGTTTGATTTGTGATGATGGTGCGATTACCCAAGAGGATTTGCCTGAGTTGAATAAGGCCAAGTTTCAGTTGCTTGATCTCGATGGTGTGCTCGGTTATGAGGCCGATACTGCACGCTTTGCTGATGTCGGCGGCCTGCACAATTTAAAACAATGGCTAGCAGAGCGCCAAGCCGCGTTTATGGCGGGCACTGCAAGTGATCTGCCGAAGGGTATGTTGCTCTTGGGCGCGCAGGGTAGTGGTAAAAGTTTGGCAGCAAAAGCCGTGGCAGGTTTGTGGGGGCTGCCATTGCTACGCTTGGATTTTGCCAGTTTATACAATAAGTACTTTGGCGAGACTGAGCGTAATTTGCGTGAAGCACTGCTGATGGCGGAACGTATGTCGCCCTGTGTGTTATGGATGGATGAAATTGAAAAAGGCCTCGCCACCGGCGATATGGATAACGGCGTCAGTCAGCGCGTTTTGGGTACATTATTAACCTGGATGGCTGAGCGTAAAGCCCCGGTTTTTGTGGTGGCGACGGCTAATATTATCAAACGCTTACCGCCCGAATTGATGCGCAAAGGGCGTTTTGATGAGATTTTCTTTGTTGATTTACCAGCAACGGCGGTGCGGGAGGATATTTTTAGAATCCATCTGAATAAGCGTGAATTGTCTGCCGAGAACTTTGATTTGGCAGCATTAGCGATGGCCAGTGATGGTTTCTCAGGAGCGGAAATTGAGCAAGCGGTGGTCTCGGCGCTGTATGCCGCACAAGCGCGGCAAGTTTCTGTTGGGCAAGAGCTTATCGTGGAAGCGTTGCAGCGCACAGTGCCGTTATCTGTAGTGATGTCAGAAGAACTCAGCGCGTTGCGACATTGGGCCGCAGAAAGAACCGTGCATGCAGGTTAAGTCTATGTGAGTCTAGATAAAACAGTCTTTTGCAGGCCACTTTTACTCGGTGCTACGGATATTCTTCTTGTGCGACTAAAGGCTGATGTGTATCTTTGACACTTTTTGGGCAAAGCAAAGCCACCTAATTTAGTTAAGCAGTGTGCTGAAAAAGGCATTGCTGATGTTTTTTATGATAATAACGATGATATGAGGAGCACAACATGCGCGTGATTTTGCTAGGAGCGCCAGGTGCCGGAAAAGGTACACAGGCTGGTTTTATTACTAAAAAATTTGCGATTCCACAGATTTCTACTGGCGACATGCTGCGTGCAGCGGTGAAAGCAGAAAGCCCATTGGGATTAAAAGTTAAAAATGTTATGGCAACCGGCGGTTTGGTGTCAGACGACATCATTATCGATCTAATTAAAGAACGCATTCAGGCAGACGACTGTGCCAATGGTTTCTTGTTTGATGGTTTTCCGCGTACCATTCCGCAAGCAGAAGCGCTGCGTGAAGCCGGTGTTGAAATTGATCACGTAATTGAAATCGCTGTGGAAGATGAAGAGATCGTTTCGCGTATTGCTGGACGTCGTATGCACCCAGCTTCAGGTCGTACCTACCACGTTGAGCACAATCCACCGAAAGTGGCTGGTAAAGACGATGAAACTGGTGAGGACTTGATTCAGCGTGAAGATGATAAAGAAGAGACTGTGCGCCATCGCTTGTCTGTTTATCACTCACAAACCAAGCCTCTAGTCGCGTTCTATCAAGACTTAGCTGCTGTTAATGGCACGCCAAAATACAGCGCAATTGCAGGTGTTGGTTCGGTTGAGCAAATTACCGCTAAGGTAATGGCTGCGCTGGCTTAAAAGCACAGTTAGGGAATATATTCGCTGCAGCAGTGAGCCTACTCGTTGTTATAGCGAATGTATTCTTTACAGTTTTGACTCGCAATACCCCTCGCAAGCCATCTCCCTGCTACAATTTCTTTTTTAAATTACTCGACGATAAATCATGACTACTTTGCTGGCGCTCGATACCGCCACTGAAGCCTGCTCTGTTGCGTTATTACACAATGGACAAGTATTCAGCCGTTACGCGGTCATCCCTCGATTACACGCACAACGTATTTTACCTATGATCAGCGAAGTTCTAGCTGAGGCGGGTATTAGCAAAACTGCAGTGACGGCGATTGCTTTTGGCCGTGGCCCTGGTGCTTTTACGGGTTTACGCATTGCTGTTGGCGTGGTGCAAGGCTTGGCTTTTGCTCTACAGATACCTGTGCTACCGGTATCTAATTTGGCCGCTATTGCACAACGTGCTTGCCGTGAGCATGGCGCAAAGCAGGTTGCGGTGGCTATTGATGCACGTATGGATGAGGTGTATTGGGGCTGCTATAGCTTGATTGATGGCGAGGTACGTCTGCAGGGCAGTGAAGCAGTGCTGCCACCAGAGCGTGCAGAACTTGCACGTACCGCGCAAGGCGAATGGTTTGCTGCAGGTACCGGTTGGCATGCCTATGCTGAGCGTATTACTGTGCCCGTGTACGCAAGTGATGCGCAATTATTGCCCCATGCGGAGGATATTTTGACCCTCGCACAGGGCATGTGGCAACGTGGCGAAGCGATTAGCGCGCAAGATGCCCAACCGATTTATTTACGCGATCAAGTGGCGACGCCGAAACAGTCTTTATAGGATTGATGTATACGCTTAATGTCAGACTTAATTTTAACAATGCCAGTATTGATCCGTGTTGAGGCTATGACAGCTGCTGATCACGCCTCGGCAGCGCAGTGGGCGCAGGAGCTTGGCTTGCCGCTCGATGGCGAAGCAGAGTTCGCCTTACAGGTTGGCGTGGATGGTTTGCAGCTACAGGAATTAAGCTATTCTGCACCTGGGCCTTTGCGTGTCGACTTTATTGAAGGTGCATTGGCCCATCGCCGTCAGTTTGGTGGCGGTAGCGGTCAGATGATTGCCAAAGCGGTCGGCATCCAGCCGGGTGTTCGTCCGACTATTTTAGATGCAACTGCAGGGCTGGGACGAGATGCTTTTGTTCTAGCTTGTTTAGACTGTCACGTGCAGATGATTGAGCGTAATCCCATCGTTGCAGCGTTACTCGCAGATGGCTTGCGACGCGCGCGACTTGATGTGCAAGTGGCCGGTATCGTGCAACGCATGCCGCTGTTGGTTGGCGATGCCATTGAGTTGATGTCGACTTGGACAGCACAAGCGCCGCAAGTGGTTCATCTTGACCCAATGTTTCCCAGTCGCGATAAAAGTGCACTGGTGAAAAAAGAAATGCGTCTGTTTAAACCGTTGGTGGGCGCTGATGATGATGCTCCAGCGTTGCTAGCGGCGGCATTAGCGTTAGCCACGCACCGCGTGGTGGTCAAGCGTCCGCGTAAAGCTCCTGCGATTGTAGGTGCAGCGCCAACCTATAGCTTGGAAGGTAAGTCCAGTCGCTATGATATCTACGCTAAGAAAAGCTTAAAGCCATAATTGCAGTAACGACCGAAACACAAAAAGCCCGCAGAAAGTGATTTCTAGCGGGCTTTTTAATCAGCAGTGAGCGGTCAGTTATTAGTTAACCAGCGTACGCCATTCTGCGTATTCTTCAGTTTCGCCAGTGACTAAGTCAAAGTAGGCTTTTTGCAGCACTTCAGTGACTGGTCCACGGCTACCGATGCCGATTTGACGACCATCCACTTCACGGATTGGCGTTACTTCTGCAGCGGTACCGGTAAAGAATGCTTCATCAGCGATGTAGACTTCGTCACGAGTAATACGCTTTTCAACGATTTCGATACCGCGCGCCTTTGCCAGAGTCAAAATGGTGTTACGCGTAATACCATTGAGACAAGCAGTGACTTCTGGCGTATAAATCACACCGTTTTTCACCAAGAAAATGTTCTCACCTGAGCCTTCAGCCACATAGCCTTCCGGGTCCAGTAGCAGAGCTTCGTCAGCGCCACCAGAAACGGCTTCTTGCAGAGCTAGCATCGAGTTGACATAAGCACCGCTGGATTTTGCACGGGTCATGGTGATGTTTACATGGTGACGGGTAAATGAACTGGTACGTACTTTAATACCGTTCTTCAACGCGTCGTCGCCCATGTAGGCGCCCCAGTGCCAAGCTGCAACAATCAAGTGTACTTTAAGATTGTCGGCGCGGATGCCCATGCCTTCTGAGCCGTAAAAGGCTAAAGGACGGATGTAGGCGCTGTCGAGTTT
>SMEN01000462.1_pt1 | contig 11451 bp, 11 predicted proteins | sample 2456271 | NCBI WGS metagenome assembly SMEN01 (sample SAMN10132593, study PRJNA489261) | soil metagenome | isolation source: day1 control-loamy sand soil ammended with raw manure from dairy cow... | place: USA | collected 2015-04-01 | reverse complement strand
CTAACATTGCTATTGTCATTAATTTTTTCATTGTTTTGGACATTTAGATTTTTTATTTTATTCTGATTTTGTTGTTTTATTTTTACTTTTCGAAACGATTCAAATTAGCTTTTAACTTGCTTCTTATCTTTTGATTTCATTTCTTTTTTTGCAGTAAACTTTGCGTATTGTTCTGGAGTTAAAATCGTTTTGATTTTTGCGTCACGTTCAGCTCTTTTAGCCTGCATTTCTTCTTTTGAAGGTTTAGTGTTTTGAGCCAATTCACCTTTTGATTTACGTTCTCCTTTCAAAGCTTTTAATTGTGTTTTTTGAGCCTCAGTCAAATTCAAATCAGCAAATTTGTCGCCACCTTTTTTCTTATCTCCACGTTTTTTATCACCTTTTTTCCCATCTTTCTTACAACCGTCTTTTTTATCGCCGTCTTTTTTAGCTCTAATTTCTGTAGATTGTTTTTTACCTTCTTGGTTATTTACTTTATTTCCTGATTGTGCAAAAGCTCCAACTGTTAAAGCTAACATTGCGATTGTCATTAATTTTTTCATTTTAAATATATTTTATTGTTATTTGATTTTGTAATTTCAATACTTGTGCCAAAACAAAAAATCAAAACAAAACATAGGTAAACCGATAAAAAAATGCGGTAAACAAAAAAAGCATCAAGAAAACTTGATGCTTTTAACTTAAATATTTTATTTTTTCTAGTACGCTCTTGCGTCTTTTCCTTCATAGAAATTCATAAATGCACGATTTACAACTCTATTTCCTCCATTAGTTGGATAATTTCCTGTGAAATACCAATCTCCTAAATTTTCAGGACAAGCTTGATGTAAATTCTCAACCGTTTGGAAAACAATTTTCACATCTGCATTCACAGTAGCAGGACGCAACATTTCAGAAATCTTATCAGAAATCTCTTGATCTGTAAATGGAGCATAAATTTCTTTTACAAAATTCACAACCTCAGCATCAGGTAAGTTCTCTTGAGCTTTACATTTCGTATAAACCTCATCAACGATATGATACATATTACGATCTTTCAATAACTCTAAAGAAGCTGTAAAAGCAATTAAGGTATCCATTTTAGCCATGTCAATTCCGTAGCAATCTGGGTAACGAATTTGTGGCGCAGAAGAAACAACCATAATCTTTTTAGGATTTAAACGATCTAACATTTTTATGATCGATTTCTTTAAAGTAGTTCCACGAACAATACTATCATCAATAACAACTAAAGTATCTGTAGGTTTCACAACTCCATAAGTCACATCATAAACGTGCTCAACCATATCATCACGACTACTATCATCTGTAATAAACGTACGAAGTTTTGCATCTTTAATTGTAATTTTCTCGGTACGAATTGTCGTCGATAAAATCTCACTTAATTTCTCAGCAGATAAATCGTTTTGGTTTGCAAGAATTGCAGCAATTTTCTTCTCATTTAAATAATCCTGAGCACCTTCCATCATACCGAAGAAAGAAGTTTCAGCAGTATTAGGAATATAAGAGAATACCGTATTTTCTGTATCTCCTTTAATTTCTTCAAGAATATATGGCATCATCAATCTACCTAAAGCTTTACGTTCTTGGTAAATAGAAGCATCATTTCCTCTTGAAAAATAAATACGCTCAAATGAACACGATCTCTTTTCTAATGGATCTAAAATTTGCTCAAAAGAAACACTACCACTTTTCTTAATAATAATAGCTTCTCCAGGATTTAACTCTTTTATACTCTCTAAAGGAACATTGAAAGCTGTTTGAATAACCGGACGTTCTGAGGCAACAACAACAATTTCATCATCTTCATAATGGAAAGCTGGACGAATTCCTGCTGGATCACGTAAAACAAAAGCATCACCGTGACCAATCATTCCAGCCATAGCAAATCCACCATCCCAGTTTTTAGAAGCACGTTTTAAAATTCTTCCAATATCCAAACGTTCACCAATAACAGGAGAAGCTTCGCGTTTTGAAAGACCTTCATTTTTACAATCGAAATACAAATCAGTAACTTCATCATCTAAGAAATGACCAATTTTTTCCATTACTGTTACGGTATCCGCCATTTCTTTAGGATGTTGTCCCAAGCGAACTAAATCTGCAAATAACTCCTTAACATTCGTAAGATTAAAATTTCCTGCAACTATTAAATTACGGTGCATCCAATTGTTTTGACGTAAAAAAGGATGAACACTTTCGATGTTATTTTTCCCGAAAGTTCCGTAACGAACGTGTCCTAAATAAACCTCACCAATGTATGGCAAATCAGCTTTTTGAGCAGCAACATCATTTACTAATTCTGGACGATCTTCTAATTCTTGATTAATTCTTCCATTGATTTGCGAAAAAATATCTTGAATTGGAGACGTTTTATTTGAACGTACACGACTAATGTAACGTTCTCCAGGTTCCATATCTAATTTAATACTTGCCAAACCAGCACCATCTTGACCGCGATTGTGCTGTTTCTCCATAAGCAAATACATTTTTTGTATTGCATAGAAAGAAGAACCGTATTTTTCTTTATAATATTCTAAAGGTTTCTTTAACCTTAAAAGTGCAATTCCGCATTCGTGTTTGATCGCGTCACTCATAATTCTTTGTTGTTGTGTTGTTGGATGAAAAAAAGCCCCACGAGGAGGCTTTAGTTTGTATATAGTTAGTCAGCTAATTCGATATCGAATTGCGTTAACATTTTAAATTGTTGTAAACGAGCATCCACTTCTTGTTCAGAAAGGTTGACCATACGCTCAGTTCCGAATTTTTCTACACAGAACGAAGCTAAATTTGAACCATAAATAATGGCATTTTTCATATTACTGAAAGAAATATTTTCGCTTTGAGCTAAATAACCAGAGAATCCTCCAGCAAATGTATCTCCAGCTCCTGTTGGATCAAATACTTCTTTTAACGGTAAAGCTGGTGCAAAAAACACGTGGTCATCGTTAAATAACAATGCTCCGTGTTCACCTTTTTTAATCACCACATATTTCGGCCCCATTTGATGAATTACCTCAGCAGCTTTAACTAATGAATATTCTCCAGATAATTGACGTGCTTCTTCATCGTTGATTGTAATTACATCAATACGTTTCATTACTTCTTTTAATTCTGACAAAGCACAATCCATCCAAAAATTCATTGTATCTAAAACAACTAATTTTGGTTTTCTTGTCATTTGATCTAAAACACCAATTTGAATGTTTGGATGTAAATTTCCTAACATAACCACATCAGCATCCTTGAAGTTTTCAGGCACAATTGGATTGAAATCTGCTAATACATTCAATTGTGTATCTAATGTATCACGAGAATTTAAATCGTTATGATATTTTCCACTCCAGAAAAATGTTTTTCCGCCTGGAACTACTTCGATACCAGTTGTATCGATATTTTTACTTGTTAAAAGATCTAAATATTCTTGAGGAAAATCATCTCCAACCACCGAAACAATAGCAGATGCAACATTAAAGTGAGAAGCCGACAAACCTATATAAGTTCCTGCTCCACCAAGTATTTTATCTGTTTTACCAAATGGCGTTTCAATAGCATCAAAAGCAACCGTTCCTACAATCAATAATTTATTCATATTCTTTATTCTAAATGAAGACGCAAATATACTTAAAATTCAAATTTCTACAACTTTTTTAAACGTCTGAAATTGTTAATAATTCACAAATTATTTACATTCAATATTTTCGTAATATTCATCTATTAAAAAATCGCCACTGGTTGCAGCATTAACAGCCAAAACATCACAACGTTCATTCATTTTGTGATTGTTATGTCCTTTTATCCATTTGAAAGCAACTTGATGTTGACGATAAATTTTCAGAAAACGCTTCCACAAATCCGGATTTTTTTTATCCTTAAACGCTTTCTTTTCCCAACCAAAAACCCAACTTTTCTCAACCGCATCGACCACGTATTTAGAATCAGTCACAACCAAAACTGTAGTTCCTGGATTTTTCAACATTTCTAAACCAGTAATCACAGCCAAAAGTTCCATTCGATTGTTAGTGGTTTTTCGATAACCTTGAGAAACTTCTTTAAAAACATTTTTACCTGCCCATTCCAGAATCAACCCATATCCGCCAGGACCAGGATTTCCACGAGAAGAACCATCGGTATATAATATTACTTGAATATTTTGCACTTGATAATTTTTTACAAAGATAAATTTATTAATTTCACATACCGATAAATTCAAAACGGATTTCGAAATGAAAAAACATCTTTTACTTACCTTCATTTTACTGATTCAAAATGCAAATGCGCAATATTTGAACGGAAGCGTTTTTGAATATGACATCGCCTCAGATAATATTCTAGAAGTTTATTATAATGATTTAAGTGTTTGTGAAATTGATTTAGAAAAACAAAAAATCGTAAATGATTATTATTGGTTTGAAGATGGTATCATTTATGAAATCGATACAGATTATGAACAAATTATCGGAAAATATTCTAAAAATGAAATCACCGTTTATGATGAAACTTTCGATTTAGAAAAGCCCGTTTTTTCCAAAATGAAACTCACAAAAAAGAACGATTCCAAACACGAAATTAAGATTTCTTGTTACGGAAACCGAATCACAATTGAAGAAAAAAACCTTCAAGTTTCTGACGTTATAAAACTTTGGTTGATTATGAAAGGAGCTGAACGCGTGATTCAAAGAAATAAAAATGCGGATTCTATTTTTGAAGCCATTCAAATTGGTGGATAAAAATTAGGTAAACAAAAAAAGTTAGATTCAGTATCGAATCTAACTTTTAGCACAACGAAAAAATTCTTTTTCATAACATTTTTTACACACTGTTTATAAATAATAATTGAGTAATCTGTGTGTTTCGCTGTGTATTTTCATCAACATAAAACTTTATATTATGTTGATTTGATATTTTTTATGTTTTTGTAAACTTGTGAATATTCTGGTTCAGAAATTACTTTTACTTCACTCATTCCACTAAAATCTGATTTTGAATAATATTTCATCAATTGAATGTAAAATACTTTTCCAGTTTCATCTTCATCAACATATAGTTGAATAGGTTGATTATCTGCACTGCTTGCATTTACCAAACCCGCATAATCGCTATTTGCAAACATTAAAGCCAATTCATTTTCTGAAATTGCACTACTATCAAATTTTTTAATGGCAATACTTTTGATTTTCCCACCACTCATTTTGTTATAAAATTCTGTTCCTCCGTATAAAGCAGCTAATCCTGAAATAACAATTCCAATTCCAGCAACTATTCGTACTACAAGACTTGAAAATGGAATAACACCAGGCATAAACATCAAGAATAGGCATAAAGCAAGTATTAAAAAAGAAATTGTCTTTTTGACTTTATTCGTTCGTTCTTCGAATTTGTCTTTATTATCAGAATAAAAACCATACAAATTAATTGGATATACGTTTTTCGTATTTTAATGTTTTTCTTATTTTTAAATTAGTTTATTTATTAAACAATTCATCTGCATTTATAGCAGTTCGTTGTATTTCTGTTGCATATTGCCATTGATGATTTTTGAAACCGAAAATAGTTGCAATTAAGTTTGATGGAAAAACAACAATACTATCGTTATAATCAGTGATTGAAGCACTCAAAAAACGTCTTCCTGCTGCAATCTGCTCTTCACAATCTTTAAATGCGTGTTGCAATTGATTGAATTGTTGATTCGCTTTAAGTTCTGGATAATTTTCAACTTGAATCATAATTTGTTTCAAAGTTGAGCTTCCTTCTTCTTGTTGTACATAAGGATTTTCGTTCTTTGTTGGATTTGCAGGTCTTCGTAATTCTGTAATTCTTTCCAAAGTTTCTTTTTCAAAATTCACATATTGCTTAACTGTTACGATTAAATTTGGAATTAAATCCGCACGTTGAATAAATAAAGCATCCAAAGAAGAAATTGCATTTTGAATTTGATTCTTTTTTGTCGATAATTTATTATAAAGACTGATTATGTATAATAAAAAAACTATACCAATTCCAATTATTATATATTGTGTTGTTGTCATCTTTCAAAAAATTAATTTCTCCAAATATTATCGTTCAATTTTAAAGTATCTATAACAGTTAGTTGTTCTGTCAATTCTGTATAAATATCATCCAATAATTCCATATTAATTTTGACGTACAACATATCAATTCCAGAACCACCTCTTGAAATAGCATTTGTTCTATTTGTAGCAATCACAATATTACTTTCATTGATTGAAATATAAACTTCTCCTTTGTTTCGAACATTTATTTCTTTCAATCGTTCCATAAAAGCAGGAGTTAAAATATATCTTGCTAAAATCTGGTCATCACAATAAACTTCGAATTGCTTTTGAAATTCAGGGTCTTCAAGTCGAATTTTATCTCCAGTAGTTTTCAGATAATCTGCAATATCATTACTTTTTAATGAGCCAAAAAATCCTTTTTTTGGATGAATGATAATATTTCCATTAAACTTTTTAGGGAAACGAGCCACGAAATAATTACCAGAAAAAACAACATCATCTGGTGTTTTTTCATTTGAGAAATTAGGTCTATAACTAATTGTCAAATTACAAGATTGAAAAGCAACGCCATTATAATGTCCAATAATTTGGTCGCCACCTGAAAGACTATAATTTTTATCTTCAAATAAATTAGAATGATTTAATTCGTCGATTCCAATGTAAGTTTTCTCTATATAATGAAATTTTGGATTGACAAAAGCTACTAATCTTGATAAAATAGCTTTTTTGAAATCTAAATAATTCCCGCCTGCAGATGCTGTTTTTTGGTGATAAAATTTGAATCCATAACCTAAAATCAAAGTAAAAAGTAAAAAACCACCAATAATGAACATCAATTGATTTGAATTTGTAAACAAAGATGTTCCAGTGCTAGATAAATAGACAAAACCACCAACAAACGCAATAGCTATAATGGTTTGAAGATAAATCATATTTTTACTTTTCCCTCTTCCTCTTTCCATTTGAGCGATTTCAGTTGCAAATTCATTTTGCGCAAAAGATTGAAATTCGTTCAATGGTTTTAAATCGGTTTTATAATTTTCTTTTATCTCTGAATCATTATATAATTCAGAAATAACCTCTTGAAAATAAGCTGTATTTGCATTACTAAAAACACGAACTACATCTGGAACATAATTTTCTGGAAGCGGCAATGCATAATTTTTTGAGTTGATTCCAATCTCCAAATAATGTACAGGATTTAGACTAAATTTAATTTTAGCTAATGCGATTATGGTTAAATACTTGGTGTGATTTCCGTGTATCTGACATTCATTTCCTGCTGACAGCAATCCAAAAACTTTTTCGATGTGTTTACGTCTATTCTTTATTGCAATTAGATTTTTTATTGGATTGATAAGCACCAACAATAATATCACAGGTACAATAAACTTGTAATAAGCACCGAAACCCTGGCTATTTAGATTTTCATCAGATCCAAAACCTGAAATATAACCTTTTAGCTGAGGCATTGCGTACTTTATAACCAAACCAATAATTACGATAATAAGTATTATAATTAGAATTATATTTCTAACAACGATTTTTCTTTCATAATCAGATTCGCGAGTGATTATCTGTTTTGCTTCATCTATATTCATAATTTATTTATCAACATATTTAAAATAATACCCCAAAAATATAACGAGGACCGATTCAATAAATAATTAATAAATATTCGAGAACATCAATTCAATATTTGCATGAAAATCAAAAATATTTGATTCGTAAAAAAGCGAAATTTGATTAAATCATTCGATTAATATAAGCTTGAACAATTTCTTTTTTCCGATCAGAAACTGGAATTAATTGTTTGGTTGACAATTCCAATTGCCCGTCTTTGAAGTATTTGGTTATGTAATTTACGTTTACCAAGAAAGACTGATGACATCTAAGAAAAGTTGTATTTGGAAGTAGATTTTCGTATTCTTTAAGAACCTTTGAAACCAATATTTTTGAACCATCAATTAGATGAAATGTTGTATAACCTTTATCGCTTTGACAATATACAATATCCATAATTTGAACAATTTGAGTATAATCAAAACTTTTTAAAGCAATTCGAGAAATAGGTTCCTTTTCGGAATAATGATTATCAACCAATTGAAATTGATGTTTATCAAATTTAAATTGTTCTTGTCTTTGAAAACATCTATCCAATGTTTTATTAAACAATTCAACATCCACAGGTTTTAACAAATAGGCAAAAGCACCAAGATTCAACGCATCAATAGCAAATTGGTCAAAAGCAGTAATGAAAATAATTTGAGTATCGATTTCGATTTCCTGAAAAATCTGAAAACTAATTCCGTCACGTAATTGAATATCAGCCAAAATCAAATCAGGTAAAAGATTAGGAATTTCTATCTTAGCTTTTTCAACTTCGGCAGAATATCCAACAATTTGTAAATAAGGAATATTTTCGACTAAAGAAATAATATATCTCAATATATTCATTTCATCTTCAAGTATATAAACTTTCATAAATTAGCTTTTTATAATTGGTAAGAAAATTTCAACGATGTAACCAGAAACGCCATTTTCATTAAACGGACGAGCTTCGAAAAACGCATTCCTTTTTCCATCTTGATTAAAAATCAAATCAAAACGTTCTTGAGTAATGATTCTTGAAAGTGATTTTTTTCCTGTAATTGAATCAACGCCTTTCCCTGAACCATTATCTAGAATTTTAATATATAATTGATTTTCTCTTTCTTCGATATTGATTTCTAACAAACCTTTATGTTCGATATTTTTGAAACCATGTTCGATAGAATTTTCAATAAAAGGTTGAACAATCATAGGTGGAATCAACAAATCTTCAGATTGAATATTGATGTTTATTTTATAATCAAAAACATTTTCATAACGCATTTGTTGCAATTTTAAATAATTTTCAATTGCATTTATTTTATCATCCAAATTCACAAACTCCTGACGATTTAATTCCAAAACATCCCGAATATATTTAGACAAAGCAACCAAATAAACATTCGCTTCCATTTTTTTATCCGTCATAATAAGTCCTTGCATATTGGCAATTGCATTATAAATAAAATGCGGATTTAACTGAGATTGTCTTGCCTTTTGCTCCAACAGATAACGTTTTTTATCAATCTCTAATTTTTCATTTTTCTCTTTAAGTAATTTTTTACTATATGTATTGTAAATCAAAACAGAAATCACAATCAAAATTAAACCACCTATAATCAAAAGCCATTTTTGCTGTAAAATCACTTGTTGATTTAAACTATTTGTTTCTATAAGAACTTTTATATCATTGTCCTTTTTCTCGGTTTTCAGTTTCAATTCAAGCTCAGCGATTTTATCATTCTTTACTTTAATCTGATTTACATGCGTAAGATTAAGTAACGTATCATGAATTTTTACCACAGTTTCATAATCTTTTTTAAAAAGATAAACGTCTTTTAACAATCGATAATAACCGCTAATATCAGACGGAATGTCGTTTTCTTTCAAAAATTTTTGCCCAGCATTTAAATAATAAATAGCCGAATCTGGTTGTTTATCTTTCAAGAAACTAAATGCTAGATTGTGATAAACAGCATTACTTAATAAGTTTGTTTTTTTATGAAACGCAAAACTCCTCTGAGCTGCTTTAACAGACTTACTGAATTGATTCGTTTTCATAAAATATTGCGATTTGTAGTCATAAGCTCTAGCAATAGCAATCGTATCATTTAAATGAAAAGCTAATTCACGTGCCTTATCCATATAAGTCAGCATTTCATCCAGATTTTCTAATCTGATAGCAATAATAACACGAATATCAAAATAGCGTTGCATGACTTTTTCGTTATTTTTAAACGGAGTGTTTTCAAAATAAAGCTTGGTATATTCTAAAGCTTTTTCAGAATCTTCATTTTGAAAATAAGCTCTTGCCAATTCATCATACAACAAAAGAGTAAACTTACTATTATGATTTTCTGCAATATGTAATATTCTGTACAACGAATCAATTTTCTGATAAGAAATTTTATCGCTTCCATAAGTCTCGTATTTGTATCTATATAAAAATTCCAAAACTTTTATTTCATTTTTTCCTTTAATTCGGTTTAAATGAAGAATGACACTATCACGGTTCTTGATATTTGAAAAATGTATAGACTTAATTATATTATAAATCTGAATAGTATCTTTATTCGAAATATCATCAAAATCAGTAAGTATTTTTTGTAAAAAATCTTCTCTTTTAGAAAAAGGAATTGTATCTAAAGATTGTATTTTTTTTAGATAATAATCTTCAGAATGATTAAGTTGCGCAGTAGTCAAAACATCATCTTTTGCATTTTTATCAACACAGCCAAAAAAAATAAAAAAAATGACACAAAAAGAAATGAAATATATTTTCATGGCTACTTTTAACAATTAAAAGCAAATGTATTAAAAATTTTAACTTAAAATCAAAAAAAAGCTGTGATTCAAACAAATGAAACACAACTTTTAGAAAAAATATTATTATAAAAATTTAGAATATAGACTAAGTAAGTAAATCAGAAATTACTTTAGGAAAATATTCATATTCTAATTTATGAATTGCATTTGCGACATCTTGTGGAGAAAAATCAGGCTCAATATTAGTTTTAGCTTGAAAAATAATTGCTCCTTCATCGTATTTTTCATTTACATAATGAATCGTAATTCCAGTTTCTGATTCTTTATTTGCAACAACAGCTTCATGAACGCGCATTCCATACATACCTTTTCCTCCATATTTAGGAAGTAAAGCAGGATGAATATTAATTACCTTATTAGGATATTTTTCTATGATTGAAGCAGGAAACATTAATAAAAACCCAGCCAAAACAATTAAATCTGGATTAATTTCCATGATTTTATGTAAAACAGCACCATCTTTCAAACCTTGTTTATTAAAAACAAAATAAGGAACATCTAATTTTTTTGCACGTTCAATCACAAATGCATCTGGATTATTTGTGAATACAAAAAAATTATTTTTTACGTCAATATCCTTGAAATATTCAATAATATTTTCTACATTAGTTCCTGAACCAGAGGCAAATAAAACGATGTTTTTCATTCGTTAAAAAAAATTGTGTTATAAAAAGAGTCAATTGTGACTGCAAAAAAAAGAATAATAAACGACAAAACGATAAAAAACTCTGGGAAGTATTAATTATTTTTTTAATTTCGCAGTTACAAAAATCATTTTTTGTGCGGTAATTAAATTAGGTTTTATACCTTTACCGCCGTAAATTAAACTTAAAATTAAAAGATTATGTCAGACATTGCATCAAGAGTAAAAGCGATTATCGTTGACAAATTAGGTGTTGACGAAAACGAAGTTGTAGTTGAAGCAAGCTTCACTAATGATTTAGGGGCTGATTCATTAGACACTGTTGAGCTTATCATGGAATTTGAAAAAGAATTTGATATTCAAATCCCAGATGAT
>SMEN01000461.1_pt1 | contig 11466 bp, 10 predicted proteins | sample 2456271 | NCBI WGS metagenome assembly SMEN01 (sample SAMN10132593, study PRJNA489261) | soil metagenome | isolation source: day1 control-loamy sand soil ammended with raw manure from dairy cow... | place: USA | collected 2015-04-01 | reverse complement strand
AGTGCCTGTTATGGCTGACACACAGCCTGCCACCAGTGAATCATTACAAAGCAGTCGCGCGCTGGCGGAGCTAAGCCGCCATGTTCAGGAAATGGCACGCAAAGTGGCGTTGCGCCCGAACATTACTAGCCTGCAATACGCCTTGATTGAGAACAACACCATTGTGTTGTCCGGGTATGCGGGCGAGAACGACACGCCCTTGGACCATGAGACGGTGTATGCCATTGGCTCTGTCAGCAAGATGTTTGGGGCAGCCAGCGTCATGAAGCTGGTGCAAGAGGGCAAGTTGGATCTGGATACGCCTATCTACCAGTACGTACCGAACTTTCGCATGGCGGACCCACGTTATCAGCAGATTACGGCCCGAATGCTGCTGAATCACTCCGCTGGTTTACGGGGGGATGACGTCATCAATGATTCGCTGTTCATGGGCGATAACAATATCAAGGGTTACGAGCAGTTCCTGGATACCCTGGCGCTGCAAACCTTGAATGCTGATCCCGGTGCATTTTCCGTGTACTGCAATAGTTGCTTTACCTTGGCAGAGAAGCTGGTTGAGCAGCTAAGCGGACAAAGTTTCACCGACTATATACAGGCCTCGTTTAACGAGCCTTTGGGCATGACACATACCAGCACTCCGGTCAGGGGGCCGGGCGACAATTATGCGCGCTTGAAGTGGCCAGACCGCGACCATGGTTTGCCGTGGATTCACTACAACGTGATTGCCTCGGGAGGTGTTAATTCCACGGCTGAAGATATGGCCAAGTTTGCTCGCCTGTTCATGCGAGACGGCCCGGCTCTTTTATCCCCTCAATCGCGTGAGGCGATGCAAGCCCCGGAATACTTGCGTGGCTTATGGCCTAAGGACATGGACGATAGCGGTAACTACGGTTTGGGTTGGGACAGCATCAAGCTTTATCCTTTTAATGATCTGGGCATTCAGGCCTTGGCCAAAGGCGGTGATATCAGCGCCCATCATGCGATTCTGGTGGTGGTGCCCAAATTGAATATGGCTGCCGTCGTGCTGAGCGCGGGTGGAAATAGCGGCACAAATCAGTTGATGGCAACACAAATCCTGCTCAAGGCCCTGGAACTGAAAGGGGTTGACCTGTCTGCCATCAGCACAAAGTCCTTTCCGTTTGAGGCGGGCGCCTCCATGCCAACACAATTGCTGCGTTATGCCGGTGTGTACGGCGATAGTGGCTCCTTGATGAAGCTTGATATTCAGGCGAATGGCGCCTTGCGTATCGAGACCGAAACGCAGGAAACGGAGCACTATCAGTACGACGGGCAGATGGGCTTTGTGGATGCCAAGCGCGCCATTCGCATTGAGTTCACGGAGGCCCCCAATGGTCATACCTATTTGTGGGATCGACGTTATGAAGTGGATAAGGGCTTAGGCCAGAATGCGGAATCCGCGTACCGAGCTCAGAAACTGCAGCCAAATGTTTTGGATAAAGCGATTCAGACGGTGTGGGCACAACGCGATGGCTTGCGTTACTTTCCGCTGAAGTATCTCTATAACTCGGAGTATTACTTTGTGGACGGGCTGCCAGGGGCCAAGCTGACCTTAAGCAAGGAGCTGGCGGGTTATGTGGGAGCGTTGCGTATTCGTGATGCGTATACCGCGGCCAGTGAAGTGCAAATTCCGGGGCAGGCGGGTCGCGAAACCCAGCATGGCAGCTTTGAGCTGCATGACGGCCAGGAGTATCTCCTGCTCAACAACGATTTAATGCTCAGTGAGCAGGCTATCCCGGCTTTGTCGACAAAGACCTCTCGGGTGCAGATCGGAGCCAATGGTTTTGCACAATGGCTCATGCTGGATGAGCAGACCGCCGAGCAGATGCTGTACGTGAATTTAGCGGCAAAAAGCGCTTACGCCGTGTATGACGCAGAAGGGGCGTGTGTTCATTACAGTTTGTTGGATGGAGCCGGTCCGGTGCGTTTGCCCAGAAAGGGCAGCATTGTATTTGCCGGTTCTCCTGCGGCGGTGTTTGAACTGAGCATTCATTAAGTCTTTCTTCCCAAAAGCGGCCTGTCGAGCACAGACGGGCGCTTTTTTGCCTTCTGACTTGTTCGAGTCAGAAGGTTTTTTTTTTATCTTTTTTGACTGCAGTCCTCTCTGCTGACCCCGCCGGTTTTCAAAGAGGTTTCGTGACGTTTGAATAATTTGCCGGCTGGATACGGGTTTTGGGACTGTGCTGCACCCCTGTCTTTACCTTCTTGTCGCTATCTCTGAAAACAGGGAGAAACCATCCCTTTAGAGGCGCTAAATGACGTGGAAGCGGCTTGAAATAAGGCTCGGTTTCGCCAGAAAGTGTCCGCCTAGTAAAAACCCTCTTGGATGTTTTTCTGGGAAAGACCTACTATGGGCGCTCAATTATCGGATATGAGAATTTTATGGTGTATGACTACGTAATTGTTGGAGCCGGGATGGCGGGTGTGTCGTTGGCCTACCGTTTGCCTGAAAGCGCCCAAGTGCTGGTTCTGGAAAGAGAGTCCCATGCTGCGTATCACTCCACGGGACGTTCGGCCGCCATGTTTGTTGAAACTTACGGTACCGAGACGATCCGCGCCCTGACGGTTGCGGGTAACGATTTTTTCAGCCATCCGCCTGAAGGTTTCACGGATCACGCAATTTTGATGCCTCGGGGCGTGCTGTACATAGGTACTGCCGAGCAGCAGGATTTGCTGGACAGCCAGTATCAAGATTGGCACGGCCAAGGTCTGGATGTGAGCAGACTGACCGCCGAAGAAGCCTTGGCCATGGTGCCGTGCCTGGACCCGGCTCAACTAGTGGGCGGCTTGTATGACTCTCAAGGTCAGGACATGGATGTACATGCGCTGCATCAAGGCTTTTTAAAAGGAGCCCAAGCCAAGGGCGTGGCCCTGCGTCTGGATACAGAAGTAGTGTCGGCGCAGTGGGACGGCGAATCTTGGGAAGTCCAACTGAGCTCCCAGCCTGAGCCCTTGCGCACTCGGGTACTGGTGAATGCGGCGGGTGCATGGGCCGACACGCTGGCTGAGCGTTGTGGGCTTACTCCTTTAGGCATTCAACCCAAGCGCCGATCTGCCTTTCTGTTTTCGCCTCCGGAAGGTGTGGACCACCGTGACTGGCCGGCTGTCATTGATATTGGTGAAGAGTTTTACTTCAAACCGGATGCGGGCATGTTGTTGGGTTCGCCGGCCAATGCGGACGATGTAGATGCCCATGATGTGGTTGCCGAGGAATTGGATGTGGCGACCGGCATTTACCGTATTGAAGAGCGCACTCAGCTTCGAATTCGTCGTCCTAGCCATACCTGGGCGGGGCTACGCAGCTTTGCTCCCGATGGAGAACTCGTGATTGGGTCAGACGCAGATTGCCCAGGCTTTTTCTGGTTGGCGGGTCAAGGCGGTTATGGCATTCAAACAGCGGCCGGTGCGTCTTTGTTGGCGGCCAGCTTGTTGCAGCAACAGGATCTGCCGGACTCCTTGAAGGCGCTGGGTATTGATCCTGCCATTGTGTCTCCCGCTCGTTTCAGAACATAAAAACAGCAGCACTTTGATCTCCCGGAGGAGAAAGCATGTCGAATATAAAAAATATCCTGGGCATAGCGATGGCTTTTGTCGGCGTGGTGGTGGGGGCCGGCTTTGCATCAGGGCAAGAGATATTGCAGTTTTTCAGCAGCTTTGGGTATTGGGGGCTGTTGGGAGGGGTGGTCAGTGGTGTGTGCTTCACGATACTGGGCATGGCGGTGGGGGAGTTAAGCCAGGTCTCGGTGTCGCATTCGTTTAAAGAGGGTTTGTATTTGATTTGCGGCCCGCGCATGGGTGTGGTGGTAGATGTCTTGATTACCTTTTTCATGTACGCGATTGCCGTCGTGATGTTTGCAGGTGGCGGTTCCTTGATGGAGCAGCAATGGGGCGTGCCTGCTGAGTACGGCAGTCTTGCCGTGATGCTGGTTACGGTCCTGGTAGTGTTTTTGCGAGTGGACCGCGTGCTGGCCTTTATTGGCAGCGTCACGCCCATCCTGGTGTTGATGGTGGTGTTTTTGTGCATTTACAGCTGGAATACGCGTACCTTGCCCTTGCAAGAACTGGACGTGATTGCCCATACCAAGCCTCAAGGAGCTGGTCACTGGTTAGTCGCCGCCTTGCTCTACGTGTCTTACAACATGGTGGTGGGGGCGCCGTTTTTGATGATTGCCGGTTCGCAAGCTACCTCGCGCCGTAATGCCTTGTTGGGTGGTCTGGTGGGCGGTTTATTGCTGGGTGTGTTGATCGTGCTGATCAGTGCGGGCGTGTTTGGGCGCATCGACTCCATTGGTTCGGCCGCCTTGCCCATGTTGATGCTGGCAACCGAGCAGTCGCGGGTGTTAGGGACGCTGATGTCTGTGGTGATTTTCGCCATGATTCTGACGACCTCGGTGGGGGTGCTGTATTCCTTTTCGGCCCGCATTTTTACGCCTAATACGCGCAAATTCAATATCGGAACGGCCGTTGCCGGTGTGCTGGGACTGGTGGGAGCCAAGATCGGTTTCATCAATTTGGTGGGCACGGTGTACCCCTTCTTTGGCTACTTGGGCTTCGTGTTGATGGCCTGGATTCTGATTGCCTGGTTCCGTTTGCGCCGCTTACAATCCAGGAATGCTACGTAATGAACTGCTCAGCAAGGAACAGGTAGGAACGCGCCTGCGCCAAGCCCGACATAATCAAAAACAGACACTGAAGCAGGTGGCTGAAAAAACGGGCTTGGCGCTTTCTACTATTTCCAAAGCAGAACTGGGGCAGGTCACTTTAAGCTATGAAAAATTTGTGGTGCTGGCCCGCGCCCTGAATATAGAAGTGGGCTCCCTGTTCGCCGTCCCGGATGGGGAAACTGCCCAGCCGCTACCCACTACTGAAGTGGGCATTTCCAGCCATAAATCAACCGCCACCCCAGGCTATGCCACGCGTAACTACGAATATGGCTTGTTGTTTGGCGAATTGACCGGCAAACACATGAACCCGATTCTGGCCGTGATTGATTCACGCGATGCCAGTGAGTTCGACGACTATATCCGCCATGCCGGGCAGGAATTTGTGATTGTTCTGTCTGGCTCTATCGCCATTCAGTTTGAGAACGGCGAAACCCTGTTTCTGGAAACCCACGAGTCTGCTTATTTTGACAGCGGCATCGGGCATATCTACCTGTCTACCAGCGTAGAAGACGCTAAGGTCGTCGCCGTTTGTACCAGCGGCTTGCCACCGGGGATTGTTTAGCCATTATTGAGTGCGGCCGGGCTAAATATCGTCAGGCTATGGAGGCTTGCCGCAGCGAGGCGCTGGAAAGATGTTTGTATCCGCTCGCAATTGTGAGCAAGGCCGCGACGCCACCACCGACAGCAATCCAGAAACCGTTGGACGGGCCATAGGCATCCACCACCCAACCCGTCGCTGCAGAGCCAAAGGCAAAGCCAAGTAATAAGCCGGTCTGAGCGTAAGTTATGCCTTCGGTAAGCTGGGCGGAGGGCACGGTGTGTTCGATCAGGCCAAAGCCGGAAATAAAGGTGGGTGACAGGGATGCACCAGACAGAAAGTAGATAAAGGCCAAGCAGACCAGAGAGTCAGTAAATGGTAAGGGCAAGGTCATCAAGGTGGCAATCAGTGCTGCATAAAACAAGCGCTGTGTCAGCGAGCTTTTAAAACTCATTGCACCAAAAACGATGCCGACCAGAAAAGAGCCCAAGGCATTGGCTGACAGGATATAGGTTGCGGCTCCTTTATTGGCCTGGGCCTCGGTGAGTGCCACGACAGCAACTTCGGCTGTCCCAACGATGCAGCCCATTCCTGCGAACATAAGGGCAACCAGCCACACCGCGGGGTATTTCAGGATAGAGCTGCCGCGTAGGTCTGTTTTCACCGTGATCGGTGGTTCGGTCGATTTTTGTGAGGAGAGCCAAAAAGAGCCAATCGCCAGGAAGAAGGCTGAACTCAATACGCCTGCTTCGGGAAACAAGCTGATGCTTAAGCCAATGCCAAAGACCGGCCCGCAAATATAGGCGATCTCATCCACAATGGATTCAAACGAAAACGCGGTGTGCAACTGGGGTTTACCGCGAAACAGCTCGGCCCAGCGGGCACGGGACAAGGCGGCCATGCTGGGCATGACTCCGGCCAGAAGTGCGAATACAAAAAGATTCCAGATCGGCCATGCGCGGTGGGCGGCAATTGCTAACCCCAGCAGCGCAAAAAGGGTGATCAGTGTGGCGGGTTTTAAAACGGCGGCTTGGCCTTTGGTATCCACCCACTTTGAGATCCTGGGTGCAATAAGGGCATTGGCAATGGCGAACAGGGCAGAGACGGCACCTGCTAGCCAGTATTGTCCGTGTGTTTGGGACAGCATGGCGACAATGCCGATGGTCGTCATCGGGAGTGCCAGCCTGGCCAGGGTGGACGCGGTCATGAAGCTTTTGGCTCCAGGTGGATGAAAGATCTCTACGTAAGCGTTTGGCATGGGTAGTCCTTGTTGGGCGACGGTGAAGCTTGTAGCATTCAAATACGCCTCGTATGCAGCAACATACGTAGCGTATGCGAAATAATATACGCAGCGTATGTCAGTGATCTATAATGACATACGCTGCGTATGGTTTTTGGGTTTAGTACGTGGAGACAGGCGCATTCATGGTGAGAAAACGCGATCAGATGATCAAAGAAACACGCCAACGATTATTGGCGGCAGGCAGACGTGCGTTTGCGACAAAAGGGTATGCCGATTCTTCCATGGATGATTTCACGGCGGATGTCGGGCTAACTCGCGGCGCGCTGTATCACCACTTTGGCGATAAGAAGGGCCTGCTGGAGGCGGTGATTGCTGAGATAGATCAGGAAATGTCGGCACGCCTGCGGGTCATTGTCAGTCAGGCTGAGTCCACCTGGCAGGGCTTTATCAGTGAAAGCATTGCCTATATGGAGATGGCGATAGAACCCGAGATTCAGCGCATTGTCTTGCTGGATGGTCCGGCGGTGTTGGGTAATCCAGCACAATGGGCGAACCAGAATGCCTGCATTCAAGGCACCAAGAAATGCTTGGAGCAGTTGGTGAGCGAGGGCATTATCAGGGAGATTGAAACTGAGGCGATGTCAAGGCTGTTAAGTGGCGCCACCCTGAATGCGGCCTTGTGGATTGCGGCGGCGGAACAGCCTGCTGTGGAATTGCAAAAGGCTAAGCAGGCGTTCGTTTCGCTGGCGACGGGTTTGCTGAAGAACGCCTAGTCTGGTGATGCACTGCCCTAACTTTAGGGCTTGTCTGGCACATCATCAAAAATCGGTGGCAGGATAGTGTTTTGCGTGGCGGACACAGGGGGCGTGCCGCTGGACTTCATGGGGGCAACGCAACGGGCTGTGGCGTTTTGAAAATAAACCGTGCCTATGCTGCGACCACGTAAGCGAGCCAGCTCGGGTTTGGCTTCAATGTCCGCTTCGGATAAGGGAAAGACTGTCCCCCGGGTGGGAATAGTTGTGCGCGGTGAGGCAGAGCTATCGCTGCCCCCTTTGAAAATCCGCACATTGACTGGGTCGCGCGCCGGGTCGGAAATGACCCATTCATGCAGCCCGTTGGCCATGTCTTGTATTCCCAAGGGATTGGCCGGAAAGGCTCCCGTTTCGGTTTTGTCGGATTCTTTGCCTTGCCCTGGCAGATTGCGCCCGGCTTGCCATTGGCCATTATCAGTAGCCCAGGGGAAAGCTTGTCCGCGGCTGCGAGCCGCATATTCCCATTCGGCTTCAGTTGGCAAGCGCATGTCCAGCCCACTTTGTTGACCTAACCAGGTGCAAAAGGCCTGGGCTTCGTCGTAGGGCATATTGGCGGCCTGATCCCCGTCGCCCTTGACGGCTTGCCATCGTGCAGGAAGTTTGGCTTGCTTTAAAAAGCGGTCGTACAAGGCGTTGCTGGCCTCTTTTTTCATGATGGAAAAAGCGCTGACTTCTACGGGGTAGGGGGCCAGCACTTGTTGATCCGCTTGAGCCACCCATTGCACCGACAGTTCTCCATCAGGGGCGCGCATGGGCACCTGGAAATTGCCTGCGGTAAAGGAGCCGCCTTCTACCTGAATTAATTCGGGGCCGGGTTCGGGGCGCGTGGGCAGTGACCTCAACACCAGTAACAGTAAAACGCTGGCAACAATGAGGGTGGCGCTGATCCGGACGGGGGTATGACGCACTCTGGGTTCCTTGCTTCCGACCCTGCTCAGGTTCGGGGCTTGATTAATTAATTTCGCTTATATGGCCCCGTATTATTTCATGCTTGCTGATAAGACGGGCTTGTCTGAGCGCAGGGTTTACTAATTTCTATGGCGGGCCTGGTCGCCGGGAGAGGGCTATTCCGGGCTTGAAACGCGCTTTTCAGGGATGCGACGCAAGGGGATACGGACGTTTTGTCCGTCTTGAATCATCAGGCTCCAGCGATCTGGATCAAATAATAAGGGGCTGACCTCAAACACGGCAACATCGGCGACGGTCACCAGCGGATTAAGTTTATCCCGACCAGTGGTATCCATGTCCTGGGCATAGCGCCAGTCTTGGCTGGCCCGTCGATTGGGAGCAATTTTTTGTCCTGCGGGGTCCACAAGGAACAAGCGCGGCTGATGAATCCGTGGGTCCAAAGGCCGAGGCGTGCTGTTGGTGTAGTGGTAATTCACGATCACAAACAGATTGTCGTGTCGGGCAGGGCGAGCCAGATCGTCCGAGGCTAGATCTGTCTGGCTGTGCCACTGGTCAATGGCAATATACACGCGGGAACCTTGATGCTCTGGCGTGAGCAGGGTGTCGGCGTGGTTTTGAATCGGGGCAATGGGGGCGATCGGAGGGAGGGTGCGCGGGGCGCTAGGGAGCCTGGATGTGGAAAGTACCTGGTCGCTTTGACTGTTAGCGCTGACCGAATACAGTGCTAAAGCGGCTAACAGCCAAAAACGGGGCAGGGCAGCAATCATGGGCGTGAACAAAAAGCGATCGATGAGAGCCTTGGGGGCCTATTAAGTGACAGACAAAAAAAAAACGGCTCATGAGCCGTTTTTTTTCACTACTTTTTTCAGATCATCCAGTTCTTTTCGCAAAGCGACAACCTCATCGCTCAGCAAGCCGATAATGGCCATCTGACTTTGATACATCTCAACCAAGGGGTGATAACTGATGCCACGGCTGGTCAGTTCCCGACACAGAGCGCTAAGACCCGTTCCAGCGCGCTTGGTTAAGGTAGCCATCTTCCTGTGATCCATAAGCCTGTGTCCCGATCTGTAGTTGTTCGATGTTTACATCCATTAACCATACCAAAAATCGATGACAATAGTGGTTTTTCTTAAAACTTCTTGTATATCTGTGGTTTAGCTACAGGCTTACCCTACTTGAAAATTACCGTCCGGATACCGTATGCGGCTGCGTTTGCGTGTGGCCAGAGAGTAAATCAGGGTCAGCGGGCCCAGGCGGCCGGCAAACATCAGCACCATGATCAGGATCTGGCTGGGGGTAGAGAGTTTGTGCGTAATGCCGTGGCTCATGCCAGTCGTGCTCAAGGCGGAAGCCGCTTCAAACAGCAGGCTGGTCAGGGGCATGTCCTCAAACAAGGTCAACAGCAGCACGCTGAGAAAGTACAAGGCGCCCGTAATCAGAAACAGGGCCAAGGCTTTTTGAACCGTTTCAGGGGCGACGGTGCGTTCCATTAGAACCACTTCTTCGCGCTGGCGGATATAGGAGCGCACGGCGGCCAGCAGAACAATCAAAGTGCCGATTTTGATGCCGCTGGCGGTACTCAGCGAGCCACCACCGATCAACATCAATACAATCAGCATCAGTTGTGTGCTGTCTCGCAGGCTGGAAATATCCATGGTGGTAAAACCGGCGGTACGGGTGGCTGCATTTTGCATCCAGGCGGCTAGTGCCTGATCGCCTACGCCCAACATGCCCAAGGTCTGCGGATTATTGAATTCCAGCGCCCATAGGCTAAGAAAACCAATCAGATTCAGAATCAGCGTGCCGAGCAGAATCATTTTGGTATAGGGCAGCAGGGTCTGCCAGCGCTTTTTCTGGCCCACATCAGCCAGCACGGTAAAGCCAATCCCGCCCAGAATAATCAGGCTGGACAAGGTCAGTACCGACACAATATCGCCGGAGATAGGAATCAGCGAATCATGAAAAAGTGAGAATCCAGCATTGTTGAAGGCTGTGACGGCATGGAACAGGGCGCGGTACAAGGCCGTGGTCCAGGGGAAATCAATTGCCCATCGAAGAAATAGGATGGCCGCGGCGGTCAGCTCGATCAAGGCAGCAATCTTGAACACCTGCACAGCGGTGCTGCGTATGCGCGAAACACTGGTTTGGTTAAAGGCTTCCAGGGCCAAGGCCTGCTGGCTGACGCTGATGCGTTTGTGCATGGTGATGGCCGCAATAACCGCAAAGGTCACAAAGCCCATGCCACCTATCTGCACCAGCAGGGCAAGCACAATCTGGCCGAAATGCGTTAAATCCGTAGCCGGGTCGATAACGGCCAGGCCGGTCACCGTCACCGCAGAGGTCGCCATGAACAGGGCCTCGAAAAAGCCCAATCTTTGATCAGCGGCTTGTGGCAGGCTTAACAAGACAGCGCCCAGCACAATCAAGGCCAGAAAACCCAAGGCCAGCACCAAGGGCGGGCTGGCGCTCAGGGTCCGGGAATGAGGGGGAACCTCAAGGCGGCGGATAACACTATTGGGCAGCCAGTTGCGCATACATCAAACCAGTTTGGGGGCGGCGGTACGTAATGCTTGCAGTTGTCCCAGCAGGATCAACAGGTCTTTGGCATGCAAGGCGTAGTCAGGAGCGGGTTGAATGGTGGTTTGGCCACGGCGCTTGATCAACAGGACCTGTACTTCGTCCATTTGCTCGCGTAATACATCTTTGATGGTTTGGCCGTTCATATTGTCGCTGGCAGTCACTTCAACCACATAATCGCCGTTGCCCAGGCTGATGTAGTCGTTGACCATGGGGTAGCTCAGCATTTGGGCTACCCGGATGCCCATTTCTTCTTCAGGGTGAATAATGCGATTCACGCCAATTTTGGCCAGGATCAAATGCTGGGCGTGGGAAATGGCTTTGGCCCAAATAGTGGGCACCCCAAAACTTTTCAAATGCACCACGCAAACCAGGCAAGCTTCAATATCAGCTCCAATTGCAACCAGAACTACGTCATAATTGTCCAGCCCCAGTTCTTCCAGGGCTTGGCGATCAGTGACGTCGGCAATGACCGCACGGTTTAATTGGTCCGCATATTTGTTGACCAATTTGGGATTGGTATCCACTCCAAGTACGGAGTGTCCCATTTTCATGAGTTCCAGGGCGCAGGCCGATCCGAAGCGGCCTAGTCCTATGACGGCAAACTGTGCCATAGCTTATTTGATCCGTTTGATGCTTGAAACAATTTCAAGCCAAATTAAGCGTTGATGGTATAAAGACATATCTGGTAAAAACCCTTAT
>SMEN01000459.1_pt1 | contig 11520 bp, 6 predicted proteins | sample 2456271 | NCBI WGS metagenome assembly SMEN01 (sample SAMN10132593, study PRJNA489261) | soil metagenome | isolation source: day1 control-loamy sand soil ammended with raw manure from dairy cow... | place: USA | collected 2015-04-01 | reverse complement strand
CCTGGAAATTGTGAATCCTGTGGTTGAGGGTTCGGTTCGTGCTCGCCAGGATCGTCGTAGCGACGAAGACGGCAGCCAGGTTCTGCCTGTGCTGGTGCACGGTGACGCGGCATTTGCCGGTCAGGGCGTGGTAATGGAAACACTGAACCTGGCCCAGACTCGTGGCTACGGTACCGGTGGCACACTGCACATCGTCATCAATAACCAGATTGGTTTCACCACCTCTGACCCCCGCGATACACGTTCTACGCTGTATTGCACGGACGTGGTCAAGATGATTGAAGCTCCTGTCTTCCACGTAAACGGTGACGATCCTGAAGCCGTCGTGTTCGTGACTCAGCTGGCTCTGGATTTCCGCCGCGAGTTCAAGCATGACGTCGTGGTTGATATTGTTTGTTTCCGTAAACTGGGCCACAACGAGCAAGACACTCCCTCGATGACCCAGCCGCTGATGTACAAGAAGATTGGTCAGCACAACGGTACACGCAAGCTGTACGCTGAAAAGCTGGTTGCCCAAGGCATTCTGTCCGAGAACGAGCCGGAAGATCTGGTCAAGGCCTACCGTCAGTTGATGGAAGACGGCAAGCGCACGGTTGAACCTGTTCTGACTGACTACAAGAACAAGTACGCCACTGACTGGTCCGCATTCCTGGGCGCCAAATGGACTGACCAGGCTGACACCGCCTTGCCACTGTCCGAATTGACACGCATCGGTGAAAAGCTGACCACCGTTCCTGAGGACTTTACTGTTCACCCGCTGGTTAACCGCATGCTGAACGACCGTCGTGCCATGGCACGTGGCGAAGCTCAGGTTGACTGGGGTATGGGCGAGCACTTGGCCTTTGCCACCTTGGTGAACAACGGCTACGCCATTCGTATCACCGGTCAGGACTCCGGTCGCGGCACGTTTACGCACCGTCACGCTGTATTGCATGATCAAAAGCGTGAACGCTGGAACGACGGCACCTACATTCCTTTGCAGAATGTCTCCGAAAGCCAGGCCGGTTTCACGGTGATTGACTCGGTCTTGTCCGAAGAAGCCGTGCTGGCGTTTGAATACGGCTACGCTTCGGCTGAACCTAACATTCTGACTATCTGGGAAGCCCAGTTTGGCGACTTCGCCAACGGCGCCCAGGTTGTGATCGACCAGTTCATTACATCCGGTGAAGCCAAGTGGGGCCGTCATTGCGGTCTGACCTTGATGCTGCCACACGGTTACGAAGGTCAAGGTCCAGAGCACTCCTCGGCCCGTATCGAGCGCTTCTTGCAATTGTGCGCAGACAACAACATTCAGGTTGTCCAGCCCACTAACGGCGCCCAGATCTTCCACGTGCTGCGTCGCCAGATGATTCGTCCTTTCCGCAAGCCCTTGGTCATCATGACGCCCAAGTCCTTGCTGCGTAATAAAGACGCTACATCGCCACTGAGCGATCTGGCCGAAGGCCACTTTATGCCTGTGATCGGTGAAGTCGATCAGGCTATTGATGCCGCAGCCGTCAAGCGCGTTCTGGCGTGTTCGGGCAAGGTCTACTACGACCTGGTCAACCACCGCAAAGAGCTGGAGCGCAACGACATTGCCATTATCCGTGTGGAGCAGTTGTATCCGTTTGCCCACAAGGCTTTCCAGGCAGAGCTGGCGAAATACAGCAACGCCAAGGAAGTGATCTGGGTTCAGGACGAACCTCAAAACCAGGGTGCATGGTTCTACGTTCAGCATCACATCTACGAGAACATGACCGAAGGTCAGAAGCTTGGTTACGCCGGTCGTGCCGCGTCCGCTTCGCCCGCTGTTGGTTACCTGGCCAAGCATCAGGAACAACACAAGGCGCTGCTTGAGCAGGCTTTCGGTGTTCGCAAAGGCTTCATGCTGACCAAATAACGCATCCCAAAATTTAAATACGGAAAATATAATCATGGCAATTACCGACGTTCTGGTTCCCCAACTCTCTGAATCCATCTCCGAAGCCACTTTGCTGGAGTGGAAGAAACAACCTGGCGAAATGGTCCAGGCCGATGAAATCCTGATCGAAGTTGAAACCGACAAGGTTGTGCTGGAAGTTCCAGCTCCTGCCTCGGGCATTCTGAGCGAAATCGTCAAGGCTAACGGCAGCACTGTTACCTCCGGCGACGTGTTGGCTCGCATTGACTCCGAAGGCAAAGCCAGCGCAGCCGCTCCTGCTGCCGCCGCTGAAGAAGCTGCTCCCGCTGCTGCTGCGCCTGCCGCTGCTGCACCTGCTGCCAGCTCCGCTGCGTCGTCCGTCGCATCGCCTGCTGCTGCCAAGATCCTGGCTGAAAAAGGCGTGGAAGCCAGCTCCGTGGAAGGTTCGGGCCGTGGCGGTCGCATCACCAAGGGTGACGCACTGCAAGCTGCTGCTCCTGCTGCCAGCAAGCCAGCAGCCGCTCCTGTTGCTCCTCCAACACTGTCCCTGGACGGTCGTCCAGAGCAGCGCGTGCCCATGAGCCGTCTGCGCGCTCGTATCGCCGAGCGTTTGCTGCAGTCGCAATCCGAAAACGCCATGCTGACCACGTTCAACGAAGTCAACATGCAAGCGGTCATGGATCTGCGTAAAAAGTACAAAGATCAGTTTGAAAAAGAGCACGGCGTCAAACTGGGCTTTACCTCCTTCTTCGTTAAGGCTGCAGTTGCTGCCCTGAAGAAATTCCCCGTACTGAACGCCTCGGTTGATGGCAAAGACATCATCTACCACGGCTACTTTGACATCGGTGTGGCAGTGGGTAGCCCACGCGGTCTGGTGGTGCCTATCCTGCGCAACGCCGACCAACTGACTATCGCTGAAATCGAACAGCAAATCGCTGACTTCGGTGCCCGTGCTCGTGACGGCAAGCTGACACTGGAAGAGATGACTGGCGGTACCTTCTCGATCTCCAACGGTGGTGTGTTCGGCTCCATGCTGTCCACTCCCATCATCAACCCACCTCAGTCGGCCATCCTGGGCATTCACGCTACCAAGGACCGCGCTGTTGTGGAAAACGGCGAGATCGTCATCCGCCCCATGAACTACCTGGCCATGTCCTACGACCACCGCATCATTGACGGTCGCGAAGCTGTGCTGGGCCTGGTGGCCATGAAAGAAGCGCTGGAAGATCCTCAGCGTTTGCTGCTGAACGTCTAAGCACGCGGTAGTTTCGGTCTAGTATGTTTACGGCCAAGTGCTTGCTTCTAAGCCTTGGCCGGCTTTGTTTAAGGCCCTGGGGGTTGGTTGGTGCCACCTGATTATTTCCCGTCTGATATTCGGATGGTCCAGGGTGCCTTTTCACATTTATGGGATTTTTTATGGCTAAGCAATTTGATGTTGTCGTAATTGGTGCGGGCCCTGGTGGGTACATTGCCGCCATTCGTGCTGCTCAATTGGGTATGAGTGTTGCTTGCGTGGACGCTTGGTCCACCGCTGATGGCAAACCCGCTCCTGGCGGTACTTGCACCAACGTAGGTTGCATTCCTTCCAAAGCGCTGCTGCAGTCTTCCGAGCACTTTGAGCACGCCAACCTGCATCTGGCCGACCACGGCGTGGATGTCAAAGGCGTTTCGCTGAATCTGGACAAGCTGGTTGGCCGCAAAGATGTGGTCGTCAAGCAAAACAACGACGGTATTTTGTACCTGTTCAAAAAGAACAAGGTCACCTTCTTTCACGGCACTGCTACCTTTGGTGCCAAGGTTGACGGTGGTTGGTCGGTGAACGTGGCAGGTGCTGCTGCAGAAGAACTGGTTGCCAAGAACGTCATCATTGCCACCGGTAGCTCGGCACGTGCTTTGCCAGGCGCCGAGTTCGACGAAGAGCAAATTCTGTCTAACGACGGTGCACTGCGTCTGCCCAAGGTTCCCAAGAAACTGGCCGTTATCGGTGCTGGTGTGATTGGTCTGGAACTGGGTAGCGTGTGGCGTCGTCTGGGTGCCGAAGTGACCATCCTGGAAGGTGCTCCCGAGTTCCTGTCCGCCGTGGACCGCGACGTTGCCAAAGAAGCCTTGAAGGCCTTCACCAAGCAAGGTCTGAAGATCAATGTTGGCGTGAAAGTTGGCGAGATCAAAAAGACGGCCAAACAAGTCACCATCAACTACGTGGATGCCGCTGGTGCAGAGCACAAGCTGGAAGCCGACAAGCTGATCGTATCTATCGGCCGTGTGCCTAACACGGCTGGTCTGGGTGCAGAAACCATTGGTCTGAAACTGGACGAGCGTGGTTTCGTAGTCGTGGACGACGATTGCGCAACCAGCCTGCCTGGTATCTGGGCTGTGGGCGACGTGGTTCGTGGTCCTATGCTGGCTCACAAGGCCGAAGAAGAAGGTGTGGCAGTGGCCGAGCGTCTGGCTGGTCAGCAGCCTCACGTCAACTTCGACACCGTGCCTTGGGTTATTTACACCTCCCCCGAGATCGCTTGGGTTGGCAAGACCGAGCAGCAGCTCAAGACCGAAGGCCGCGCTTACCGCGCTGGTAGCTTCCCCTTCCTGGCTAACGGCCGCGCGCGTGCCTTGGGCGACACCACCGGCTTTGTGAAGGTGTTGGCCGATGCCAAGACCGACGAAGTTCTGGGCGTCCACTTTGTGGGTCCTGTGGCTTCCGAGCTGGTTGCTGAAGCCGTTGCCATCATGGAATTCCGTGGCGCGTCCGAAGACATCGCCCGTATTTGCCATGCACACCCCACCTTGTCTGAAGCACTGAAAGAAGCTGCTTTGGCTGTGGACAAACGCGCTCTGAACTTCTGATAGACTTTCAGGGTGTTGTTGGAAAAGGGCGGGCACGGGCTCGCCCTTTTTTTCGTCGTATGTCTGGCTTGTTTCAAGCCTGGCTCTTGATAGGTGATGGCGCGGGATCGTAAGCAGTATTGCGTATCCACACTTTGCGGGATGAATGGCACAGGTTTTGCCCTGGCACCTTTGTCGCAGGCCCATACCTGTCTTGGACAGCTTATTTTATTTTCAGTGATATGAATGTTCGCGAGTATTACCATCAGGCTTTAGCGGAAAAAGGCTACCGTGCCGACAGTGCACAGGAGCAAGCCATTGACCGTCTGCAACGCTATTACGATGATTGGCTGCAGTATCGCCAGCAGCGCTCCAGCACCTTGCGTCGCATGTTCTCCCGTCCCGAAGTGCCGCGTGGCGTCTACCTGTGGGGTGGAGTCGGGCGAGGCAAGAGCTTTTTGATGGACGCCTTCTACCTGACGGTACCGCTCAAGCGCAAAACGCGAATTCATTTTCACGAGTTCATGCGGGGCGTGCACAAAGAGCTGGATCTGGTCAAAGGCATGAGCGATCCGCTGGATGAAGTTGCCAAGCGTATCGCCAAGCGTTACCGCTTGATCTGTTTTGACGAGTTTCACGTCTCTGACGTGGCCGATGCCATGATTTTGTACAAGCTGCTATTGGGCTTGTTCGAGCGTGGAACCTCCTTTGTCATGACCTCCAACTACGAGCCCTCCACGCTGTATCCTGATGGCTTGCACCGCGATCGCATTTTGCCTGCCATTGCCTTGATCCAAAAAAACATGGATATCATGAACGTGGACACTGGCGTGGACTACCGCCGCCGCGCCCTGGAGCAAGTCAAAACGTATCTGACACCGTTAGGGCCGGAGACCACCGCAGAGCTGCAGTCCATGTTCTCAGCTTTGTCGGACACAGCACCGCTGGAACCCGTACTAACAGTTGAAAACCGTGAGCTAAAGGCGGTGGCCTTGTCCGGTTCGGCTGTCTGGTTTGATTTCGAGACCTTGTGCGTCAGCGCCCGGTCACAAAACGATTACCTGGAATTGGCTAACCGGTTCCAGACCGTGATTTTGTCTGATGTGCCGCGCATGACGGTGCGTGATGCTTCCGCCGCGCGACGCTTTACCTGGCTGGTCGACGTTTTTTACGATCACAAGGTCAAGCTCATCATGTCCGCCGCGGTGCCCGAAGAAGAATTGTATGTGGATGGCCCGATGGCCAATGAATTCCACCGTACTGTCTCGCGTTTGATGGAAATGCAATCGCGAGAGTACCTGGAGTCAGAACGGCGCCAGGCAGTTATTTTGTAGGGCTCGGGCGCGGCCGGTGGCCAATGCGCCTGATCCCTGAACCCTGACACGTAGTTTTATAAGCGTATTTTTTATCATGACGACACGAGTACTGACCGGCGTTACCACGACCGGTATTCCACACTTGGGCAACTATGCTGGGGCGATTCGTCCTGCTATCCGTGCTAGCCAGCAAGCCGATGTCGACGCATTTTTCTTCATGGCTGATTACCACGCCCTGATCAAATGTGACGACCCGGAGCGCGTAGCCATCTCTCGCCGCGCTATCGCGGCGACCTGGATTGCATGTGGCCTGGATGTGGAAAAAGTAACGTTCTACCGTCAATCCGATATTCCAGAAATTCCGGAACTGTCCTGGATGCTGGGCTGTGTGACTGGCAAGGGCTTGATGAACCGTGCCCACGCGTATAAAGCGTCTGTCGATAAAAACGAAGCGGCTGGCATTGAGCCTGATGATGGCGTCACCATGGGCTTGTTCAGCTATCCCGTGCTGATGGCCGCCGACATCCTGATGTTTAACGCGCACAAAGTACCGGTGGGCCGCGATCAGGTGCAGCATCTGGAAATGGCTCGTGACATCGCCAAGAGCTTCAACCACTTGTATGGCCGTGGCAAAGATTTGTTTGTCTTGCCCGAAGTGCAGGTCGAAGAAGATGTGGCACTGTTGCCTGGCCTGGATGGTCGCAAGATGTCCAAGAGCTACGACAACACCATTCCTTTGTTCGAAGGTGGCGCGAAGGCCTTGAAGTCAGCGATTGCCCGTATCGTGACGGACTCCAAAGGCCCAGGCGAACCTAAAGACCCGGACGGTTCGCATTTGACGGCCTTGTACAAGGCGTTCGCCACTCCTGAGCAAACCCAGGCTTTCCGTCAGCAGTTGATCGAAGGTATGGCTTGGGGTGAGGCCAAAGAGGCGTTGCATCAGGTGCTGGAAACCATGATCGCCCCGATGCGCGAGCGTTATGAAAGCTTGATGGCCCGCCCTCAGGACATTGAAGAACTGTTGCAAGTGGGTGCTCGCAAGGCACGTGCTCATGCAACCCCCTTTATTTACGAACTGAAGGCGGCGGTTGGCCTGCGTGATCCTTTGACCGTGGCGGCCACCAAGTCTGAGTCCAAGGTTCGCAAAGCCCGCTTTGTGAACTTCCGCGATGAGGATGGCACCTTCCGCTTCCGTTTGCAGGACGCCGCAGGCCAAGAGCTGTTCCTGTCCCGCTCTTATGCAGACCCTAAGCAAGCTGGTGTGGCGATCAAAGGCTTGCAGACCGAAGCCTTTGCCGATGTGGTCAAGCAAGACGGCCAGGATCTGCAAATTCATTGTGCCGGCGACGAAGTGGCACGTGTATCGGCAGATCTGCGTGATGCAATCGAAACCGCCCTGGATTCGATGCGCGACTAAATCGTTTGCTCTTGGCCCGGCCTTCTGATTGAAGGCTGGGCCATAGCTAACGGTATAGCTAACGCCAGAACCAGAACCAAAGCAGTAGGGGACGAACGCCTTTGTCCCCTTCTAGCTAAGTTTCAGTTCAGGCTGTAGTTAAAAAAGCCCAGACAAACAGATGCTTATCTGTTTGTCTGGGCTTTTTTATCGCTCATGGCTAGCGTGTAAAACTGCAGTCCAACAAGCCTAAAAGTTAGCGCTCTAAGGGGCATTGGATCACTTCAAGGCCCCGTTTTTGAGTCGAGCCTATCTCTTTAGGTGCTCTGTCGCTGGTCCCAATCCTGACTGGCCCGTTCCAGAGCCACAATATCTTCAGCGCAGATTACTTCACGCAAGGCAGTGAACTTTTCGTCTGGCCACTCGTAGATTTTCAGAGTCAGTAGCCGCGCTATTGTGGCCTCATCAAAACGTGTGCGCACCGGGACAGCAGGGTTACCCGCCACGATCGTGTAGGGAGGCACATTCTTGGTGACGATCGCGCCTGATGCGATCACAGCACCTTCACCAATCACTACGCCTGGCATGATCATCGCCCGCATGCCGATCCAGGCACCGTCATGGATATGGGTGTCGCCCTTACCCACATAGGCATCGCTAATCTTGTCTACAAACGGATAGAGGCTGAACCAGTCCATGCGGTGGGTGTGATTGCCGCCCATCAAGATGACAGCTTCTGCACCAATGCACACATAGTCGCCAATATGCAGCTCGTCCACGGGCCACAGCGAGGTCCAGGCTTTACGACTGTACTCATCCCCGTACAGGTAGCGCACCACGCTTTGTTCAAAGGTCCCGGTCCAGGCACCGCTGTAATAGCTGTGTGTGCCACGTACGTGAATATGTGGGTTGGAAACGGTTTCGTGCAGGAGCTCGACCTGCGACCAGTGCTTTTGCAACATGCTTCTCCTTCTGGACCTTGCCGCGCTGGTTCTGGCTTTGCGCCAGTCACGGCAAAGTGGGATGTTTCTGTTTGGGCCAAGCAGCCAGGCAAGTACAGGAGGCTCGCTTTGTTGAGGCTGATGGCGGGACTAGTCTAATGCGCTTTGAAGCGCTTTGCATTCAAGCGGGCCAAAAGCATCAAGCCCCGCATGAATATTCATGCAGGGCTTGATGAAGGGCTTGGGCCAGAAGTAACGGCCTTATTCGGCAAGCTGGGCGGGAATACCTAATTGCTCGCACAGGCTCAGAATTTCATCCAAATGCTCGCGCTTGATGACGATCAGTTGGAATTCTTCGTCATAGCTTTGGGCAAATTCCAGCAAGCAGTAAGCAGGGTGAAACTCCTGCAGTTGCTCATTGGCCCATTGGAAAAAGCCATCAACATCCTGAAAAGGCATATCCTCGTAGGGAAAGGCGGGTAGCTCGCGGTTTTCAAACGCAGCCAGGATCTCTTCCCACAGTTCGTCCACCGTGTCGGCCAACGCCAGGTAGTCGTCCAGTTCGTAGCTGATAGCCAAGATCAAAGCGCCCTCAGGATCGTGCTCCATCAGGTTCTGGGCATGTTTGCCGTAGGTTTCCCCCATAGCAGCCGGGCTGGCGCTGGCAGTCAGCACGGCTTGGCTGATGGCTTGAATATCCTGTTCCTTCTGATCAAATCCGGTCAGCAGATTGAGCAGACGCGTCAGTTGGGAAAGGCGCTCGGTCTCAGTCATGGCTTATCTCCGAAGTTTGCTAAAGGCGGCTGCCATCGCACCGCTCGGTGCCGCTTCAGCTTGCCGGTTAGGGCGGTTGTTTCCGGAGCGGCGCGCAGGAGCGTTATTAGCGCTGCTGGAACCACGAACCGGGGCACTGTCATCGTTCAGGCGCATGGTCAAACCAATACGCTTGCGGGCTACATCCACTTCCTGGACTTTAACCTTGACGGTCTGGCCTACGCGAACCACATCACGCGGATCTTTGACGAAGGTGTCTGACAGGGCCGAAATATGCACCAGGCCGTCCTGATGTACACCCACGTCCACAAAGGCACCAAAGTTGGCCACGTTGGTGACTACGCCTTCCAGAATCATGCCAGGGGTCAAGTCTTTCAGGGAGTCAATGCCTTCCTGGAACTTGGCCGTAGTGAATTCAGGGCGAGGGTCGCGGCCGGGCTTTTCAATTTCGTTAAAAATATCACGCACAGTCGGTAAACCAAAGCGCTCATCGGTAAAGTCGGATGGCGACAGGCCTTTCAGGGCGCCGGATTTACCCATGATGGAGCTGGCCTCGACCTGCAAACGCTCCAAAATACGGGCAGCAACCGGATAGGCTTCGGGGTGAACCGAGGAAGAATCCAGGGGGTTGGCCGCACCAGGAATGCGCAAAAAACCAGCCGCCTGTTCAAAAGCTTTTTCGCCAAAGCGGGGAACATCACGCAATTGCTTGCGGCTTTGGAAAGCGCCGTTTTCATCACGCCAGGTCACGATATTCTTGGCCAGGGTGTTGTTCAAGCCAGACACACGAGCCAGCAAGGGAGCCGAGGCGGTGTTGACGTCCACACCCACCGCGTTCACACAATCCTCAACCACAGCGTCCAGGCTGCGAGCCAATTCGCGCTGATTGACGTCGTGCTGGTATTGGCCCACACCAATAGATTTGGGGTCAATCTTGACCAGTTCGGCCAAGGGGTCTTGCAAGCGACGGGCAATGGAGACCGCGCCACGCAGGCTCACGTCCATATCCGGGAATTCCTGGGCCGCCATTTCGGAGGCCGAGTAGACCGATGCACCCGCCTCAGAGACCACGACACGGGTCAGGGGCAGCTGCGGGAATGCCGATTGCAGGTCAGCAACCAGTTTCTCCGTTTCGCGCGAGGCAGTCCCGTTACCAATAGCCACCAGCTCAACCTGATAGCGGGTAGCCAGGCCTGCCAATGTGCGGATTGACCCTTCCCTGTCACGGCGGGGCTCAAACGGATACACCGTTGCCGTGTCCAGCACCTTGCCGGTCGCATCGATCACAGCGGCTTTCACGCCAGTACGAATACCGGGGTCCAGGCCCAGCACGGCTTTATTGCCAGCAGGGGCGGCCAGCAGCAGATCGCGCAGGTTGGCCGCGAATACGCGGGTGGATTCTTGCTCTGCCTGTTCACGCAGGCGACCAATCAGCTCGGACTCAAACGCTGTCAGCAATTTCACCCGCCAGGTCCAGCGGCAGATTTCGGCTAACCAGTGGTCACGTGGGCTGGCGTCGGCGGAGAAGTCGGCACCAATATCGGTCAATTCAGCCACTTTCAGCACACACGGGTGTGGCAGCAACTGGTCTTGCTCGGGGTTCAGGCCCAGACGCAGGTCCAGAGCACCTTGCTGGCGGCCGCGCAGCAGGGCCAGAACGCGGTGCGAGGGCAGCTGGCGCAAGCCTTCATTAAAGTCGAACCAGTCGCGGAACTTGTCCCCGTCTTGTTCCTTGCCTTCGGCTACCTTGGAATACAGGTGGGCAGACTTCCACAGGAAGTCACGCATGGACTCCAACAGGTCGGCCTGCTCAGCAAAACGCTCGGCCAGAATGTCGCGGGCTCCGTCCAAAGCGGCTTTGGCGGTGTCGAATTTGGCTTCGGCATTCAAGTAGCCTTCGGCCAGTGCCAGGGGATCTGCGTCCTGCTGCGCCAGAATGGCATCAGCCAGCGGCTCCAGGCCCGCCTCACGTGCAATCTGGGCACGGGTACGGCGCTTGGGCTTGTAAGGCGCGTACAAGTCCTCCAGACGCTGCTTGGTGTCTGCGGCCAAAATGGCCTGCTCAAGCTCGGGCGTCAGCTTTTCTTGCTGCCGGATCGATTCCAGAATGGCATGACGACGCGATTGCATATCGCGCAAATAGATCAGGCGCACTTCTAGATCACGCAGGACATTATCGTCCAGGCCTCCGGTGGCTTCCTTACGGTAACGCGCGATAAAAGGGACCGTGGCCCCGTTGTCCAAGAGCTCAACGGTAGCGTCAGCTTGTTGGATGCGGATATTCAGTTCAGAGGCCAGTAGCGCCAGAATCTGCTGGTGATCCTGTTGCTGGGCGAGGGTTTCCACACTCATTTCAGACATGGGTCCATCGTTGTAAAAGGGTCTGCAAGC